>Ga0209130_1001762_pt1 | contig 12811 bp, 9 predicted proteins | sample AraplaMF_Cvi_mLB_FD_184264 | JGI IMG/M metagenome (GOLD analysis project Ga0209130, IMG submission 184264) | Arabidopsis root microbial communities from the University of North Carolina, USA - plate scrape MF_Cvi_mLB (SPAdes) (version 2) | ecosystem: Host-associated > Plants > Roots > Endosphere ...
TCATGTGGGCCGACGAAGCGCGCTCCCTGCCAGACACCACGGAGTAAGCGGTGTCCTTCATCGTCATCATCCCGGCCCGCCTGGCCTCGACCCGCCTGCCCAACAAGCCCCTGGCCGACCTGGGCGGAAAACCGATGGTGGTGCGCGTCGCCGAACGCGCGAAAGAAGCCGGCGCCGCCCGCATCGTTGTGGCCACCGACCACGCCTCCATTAAAGAAGCCTGCGAACAGCACGGCATCGAAGCCTTCATGACCCGTGCCGACCACCCGTCCGGCACCGACCGCATCGCCGAAGTGGCGCGCGCCATGAACCTGGCGCCGGATGCCGTCGTGGTCAACCTGCAGGGCGACGAGCCCCTGATCGACCCGCAATTGCTGCAAGCTGCCGCCGCCCGCATCGGCGCCGACGTGCCGATGTCCACCTGTGCCCATCCGCTGCATGATGCGGCCGATGCCTTCAACCCGAATGTGGTGAAGGTGGTGCTGGACAAGCAGGGGCGCGCCCTCTATTTCAGCCGTGCCACCATCCCGTGGCACCGCGATGCCTTCGCCAAGGATAAATCGGCCCTGCCGGCCGGCTACGTCCCTTTGCGCCATATCGGCCTGTACGCCTATCGAAACGACTTCCTGCAAGCCTACCCGGCGCTGGAAGTGTCGCCGCTGGAGGGCATCGAAGCCCTGGAGCAGCTGCGCGTCCTCTGGCATGGATATCCCATTGCCGTTCACGTGACCGATTCCGCCCCGGCGGCAGGGGTGGATACCCCGGAAGACCTGGCGCGTGTTCAGGCTTTCTACAAAAGTGGCGGATAAGCCAACTTCTGTGGTAAGTTTCTAGCAAGGTGGCTAAGGCATCATTAAAAAATTATTATTAAATCGTTTAGGATCATTCATGCGTCTCATTCTGTTAGGAGCTCCAGGAGCCGGTAAGGGCACACAGGCCAATTTCATCAAGGAAAAGTACAACATCCCGCAGATTTCCACCGGCGACATGCTGCGTGCCGCAATCAAGGAAGGTACTGAATTGGGCCTGGCCGCTAAAAAAGTGATGGATGCTGGCCAGCTGGTTTCGGACGACATCATCATCGGCCTGGTGAAAGACCGCCTGAAGGCGCCGGATTGCGCCAATGGTTACCTGTTTGACGGCTTCCCGCGCACCACCGCGCAAGCCGATGCGATGAAGGACGCAGGCGTCAAAATCGACTACGTGCTGGAAATCGCCGTGCCGGACGACCAGATCGTCGAACGCATGAGCGGCCGCCGCAGCCACCCGGCTTCGGGCCGTGTTTACCACGTCAAATTCAATCCTCCTAAAGTCGAAGGCAAGGACGACGTCACCGGCGAAGACCTGGTGCAGCGCGACGACGACAAGGAAGAGACCGTCAAGAAACGGCTGGAGGTCTACCACAACCAGACCGAAGTCCTGCTCAGCTACTACGGCGAGTGGGCCAAATCGGGTCAGCCTGGTGCGCCTAAATACCGCAAGATCGAAGGCGTTGGTCCAGTCGAAGAGATTCGCGACCGTGCATTCGCGGCTCTGAACAGCTAATACACACCAAGCGGGCTCCTGGCCCGCTTTTCCATTGCGGGCGCCTGCGCCCGTCGCGCGGCCCCCTGGCCGTGAAAGTGTCAAAGTTTTGCAGTACGTAGTTCGGGTAGTGCCGAGTTCGTTTTGTAGCTTTTGATTCTAATAACGTAAGGGGGCAATTTATGGCAGCAAGTTTGTGGTTCGCGATTGCGTGCGGCGTGCTCGCGGTAGTGTACGGGCTGTGGGCGCGCAGCTGGATTCTTGGACAGAACGCGGGCAATGCCCGCATGCAGGAAATCGCGACAGCCATCCAGCAGGGTGCTGCGGCCTACCTGGCCCGCCAGTACCGCACCATTGCCATTGTCGGCGTTGTGCTGCTGGTAGCCATCGGGGCGGCGATCGATATGAAGACCGCCATCGGCTTCCTTCTTGGCGCCGTGCTTTCCGGCGCTTGCGGCTTTATCGGCATGAATGTGTCGGTACGGGCCAATGTGCGTACCGCGCAGGCTGCGTCGGTGGGCATGAACGAAGCGCTCAATGTCGCCTTCAAGGGCGGCGCCATCACCGGCATGCTGGTGGTCGGCCTGGGCCTGCTGGGTGTCGCCGGTTTCTATTGGGTCCTCACCGTGATGGGCGCTCCTTCTGCGCCGGCTCCGACGCTCAACGTGCATGAGGTGCTGAAGCCGATGATCGGCCTGGCCTTCGGTGCTTCCCTGATCTCGATCTTCGCCCGTTTGGGCGGCGGCATCTTCACCAAGGGCGCCGACGTCGGCGCCGACCTGGTGGGCAAGGTGGAGGCGGGCATCCCTGAAGACGACCCGCGCAACCCTGCGGTGATCGCCGACAACGTGGGCGACAATGTGGGCGACTGCGCTGGCATGGCGGCCGACCTGTTCGAGACCTATGTGGTGACCCTGATCGCGACCATGCTGCTTGGCGCGCTGATGATCACCAATGCACCGGCGCAAGCGGCGATCTATCCGATGCTGCTGGGCGCAGTGTCCATCATCGGCTCCATCATCGGCTGCTCGATGGTCAAGGCGAAACCGGGCAAAAAGATCATGTCGGCCCTGTACACCGGCTTGTGGTGGGCAGCCGGCCTGTCGCTGATCGGCTTCGTGATCGTCACCTGGTATATCTGGCCTGACAATGACATGCGCTACAAGATGCTCGGCGCCACCGTTGTCGGCATCGTGCTGACTGGCCTGATGGTCTACATCACCGAGTTCTATACCGGCACCGAGTTCACTCCGGTGCGCCATATCGCGGAAGCTTCGACCACTGGCCACGGCACCAATATCATTGCCGGGCTGGGCGTGTCGATGAAGTCGACCGCCTGGCCGGTGCTGGCGGTCTGCGTGGCGATCCTGGTTTCCTTCAAGCTGTCCGGACTGTACGGGATAGCGATCGCGGCGACCTCCATGCTGTCGATGGCGGGGATCGTGGTGGCGCTCGATGCTTACGGTCCGATCACCGACAACGCCGGCGGCATCGCCGAAATGTCGGGCATGCCTGATTCCGTGCGCGCCATTACCGACCCGCTGGATGCGGTGGGCAATACCACCAAGGCGGTCACCAAGGGCTATGCGATCGGTTCCGCCGGCCTGGCGGCGCTGGTGCTGTTTGCCGATTACACCCACGCGCTGGAGTCGCGCAGCATGTCGATGACCTTCGACCTGTCCGACCCGATGGTGATCGTCGGCCTGTTCATCGGTGGCCTGATTCCTTACCTGTTCGGTGCGATGGCGATGGAAGCCGTGGGGCGCGCTGCCGGCGCTGTGGTGGTGGAAGTGCGCCGCCAGTTCCGCGACATCAAGGGCATCATGGATGGCAGCGGCAAGCCGCAGTATGACAAGGCGGTGGACATGCTGACCGCGTCCGCCATCAAGGAAATGATTGCCCCTTCGCTGCTGCCGGTGCTGGTGCCGATCCTGGTCGGCATGCTGCTCGGCCCGCGCGCGCTGGGCGGCCTGTTGATGGGCACCATCATCACCGGCCTGTTCGTGGCGATCTCGATGACCACCGGCGGCGGTGCCTGGGATAACGCGAAAAAGTATATCGAGGACGGCAATCATGGCGGCAAGGGTTCCGACGCGCACAAGGCGGCGGTGACCGGCGATACCGTGGGCGACCCGTACAAGGATACTGCCGGCCCGGCCGTCAACCCGCTGATCAAGATCATCAACATCGTGGCGCTGCTGCTGGTGCCGCTGCTGCCCGCCACCGGCATCCTGTCGGTGACGATGGCGCCGATGCAGGCGCAGCAACAGGTGGTGGCGCCGGCTTCGGCCACGGCGCCGCAGGTTGCCGCTCCGGCGGTGGCGCCGGCCGCTGCGCCGGCAGCGCCTGTTGCCGCTGAGGTGCCTGTACAGGCTTCGAGCGAAGCGCCGGCCGCGAAGTAAGGCGCACCGCTGGGCCCTCTGCGGCGTATGATGGTTGTACGCCGAGGAGGGCATCATGAACTTTCCACTCCTGCTGGTGCTGGCCACCGGGCTTTCCGCCCCGGCTGCCGGCACCGAATCCCTTGACGAGTACCGGCGCCTGCCGGAATGCCGCCTCAGTCCCGACGGCCGGCACCTGGTGCAGGAGCCTTGCCGTACTGCGCCTGCCCGCAAGAATATGCCGCGCCGCCCGGTGCCGCTGGCAGTCACGCCAACGCCGCGCATTGCGCCGGCGCCCGATCCATCGCTGACCTGGGCGCCCATGCTGACCAAACGGGATCCGCATGCGGCGCCCAGCGCCATCGCCCAGCTGCCCAGGGCGGGGCAGGCTTCGCCGCCGCCAGCCACGCCGCTGCCCGGCCCGAGTGCGCCAATCCCGGTCCAATGCGATGCGGGCGGCTGCCGCGACGCCAGCGGCACCTACTTCCACGGGCCGCCGGGGCAGGTCATCAGCCCGAGCGGAAAAGTGTGTTCGCAGAGCGGAGGATGGATGACTTGCTACTGATTTCGGCTACAATACGCCTCGATTGACGTTTACGTAACGTAAAGTGAATAGGGGAGACAAAAGCATGCAAATCAAGGACCAAGTATTCATCATCACCGGCGGCGCATCGGGCCTGGGCGCAGCGACCGCGCGCATGATCGTCGACAACGGCGGCAAGGTCGTGCTGGCGGACGTGCAGGTGGAAGCCGGCGAAAAGCTGGCGGCAGAACTGGGCGCAGCCAAATTCGTCAAATGCGACGTGACTTCGGAAGCGGACGGCCTGGCCGTGGTGGCCGCGGCGACCGCCATGGGCACCCTGCGTGGCCTGGTCAACTGCGCCGGCGTGGCGCCTGCCATCAAGACCGTCGGCAAGGATGGCCCGCACCCGCTGGAATCCTTCGCACGCACCATCAACATCAACCTGGTCGGCACGTTCAATATGTGCCGCCTGGCGGCCGATGCCATGGGCAAGACCGAAGCTGCGGAGTGGGGCGAGCGTGGCGTGATTATCAACACTGCATCGGTCGCGGCGTTCGACGGCCAGATTGGACAGGCAGCTTACGGCGCGTCCAAGGCTGGCGTGGCCGGCATGACCCTGCCGATGGCACGCGACCTGTCGCGTTCCGGCATCCGCGTGATGACCATCGCGCCGGGCATCTTCGAGACGCCTATGCTGCTGGGCATGCCGCAGGAAGTACAGGACGCGCTGGGCAAGATGGTGCCGTTCCCGCCACGCCTGGGCAAGCCGTTTGAATACGCGTCGCTGGCGAAGTCCATTATCGAAAATACCATGCTGAATGGCGAGACCATTCGCCTGGATGGCGCGATCCGCATGCAGCCTAAGTAAGATTTGTCATAGGCGGGGTGGCGGACTGTCCCGGCACCCCGCATTCACGTCGAGTTGTCGGGCGAACTTGGAGACTTGATGCGCCAAAGCTGTTTCTCATTTATTTTCATCACGCTGATCGGCCTCGCATCCGGCCGCGTGGTTGCCCAGGCAAATGCGCCTAAATATGAAGTGGAATCCTGGCTGGACAAGCCTGTCGTTGGCTATGTCGAGCAAACTGACATGGAACCGCAGAAGTTTTGCCACGGCCTTGTCGAATCGAATCCAACTGAAAAATTCAGGTGCCTGGTCGTGCAATACCGGGACCAGAAGTACGTCATTTTGAACAAGGCGGAACCTGACGCCAGGATGGAGCGGGATCGTGATGAAAGCAATATCGGCTGCGATGAAGATGCCAGTGCCTATTCGAACGATTTCTGGAAGTTGTACAAACCGTTCATGGACTTTTCGACCAGCAAAGCTGAACGTGACAGTGCGGCGGCTGAATTGCAAGCGTTCGCCGCGCAGCCAGTAAGCCGCTACGAGCGGTTTCTGGCCCCATCTGCCTGCCGCAATGCGCGCGTCGCCGCATCGCAGCTGCTGCCGTTTTCCTCGATTTGCCGAACCCATCCCCAAATCGCGGAAGACCACATGCTCGATCCCGATTGGGCGGTCAGGAATACTGCAACCCAATGCATTGTGCGATGGATACTCGATCGAGATGTTGCGTCCCAAAAACGCGTGGTCGACTTGGCCTTCAAGCAGCTCCAGCTCATCCATCATACAGATCGCAATAAGGCAATCGCCTTGATCGCGGCAATCGCCAGCCGCAACGCTGAAATTGCCGCATATGTTGCAAAGAACCATTTGGCTGAGGTCGAGAAAGTGGCGCGAATCGCAAAAATCCCGAATATCGCAGAACCAGCCAATCGGATTCTGCGGGCAGCCCGTGCGGCAGGCGGGACAAACATCGAAGCCCCCTAAGGGACGCCCCCTGGCCGCAACAGCCGCCGGCCTGGGGGCTGCCGCTTGCCGAATGGCTTCCCCGTCTGACCCTGCCTTACCGGGTTTTGGTGTAGCATGACCGCATGAAAGCCATAGCCCTCGCCCTCGCAGCGCTCTGCTGCACCAGCCTCCCGCTCCACGCCCAAGACAACCGCGCCCCCGAAATTGCCACTGGCTGGCAGGAGAAAGCCGGTTGGTCCGCGCAGAAGTTCATGGTCGCCGCGGCCAATCCTTTGGCCACCGACGCCGGCTACCAGATGCTGAAGCAAGGCGGTTCCGCCGTTGACGCAGCCATCGCCACCCAGCTGGTCCTGACGCTGGTGGAGCCGCAATCCTCCGGCATTGGCGGCGGCGCCTTCATGATGCACTGGGACGGCAAGAAAATCCGTTCCTTCGACGGCCGTGAAACTGCGCCCGCCGTCGCCACCGAAACCCTGTTCCAGGACGCCAACGGCAAGCCTTTGCCGCGCGCCGAAGGCGTGGTGGGCGGCCGCTCGGTCGGCGCGCCCGGCGTGCTGCGCATGCTGGAGATGGCGCATAAGGAGTACGGCAAGCTGGCCTGGCCCAAGCTGTTCGCGCCCGCCATCAAGCTGGCCGAAGAAGGCTTTGCCGTCAGTCCGCGCCTGAACGCCTTGCTGACCGGCGAGCGCTACCTGCAGCGCGATCCGGTCGCTGCCGCGTATTTCTTTGACAAGGACAAGAAGCCCTGGCCCGTCGGCCACGTCCTGAAAAACCCGGCCCTGGCCAAGACCCTGCGCGAAATCGCCGCAGAGGGCGCGGATGCCTTCTACCGCGGCCACATCGCGCGCGACATCGCCGCTAAAGTGCAGGGCCATCCGACCAATCCAGGTGGCCTGACGGCAGCCGACATTGGCGGCTACAAGGCCAAGGAACGCGAGCCGGTGTGTGCCGATTACCGCAGCTATACTGTGTGCGGCATGCCGCCGCCATCGTCCGGCGGGGTGGCGATCGCGCAGATCCTCGGCATCCTGGAAAACAGCAAGATCGGGGACTATGCCCCGGTCAATGGCGTCATCGCGGCCGACGCCATCCACCTGATGTCGGAAGCCGAACGCCTGGCCTACGCGGACCGCAACCGCTACGTGGCCGACACCGACTTCGTACCGCTGCCCGGCAAGGGCGCCAGCGGCTTGCTCGACAAGTCTTACCTGCGCCAGCGCGCTACCCTGATCGGCGACAAGTCGATGGGCCGCGCCCGCGCCGGCGTGCCGTCCGAAGTGAAGGTGGCATGGGGCGATGACACGGCGCTGGACAAGCCCTCCACCTCGCACCTGGTGGTCGTGGACGGCAATGGCAATGCCATCTCGATGACTACCTCCGTGGAAGACGCCTTCGGCTCGCGCCAGATGGTCGACGGCTTCCTGCTGAATAACCAGCTCACCGACTTCTCCTGGGATTCGCTGGACGAAAACGGTCCGATCGCCAATCGCGTCCAGCCGGGCAAGCGTCCGCGCAGTTCGATGGCGCCAACCCTGGTGTTCGACAAGCAGACCAGGCAACTGGTGCTGGCAGCCGGTTCGCCGGGCGGCTCGACCATCATCAACTATGTGGCCAAGGTCTTGGTCGGCACCCTGGACTGGAAGCTGAACGTGCAGCAGGCCATCAGCCTGCCCAATTTCGGCAGCCGTAATGGCCCGACCGAAGTTGAAGCGGGCAAAGTGCCCGCCGAGGTGGTGGACCAGTTGAAAGCGCGTGGCCACGAAGTGCGCCAGGTGGAACTGAACTCCGGCCTGCAAGGCTTGCAGCGCACGCCAACCGGCTGGTTCGGCGGCGCCGATCCGCGCCGCGAAGGCATCGTGCGCGGCGAGTGACGGGCGCGCGACAGGGCAGAACGGGCAGGGGCCGCAAGCATTCCCGCCCCGCGGCCCGCATGTTACCCTTGATAAATGGGCATGAAAAAGAAAACGGGCTTGATCCTGACGGGCGGTGGCGCCCGTGCGGCGTACCAGATTGGCGTTTTGCAGGCGATCTCCGAAATCCTGTGGGAAGAGGGATGGCCGCCGGCACGTAATCCTTTCCAGATCATTTGCGGCACGTCGGCCGGCGCCATCAACGCCACCGCCCTGGCTTGCCGCGCCGATAATTTCGGCGAAGGCGTGCAAAAGCTGCTCGATGTGTGGAGCAATTTCGAAGCGAACCAGGTGTATCGGGCCGACTCGCTGGGCGTGCTGCGTTCGGGCGCGCGCTGGCTGTCGCTGCTGTCCTTCGGATGGCTGCTGCGCAAATGGCGCGCTGCTCCGCCGCAGTCGCTGCTGGATAACACCCCGCTGGTGAACCTGCTGCACCGCATGCTGGACTTGCCGCGCCTGGACAACTGCCTGCAGGAGGGCTTGCTGCACGCGGTGGCCGTCACCGCCTCGTCCTATACCGGCGGCCAGCACATCACCTTCTACCAGACCGCCGCCGAAATCGCGCCCTGGGTACGCATGCAGCGGGTCGCGATGCAGGACCAGATCGGGGTCGAACACTTGCTGGCTTCATCGGCGATTCCCTTCATCTTCCCGGCCACGCCGCTGTACATGGGCGGTCACCTGGAATATTGCGGCGATGGCTCGATGCGCCAGCTGGCGCCGATCTCGCCGGCCATCCACCTGGGGGCGCAGAAAGTGCTGGTGGTCGGCGCCGGCCGCCTGACCGAGCCGCCGCGCCAGATGACGGAGTCGCCGCGCTACCCGAGCCTGGCGCAGATCGCCGGCCATGCCATGTCCTCGATCTTCCTGGATGGCCTGGCGGTCGATATCGAACGCCTGAACCGCGTCAACCAGACCCTGTCCGTGCTGCCGGAGGAATTGCTGGCCAAGACGCCTCTGCGGCCGGTGGAATTGCTGGTGATCGCGCCGTCCGAACGGCTGGACGACCTGGCGGCGCGCCATATCGGCAGCCTGCCGGCGCCGATCCGCACCATGCTGTCCGGGATCGGCGCCACCGAGGCGCGCGGCTCGGCGCTGGCGTCCTACCTGCTGTTTGAAGCCAGCTACACCCAGGAGCTGATCCGGCTCGGCCAGCGCGACACCCAGGCCCGGCGCGCGGACGTCCTGGCATTTTTCGGATCATGATGGCGAGCAATAGTAAAATGGCAGCTTTTGCCCATCTTTGACCCGTGGCTGGAATAGCAAGTCGACTGATCCCCCGCCTCGCCGCCCTGGCACTGGCCTGCACGCTCGCCCTCCCGGCGCTGGCGGCGCCGCCGCGCACCCTGCGTTTCGAGCAGCTGGACGTGGACGACGGCCTGGCCCAGGAATCGGTGCTGTCGATCGTGCAGGACCGCCAGGGCTTCATGTGGTTCGGCAGCCAGGCAGGCCTGAGCCGCTTTGACGGCTACAAGGTCACGGTCTACCGCAATATCGTCGGCGACCAGCGCAGCCTGGCCGAAAACTGGGTCGGCGTGCTGCACCTCGACCCGCGCGGCCGCATGTGGGTGGGCACGGACGGCGGGCTTGACCTGTTCGATCCCAAGACGCAGTCATTCAGCCATTTCCTGCCGCGCGAGCCGGAAAAACGCGGCAGCGGCAACCGCCATATCAAGGCCATCTTCGACGATGGCCATGACGGGCTGTGGATCGGCACGGCCGATGGCCTGCAGCACTTCGACCCGGCCACCGGCAAGTTCGCCATCTACCACCACGATCCCGCCGATGCTGGCAGCCTTGGCCACGACCAGGTCAACGCACTGGCGCGCGACAAGCAGGGCAGGCTGTGGATCGCCACCTCGGCCGGCGTCGACATGCTGGAACCCGGTTCGCGCAGCTTTGTCCACTATCCGCTGAAGGCAGCGGGCGCGCGCGGCGCCCAGTCCCTGCTGGTGGACCGCGACCAGGTGCTCTGGGTCGGCACCCAGAACGGCATCGAGCGCTGGACCCTGGAAGGCAAGCATCCGCAGCGCCGCGTGCTGGGGGAAGCGGAAGGCCTGCCGCAAAGTACCGTCAAGCGCATTTACCAGGACCAGGATGGCACGCTCTGGGTCGGCAGCCAGACCGGCGGCTTGTTCCGCTGGCGCCAGTCGGATGACCGCTTCGTGCAATACCGCCACCAGCAGGGCGACCCGCACAGCATCGCCGACAATTATGTGTTCTCGCTGTTCCGCGATAACGTCGGCACGCTGTGGGTCGGCACCTGGTACCGCGGCGTGAGCCGGGTCGACCTGGGCAGCGGCGGCTTTGCGCGCCTGGTCAAGGATCCGGGCCAGCCCTTCACGCTGACCGACAACAAGGTGCGCGCCCTGCTGGATGCCGGCGATGGCAAGGTCTGGGTCGGCAACAGCGATGGCCTGAACCATTACGACCCGGTGACCGGCAAGGCCGTGCTGTACCGCACCGGCACCGGCAGCAACAGCCTGGAATTCCAGGTTACCGCGCTGCTGCAGGACCCGCGCGACCGCAATCTGCTGTGGGTGGGCAGCCGCAACGGCGTGCGCCGCTTCGACATCAGGGCGCGCCGCTTTGGTCCGCTGATGCTGTCGCACGGCGACCCGGAAAACGACGTGATCCGCTTCCTGTACGCCGACCGCGAAGGCAAGGTCTGGGCATCCGCCCGCAACGGCCTGCACCGCATCGACCCGTCCAGCAACGGCGTGCTCACCTTCCGCCACGACCCGTCCGACATCCACAGCATGGCCGACAGCGTGGTGCGCCCGGTGCTGGAGGACCGGCGCGGCAACCTGTGGGTCGGCACCTTCAACGGCCTGGACCTGCTGGACCGCAAGACCGGCCGCTTCACGCACTACCGCAACAATCCGAATGACGCGGGCAGCTTGAGCCACAACGAGGTGCATTACCTGTTCGAGGACGACGACGGCATGCTGTGGATCGGCACCGCGGCGGGCCTGAACCGGATGGAGCGGCGGCCCGACGGCAGCGTGCATTTCCGCCGCTTCCTGCGCAAGGACGGCCTGGCCGACGACGCCATCGCGGGCATCCTGCCGGACCGTGGCAAATACCTGTGGCTGTCCACCAATACCGGTATTTCCCGCCTCGACATGGGCAATGGCCAGGTGCGCAATTACTCCGGCGTGGACGGCACCATCGAAGGCGCCTATTTCGACGGTTCCGCCCTGCGCGCGGCCGACGGGACGCTGTATTTCGGCGGCTTTAACGGCATCACCGCCTTCGATCCGCAGGACGTGCGCGAGAACAGCTCGGCGCCGACCGCTGTCATCACCGACTTCCAGATCTTCAATAAACCGGTGCGGCCAGGGCAGGGCGGCGCCAACAAGGGGGTGCTGCAGCAGGCCATCGAATACACCAGGTCCCTGTCGCTGCGCGAAGGCGATTCGGTCTTCTCGCTGGAATTCGCCGCGCTGCACTACGCCGCGCCGCAGCGCAACCGCTTTGCCTACCAGCTGGTCGGGTTCGACAAGGACTGGGTGGTGACCGATGCCGGCAAGCGCTTCGCGACCTACACCAATCTCGATCCCGGCAACTACCTGTTCCGCGTCAAGGCCGCCAACAAGGACGGCATCTGGAACGACAACGCGGCCACGCTGGAAATCAATATCGCGCCGCCGTACTGGAAGACCTGGTGGTTCCGCCTGTGCATGCTGGTGGTGGCGATGGGCGGCGCCTGGGCCGCTTACCACATGCGCGTGCGTGCGCTGCGCAGCCAGCAAATGCAGCTGGAAAAGCAGGTCGGCCTGCGCACGGCCGAAGTGGAGCTGAAAAACCAGCTGCTGCAAGAACAGAAGCGCGAGCTGGAGCAGCGCGACAAGCACCTGTCGCTGGCCAAGCAAAGGGCGGAAGAAGCGACCCGCCAGAAGTCCGAGTTCCTGGCCAATATGAGCCATGAAATGCGTACCCCGCTGGCCGGCGTGATCGGCATGCTGGGCTTTGCGCTGCGCGACAATGCGCTGGCCGAGCGTACGCGCGAACAGATCGAGCGTGGCCAGGGTAACGCGCAGTCGCTGCTGGCCATCATCAACGACTTGCTGGACTTTTCCAAGATCGAGGCCGGCAAGCTGCATATCGAGTCGATCGACTTTGCCCTGGCCAGCATGGTGGAAAACGTGGTCAGCCTGTTTGCCGAGCAGACCATGTCCAATATGGTGGGCTTCGAGGTCGACTTCGCCCAGGACTTGCCCGAATTCGTGGTGGGCGACCCGACCCGCCTGCGCCAGGTGCTGGTCAACCTGGTCGGCAACGCCTTCAAGTTCACGGAGCGCGGCAAGGTCTCTCTGCGCGTTGAGCGTGAAAGCAGCGGACCGGAAGTGCACCGCATCCGCTTCACGGTGGAAGATACCGGCATCGGCATTCCGCCGGATGCCCTGCCGCGCCTGTTCCAGAAGTTCGAACAGGGCGACACCACCACCACCCGCCGCTATGGCGGCACCGGCCTTGGCCTGGCGATCAGCAGCCAGCTGGTGGAACTGATGGGCGGCTCGATCGACGTGGTCAGTGCGCCGGGCGCCGGCTCCAGCTTCGCCTTTACCGTGCCGACTTCCACATCAGCACAAAATTCGTGGTCGGCACCAGTTCGATCTTGCCGGCATAGGTGTTGAAGGCGTACTTGCCCGGCATG
>Ga0209130_1001765_pt1 | contig 12791 bp, 12 predicted proteins | sample AraplaMF_Cvi_mLB_FD_184264 | JGI IMG/M metagenome (GOLD analysis project Ga0209130, IMG submission 184264) | Arabidopsis root microbial communities from the University of North Carolina, USA - plate scrape MF_Cvi_mLB (SPAdes) (version 2) | ecosystem: Host-associated > Plants > Roots > Endosphere...
ATTTTTCTAAAAGGTCAGACATCTTACGTATGACATAAAACCTCTTTGTTTTATTTTTAGTAATATAACGAGCGTTTTATGTACAAACTTTATACGAACTTCTGAAAGGGGCAACTACATGCAATATGTAATGAGCATTATCGGCATTCTTGTCGTTTTAGGTTTATGTTTTGCTTTGTCAAACAACAAAAGTAAAATCAACTTCCGTGCAATTGCTATTATGATTGGTTTTCAAATTTTAATCGGTTGGTTTATGTTTGGCACAAAGATTGGTCAACAAATCATTGTTTTCATTGGTAAAGTTTTCAACAAACTAATTAAACTTGGTACGACAGGTGTCGATTTTCTCTTTAATGGAATTCAAAGAGATTTTGTCTTTTTCTTAAATGTATTATTAATTATCGTATTTTTCTCAGCACTACTTTCTATCTTTAGTTATTTAGGTGTTTTACCATTCATCGTTCGCGTTATCGGCGGTGCACTTTCAAAAATTACTGGTTTACCACGTGTTGAATCATTCCACGCAGTAAACTCTGTATTCTTCGGTTCAAGTGAAGCGTTAATCGTTATTAAAAACGATTTACAGCATTTTAATAAAAACCGTATGTTTATCATTTGTTGTTCTGCGATGAGTTCAGTTTCTGCTTCTGTTACAGCATCATACGTAATGATGTTAGATGCGAAATATGTACTAGCAGCTCTTCCACTAAACTTATTCTCAAGCTTAATCGTTTGTTCGTTATTAACACCAGTTGATACGAAAAAAGAAGATGAAGTGATTCAAAAATTTGATAGAACTCTATTCGGAGACAGCTTTATCGGTGCAATGATTAACGGTGCGCTTGATGGTTTAAAAGTAGCTGGTATCGTTGCCGCATTAATGATCGCCTTTATCGGTGTTATGGAAGTTGTAAACTACGTAATTAGCGCTGCTTCAGGTGCAATGGGATATGCTGTTACTTTACAACAAATCTTCGGTTATATACTTGCCCCATTCGCATTCTTAATGGGTATCCCAGTTCATGATATTATCCCAGCTGGTGGTATTATGGGTACGAAGATTGTCTTAAATGAATTCGTAGCAATCCTTGATTTAAAAGGCGCTGCTGCAACATTAGACCCACGTACAGTTGGAATCGTTACTGTATTCTTAATTAGCTTCGCAAGTATTAGCCAAATTGGGGCAATCGTTGGTACAATCCGTGCCCTTTCTGAAAAGCAAGGAAGCATCGTATCAAAATTCGGTTGGAAAATGCTATTTGCATCAACACTTGCGTCTATTTTATCTGCGACAATCGCTGGATTGTTTATTTAATAAAAAATCACCTTACTTGTTTAAGTAAGGTGATTTTTTTGGATTCTTTATGAAACTGAACGAAATTCAACTACTTCCTCTTTACTAATAAGTTTTCCTTCGTGTATACCTTTTACTGAAATATCAATAATAGATTTATCCTCTCCTTCAAGCTTACCTAAGGAAAATAAATAGATTAAATCTTCTTTTTGTAACATCCATTGCTTTCCATTCAATGGACCTAATATTCTTTTTTCTGAAGATGGTTTTATTTCTCCAACATACTGACATTCTCCAAAAGAAGTTTTTATTATATTTTTCTCTGTATCAATTACTATATGCTGAAATAGCTCTAGATTTTTACTTGAAACAATTTCTATCTCATGGTTACTTTTTTGTTTAAATTGCAGCTTTCCATCACTTGTATTAGATAAACTACTATTCTCAACAGCGTTCCTAAAAAAATTATATTCTTCTTCCGTAACACCAAAATTCGGATGATAAGGCTTCACCTGCTTATCTATATGCCCCGATATGTAGTTTACATACCACTCTTTATCATTTTTTACATGATCACTCATTTTTTTAGTAATAACCTCTACTTTTTTACGGGTATCACGATCCATCTCAATCGTCATAATATCCGCCGTAACTTCCGCGTTCATCAGATGCTTTGGAATATACTCTTCCACACTATTCGCCTTACTCACTTCACTTTGACAACCGACTATGAATAACGATATGAGCAGAATATATACTATTTTTTTATATTTCATTTCTGTTCTCCACTCCGTACATCAGTATTACTTTCATTTATAGCGTTTCTTATTATAGTTTAAAATCCTGATATTTTAATAGAAACTACTCTAAATATGCAAAATTGCATATTAATAAACCTTCCTCTTACTTTAAAATTAGCTTAAATCATTTACCAAAATATACAAATTACAAATGTAAAATGTTATAATTTGTAAAAAAACACATTGGAGGATACTATGAAAGCCCACGCTCTTTTCGACTTCTTACATTTACTAGTTTTAAGCATGAAAAGTTATTATGTATGGGGAATGCCGATCTATGTCTTCATTATTCCTCTTATTTTTGTAGTCGGTTATATTATTATCAATTCTAATAAGAAACGAAAGAATACCTCTATTCAAGGTCACTAATCTTTCGCTCTAATAGCTCCTCCTAAAAATCATATTCCCCTCATTTTCTTCAAATGATATGATGAACAAGGGTATATCCCCACCACTCTTATAGCGGTGGGGATTTTAATGTAAGCATGCACCATAATACACAATAGAAGGTGATTTCATGAAAAAATACGCAGCAATTGCTTTATGTACATCTGCCATTCTAGCAGGATGTAGTACTAGCAATGTAAGTCCAGAACCTAAAAAAGAGAAAAAGGTTCAAGAAGTTAAGAAACAAGAAGAGACCGTGCAAGAACAAGGTAAAATTTCTTATAATCCAATTACGCACGAATCTACAAACGTAAATATTCATATTACGGACATAAAGGATTCTTTAACCGAAGTACAATATAAAATTTGGCGCACTGCTGATGGAAAAGAAAATACTAAATCTTTTTCTTCTAAGGAAAAGGAGAAACAATTCACTATTCCTTTTGATATAAAGGAATTTGAAGGAAAACGTGGGGAATATCAAATTGAAGCATTAGGGATAAAAGAGGATGGGAAAACTATTCCGCTTACAAAGTCTACTATAACTTTCGAGTAAAAAATTCCTGTTCTTATGTATCATGCAATTGATGATTACCACGGACAAGGTATTAAAGATTTATTCGTATCTCCAGCTAACTTTGAAGCACAAATGAAATATTTAAAAGAAAATGGTTATACATTGTTAACGTTTGAACGCTGGGGCGATATTAATAAAGTAAACAAGCCGATTTTCGTTACATTTGATGACGGTATGAAAAATAATATGAATGCGTTTCATGTTTTACAAAAACTAAAAGACGATACATTTAAACCAGCGGCAACAGAATATATGATTGTTGATAATGTTGATGTAGAAGGAGCTCTTTCTACATCTGAAATAAAAGAAATGGTTGGTTCCGGCATTTTCTCTGTACAATCTCACACAGCAACACATGCAGACTTGCCGAAAATTACAAACTATGAAGAAGAATTAAAAGGATCGAAAGAGAAGCTCGAAAAAATAACAGGTAAGCCTGTTATCGCAATTGCTTATCCATTCGGTCATGTAGACGATAAAGTTGTCGCAGAAACAAAGAAATACTATCAATTTGCAACGACAACGAAGCCTGGACAATTCATTACGAAAGGTGAACCGGATGAGTTGTTAAAAATGAAACGTGTCCGTATACACCACACAACTACTGTGGAGCAATTCGCCTCTTCCATTAAATAAATGTGAGAGCTCAATACATTTTGAGCTCTCTTTTTACTTTATATTTATATATATTTTTAGAATTTTCTTGTATTATATATAGTAAGAAATCTTTCAAACTAAAGGAGATTATACATATGTCATTTGAACAAACGTTAGAGAAATATGCTGCTCTTGCAGTCAATGTTGGTGTTAATATTCAACCCGGACAAACTTTATCAATTAGTGCACCTCTTGAGGCTGTACAGTTTGTACGCCTCGTTACAGAAAAAGCATATAAATCTGGTGCAAAACACGTATATGTTGATTGGAATGATGAGACGTTAACACGCTTAAAGTTCGATCTAGCTCCTGAAGAAGCTTTCTCTGAATTTCCTTCTTGGAAAGCGCATGCTCGTGAAGAATTAGCAAAAGAAGGCGCTGCATTTATGTCTATTTATGCAGAAAATCCTGATTTATTAAAAGGTGTAGAAGCAACACGTATCGCAACTGCTCATAAAGTAGCCGGTGAAGCGATGAAAGTATACCGTGATTACGTACAAGCGGACAAAGTAAGCTGGTGTGTTATTTCTGTTCCTACGAAAGAATGGGCTGCGAAAGTATTCCCTGATGTAGCACCAGAGGAACAAGAAGCTAAACTATGGGATGCTATCTTCAAAGCTACTCGCGCTGATTTAGAGAATCCTGTGGAAGCATGGAAAGAACATGATGAAACGCTACATACAAAAGTTGATTACTTAAACGAAAAGCATTATAAAGCTCTTCATTATACAGGTCCTGGAACAGACTTAACGATCGAACTTCCAGAAAAGCATATATGGGCTGGTGCTGGTAGCCTAAATGAAAAGAACGTACCATTTATGGCTAATATCCCAACTGAAGAAGTATTTACAATGCCACTTAAAACAGGTGTGAACGGCCAAGTGTCTAGCACAAAACCGTTAGCATTTGCAGGTAACATTATCGATCACTTCACGTTAACATTTGAAAACGGACGTATCGTAGACTACAAAGCTGAATCTGGTGAAGAAGCTTTAAAACATTTAGTAGAAACAGATGAAGGCTCTCACTTCTTAGGAGAAGTAGCTTTAGTGCCTCATGACTCACCAATTTCAAACACAAATATTTTATTCTACAATACGCTATTTGATGAAAACGCCTCTTGCCACCTTGCAATCGGAAGCGCTTATGCATTTAACTTAGTTGGCGGAAAAACAATGTCTAAAGAAGAACTTGCTGAAAATGGTGCAAACGCTAGTATTACACACAACGACTTCATGATCGGATCAGCTGAGCTTGATATCGACGGTATTACAGCTGATGGAAGACATGAGCCGATTTTCCGTAAAGGTAACTGGGCGTTTTAATATAAGAGGAGGCTACCCCAATGGGCAGCCTCCTCTTATTATGTCGTTTTTTCCGGCACATCAATATATTTCAAAAATCGCTGATATAAATTGTGACAAAGAAAAAAGCTATCTTCTACAAAAGATAGCTTTCATGATGCCGATGACACCTTAAGTCCAATTACTCCTAGAACAATAAAGAGAATACAACACGCTTGGAATAAGTTAATATGCTCTTTAAAGAAGTACACACTAATAATTGTAATAAGTAGTGTCCCTAGGCCGGACCAGATCGCATAAGCAATACTTAAGTTAATCTTCTTTACAACGATAGCAAAGATACTGAAGCAAATACCATAAAAAACGAAAATAAGGACACTTGGAACAAGCTTTGTTAAACCGTTCGATAATTTCATCGCAATCGTTCCAGCTACTTCAAAAATAATTGTTACGAGTAATAATAGCCAATATACCATACTAGAATCTCCTTCTCTGTTACCTTATAGAGATTCTAGTATACTACTTATAGCCCTAACGAAATATATTTAATTTCTAAATATTCCTCGATACCGAAATGGCCTCCTTCACGGCCGATACCACTTTCTTTAAAGCCACCAAATGGTGCCTGTGCAACTGATGGAAGTCCATCATTTAAGCCGATAATTCCGTACTCTAATGCTTCGCTAATTTGGAATGCCTGACTAATATCTCTTGTGAAAATATAAGCAGCCAAGCCATATGGTGTATTATTTGCACGTTCGATTACTTCTTCAACCGTTTTAAATTTCGCAACTGGTGCAACCGGTCCAAATGTTTCTTCATTCATACAAAGCATCGTGTCATTTGCCAACCCAATTACTGTCGGCTGAATGAAATATCCATCTAACTCTGTAAATTTATGGCCACCGTATAAAACTTCTCCACCCTTTTGAATTGCATCTTCAATATGTTCTTGTACTTTCGAAATTGCATTCGCATCAATAAGTGGCCCTACAGTTGTTCCTTCGCCGAATCCGTCTCCAACTTTAAGCTGCTCTACAGCTTTTGTGAACTTTCCTGCAAATTCTTCGTACACTTCTTCTTGAACGAAGACGCGGTTTGTACATATACACGTTTGTCCTGCGTTACGGAATTTCGAACCGATTACCGCTTCTACCGCCTTATCTAAATCAGCATCATTCATAACAATAAATGGAGCATGACCACCTAACTCAAGTGAAACCTTTTTCATCGTTTGTGCAGCGCTAGCCATTAATTCTTTCCCAATTTCAGTTGATCCTGTAAAGGAAACTTTTCTGACACGCTCATCTTCCATCCACGTATCAGCAATTGCTTTTGCACTACCTGTTACAATATTTATTACACCTTTTGGAATGTCTGCTTCATGTGCTAATTCAACTAATTTCAATGCAGTTAATGGCGTTTGACTCGCTGGTTTCACAACTGCCGTACAACCTGCTGCAAGCGCCGGTGCTACCTTTCTCGTAATCATAGCGGCTGGGAAGTTCCACGGTGTAATAGCTGCCATAACCCCAACTGGTTGCTTCATAACTAAAATGCGCTTATTCGGATGAGAAGCAGGAATCATTTCACCGTATATTCTCTTTCCTTCTTCTGCGTACCATTCAACAAAACTATTTGCATAATTCACTTCACCAAGTGCTTCTGCAAACGGCTTCCCTTGCTCTCTCGTCATGATTGCTGCAATTTCTTCTTTATTTTCATCAATGAGTGTGAACCACTTTTTTAACTTTACTGCACGATCCGCTGCCGTTAATTTTGACCATAATTTAAAAGCCTCATGTGCAGCATCAACTGCTTGCTTTGCCTCTGTAATCCCGCCCTTTGGTACCGTTGCAAATACTTCCTTTGTCGCTGGATTATTTACTTCGATTTGTTCTTGCAGTGTAATCCACTCACCATTTATATACATCGCTTTTTTCTCTAAGTTTACGAACGTCGCTTTTTTATCCAATGTTTTCTTCCTCCTCTATAAACTTCTTAATTTTCCTAGTAGCAGCAGATTGACTTATTTGCAAAAACTCAGCCACTTTATAACTTGATCCATACGTTTTATACGCTTTAAGAATAATATTTCTCTCTACCTCTTCCAGCATTCTATAAAGACTTTGTCCGGATTGTTCAACTGTTGCCTCTTGCATAGATAGTGGCAAATCTTCTACCGTTACAAAATCATCAGCAGTGATAACAATTCGTTCAATTACATTTTCAATCTCTCTATTATTTCCTTCCCAAGGGTACCCTACAAACATTTGCAACGTACTAGGAGCTAACTTCACATCACGTCCGTACTTTTTATTAAAATGCTGTAAATAATGATAAATGAGCGGCAAAATGTCTTCTGTTCTCTCCCGAAGTGGCGGAATTGAAATTGGAATGACATTCAGACGATAGTATAAATCTTTCCGGAATGTTCCTTGTTTCACCATCGTACTTAAATCTCTATTTGTTGCCGCTACAATTCTAACGTCCACCTTTTTTAACTCTCTTCCGCCTATAGGACGAAACGTTTTTTCTTGCAATACTTGCAAAAGCTTCGCTTGAATTTCAAGCGGCATTTCACCAATTTCATCTAAGAAAAGAGTTCCTTTATGCGCTGATTCTAATAGCCCCTTTTTCCCTTCACGATTTGCACCTGTGAAAGAACCACCTGAATATCCAAAAAGCTCTGATTCAATTAAATTTGTCGGTAATGCCGCACAATTAATTTCATAGAAATTTTCATTCTTCCGGTGACTTACTTCATGCAAATGACGTACTAATCGGCTTTTACCCACTCCAGTCTCACCTAAAACGAGAACTGTACTATCTACTACAGATACTTTTTTTATTGTTTCGACTATTTTTTGCATAGCGCTACTTTTAAAAATAAGACCTTCGTGTTCATATGTTTCTCTTAATTCTTTTTTATATGTTTTTAACTGATTATCCATCTCCTCTACCTTTTGACGTAATTGATAGAGTTCTGTAAGATCACGAGAATAACTAATCACTCTTCTTAAATTTCCTTCATCATCAAAAACAGGTCTTGTACGAACATGCAAATACTCTCCTGATTTTGTTGTTTGAACAAGTTCAACTGGCCTTTTCTTTTCAATTACTTCTAATGTTGCAGACGGATAAAAAATTCCTTCTTTCTGTAGTTCTTTTACATGCTTTCCTACTAATTCCTTAGCAGAGAGTTGGTAATGTCTTTCACACATACTATTTACACGCACAACGATTCCTTTATCATCTGTAACAAAAATTTCGTCAAATGCATATTCAAATACATCTTGTAAATCCATCAACACTCGTTCCTTTTCTGCAACCATCCTAGCCACTCCCTACTTCATATCCATCGATTCACTTTACTACCTTTATTATAAAGTGAATTTTCTGCATTTTATATAGAGTAAGCTAGAATGTTTGCGATTTATAATTCAGTTTTTAAACACGAGCGATGTTTGCTTGCTCATAACAAGCTTGCAATGATTCTTCAATTATTGTTAAACCTTCCTCTAGCTGCTCATCTGTAATAACTAATGGCATTAACACGCGAATAACATTTCCATATGTTCCTGCTGATAGTAGAAGTAATCCCCGTTTATTTGCTTCCGCACATAAATTAGCTGCCAATGTTTTGTCAGGCGCTTTCGTCTTACGATCTTGAACGAGCTCAAATGCACACATTGCCCCTAAGCCACGCACATCACCAATGCAATTATATTTATTTTTCATCTCTTCAAATCGGTTCATTACGACTTTTCCTAATTCTATCGCTCTATCATTTAATTTCTCTTTTTCAATTACATCAAGCACAGCTAATGCAGCCGCACATCCTAGTGGGCTTCCTGCATACGTTCCTCCCAGCTCTCCCGGTGCAGACTCATTCATAATTTCTTTACGGCCAATAACACCACTAATCGGTACACCAGCACCTAGTGATTTAGATACTGTAATTAAATCCGGAACGACATCATAATGATCAATTGCAAAGTATTTTCCGGTACGACTAAAGCCTGTTTGAATTTCATCCGCTACAAATAAAATACCGTGCTCTGAACAAATACTGCGTACTTCTTGAACAAATTTCTTACTTGGAACGATAAATCCACCTTCCCCTTGAACAGGTTCCATCACAACGGCTGCAATTGTTTCTGGTGCTACTTCTGATATGAAGAAGTTCTTAAACTCTTCAATGATAAAATCATCATACTGCTCTTCTGTTAACCCTTCTGGACGACGGTATTCATATGGGAATGGTGCTTTATAAACTTCTGGAGCGAATGGACCAAATCCAAATTTATATGGTTTTACTTTACTTGTCATCGTCATTGTCATTAATGTACGCCCATGAAACCCTTTAGAAAATGCGATAATCCCAGGTCTCTTCGTATATTTACGAGCGATTTTCACCGCATTCTCAACTGCTTCTGCACCACTATTTAAAAACAGGACTTGTTTATCAAAACTTCCTGGCGCTAATACAGCAAGCTTTTCCGCTAATTCAATATATGGCTCATACATCATGACATTAAATCCCGTATGAATATATTGATCTACTTGTTTATGAAGTGCTTCTTTAACAGCTGGATGACAATGTCCTACGTTAATCGTCCCTATTGCTCCTGCAAAATCAATGTACTGATTACCATCAACATCTGTTACAAGAGCTCCATCTGCAGACTGTACGAATGTTGGAATACCATTACTTACTCCTTTTGGTACTATATTTTGGCGGCGTTCTAATAAAGACGCTGCTTTCGGTCCTGGAATTTGTTCATTTACTTTAGCAAATTTTTTTGTGTTCATTGTGTACCCCATCCTTTTCTATACAATGTTTTCTCTTTATATTGCAAGATGTATGCCAACTTCCCCTTTCTAGTATTCATCCCATCCTCTTAATATCTCAGCATAAAAAACAAGTCTATATAGACTCATAAAGAGTCTTTATAGACTTGTTCGTTTATACATTAGACTTTCCTTGTTTCCAAATAAACTCACCTGAATGAGAAATTAAACCTTCAACAGATTGTAACACTAAATCTGCAAGTGGTTCTAACGTTTGACGATCACCCGTACCAGATAGTACACCAATGGCATAGCAGTCGCCACCATTTTTCGCTAAATGTAAATCCGTCGGTGTATCCCCGACGACCGCTACTTCACATGTTTCTAAATTAAATCTCTCACAAAACGATTCTATAATTCTTTTATCTGGTTTCTGTGCCGGAAAAGTATCTGAGGCTATGACACAATCAAAAAAGGGTTCTAATTGATACTGCTTTAAAAATAATTCTGTCGGTGCAAAATCATCAGCTGTGACGACACCTAAAATAAGCCCTCTATCCTTTAATGCTTGTAAAACTTTTGGTAAATCTGCCGTCATCCTCATATGTTCTCGATACTCATACATAAGAGAAAACAACTTTTCACTTACCCATTCATGCATCTCTTCTTCTCTAGATGATACGATATACTTACAAATCCCCTTCGCTACATCAAGGCTCGTTCCAGCTGCTAGCGCACTACGCGGATGAACAACTGCTCCGTCTACGCCAATCTCTTTTAATATAACCTGCTGCATTGATTCTGGTAATTGATATAAATTTATACATTCAGCTACAAGCTCTTCAGCTACTTTTATCCAAATTGAATGAAAATCCATTAATGTCCCATCTTTATCAAATAGTATTGCTTTTACCTTCTCCATAGCACCCTACCTCTCATTTCTTATCTCTTCTAGTGTATCAATAAAATATGGATATAAAATAAACGGATTGTAAAAATACCATAAAAATCAAACTAACTTCCAATTTACAATTCACCTGCATAAAGTGAAACTTTAATCAGCGGGAGAATCTTATTACTCGCAAATAGTGAGGTAAAAGCAAAAAAAAGATGCCTTTACAGGGCATCCTCTTGGTGTTCTGGAACAAATAGTTCCAGACAATGATATATATTTTCGAATTCCATCGGTGCATCTCCACCATATTCACCATCTAAATTAATCATTAATTTATCTGGTGAATGCACTTTAATTCGATTCGCTTGTGTATATAGCACTTTTGGATTGTTAATATGTTCCCCTCGCTGCGCTTGTGTTGCTGCTTTAATTAAATCAGCGATAGAACCTTTTTTCAGCACTAATAAATCAAATAACCCATCGTTAATAGACGCATATGGTGCTACCTTTTCAAATCCACCAACTGAACGAGTATTTGTAATTAAAAACATCGTAATTTCTTCTTGTAGTAACTTCCCATCATACTCGATTTCAACATATGTTGGATGTAATGATGGTAACATTTCGATTCCTTTTAAATAGTAAGCAAGTTGACCTAATACCGTTTTCAGCTTACTTGGCACTTCATATGTTAATTCTGTAATACGGCCGCCACCAGCAATATTAATGAAATATGTATCATTCGCTCTACCAAGATCTAACGGAACTGTTTTCCCTTCACAAATAATATCCGCAGCCTCTTCAATAGCACGAGGTACACCAATCGCACGCGCAAAATCATTTGTCGTTCCAACTGGAATAATTCCAAACTTTGGACGATGTTCATGTCCTACTAAACCGTTCACCACTTCATTTAACGTACCGTCACCACCAGCTGCGATAACAACATCAAACTTACGATCCGCAGCTTGCCTCGCTGCCACAGTCGCATCTCCAGGACCAATTGTCGCATGACAAGACGCTTCATATCCAGCTTGTTCTAATTTTTGTAATACTTCTGGTAAGCTCTTCTTAAATAGCTCACGTCCAGAAGTAGGGTTATAAATAATCCTTGCTCGCTTCATCATTTATTAGCACAGGAAATTTCTTTATGTATCGAAAAAGAACATACCGAACTTCTATTCAGTATTCCCATGCCTACCTCCTCTCATCTTCCTATCCTTCTTTTATCCCGCTCAAACAGGCAGTAAGAACCCGATTCGTGTAGCCCATCAAAAGTAAATATTCATTTCAATGGTTTTGTTTTATTTTACAAAAAAATTTATGTCCATCTATTTCCTCACATCAATTTACATATAACGAATAATAATTATCTATTATTTCATGAGATGAAAAAAACCTCTATGTCTAGATTTATCATTATTCCCACCTTTTTGCAACTATCATACCATAGTTGCTATACAAACATTTTTTCACTTTTGACAGTTAATCAAACGTTTATTTAAATTATTTTTCACCATTTAAACAAACGTTTGATTAACTCAGAAAAAACACCCAAATACGGGTGTTTTTTCTGTTTAATCTTTAAAAATCTATACTATTTTAGCGCTCAAAAATAAGAATTCCTCTTTTATTTTTATCGCTTATTAATCTCTTCAAGTAAGATTTTGTTAACAAGTGGTGGGTTGGCTTGTCCTTTTGTCGCTTTCATAATTTGACCAACTAAGAAGCCAATTGCACGGTCTTTACCGTTTTTAAAGTCTTCGATAGATTGCTCATTATTATCAAGAATTTCTGTTACAACTTTACGAAGTGTACCTTCGTCAGAAATTTGAACAAGACCTTTCGCTTTAACGATTTCTTCTGGGTCTCCACCTTTTTCAATTAATTCGTTAAATACTTTCTTCGCGATTTTAGAAGAAATTGTACCTTTTTCAATTAATTGAACCATTTTAGATAAACCAGCAGGCGTTAATGCAACGTCTTTTAATTCTTTTTGTTGTTTGTTTAAGTATGCAAGCACTTCACCCATTAACCAGTTTGATGTTAATTTCGCATCAGCACCGTCTGCAACAGTTGCTTC
>Ga0209130_1001767_pt1 | contig 12785 bp, 9 predicted proteins | sample AraplaMF_Cvi_mLB_FD_184264 | JGI IMG/M metagenome (GOLD analysis project Ga0209130, IMG submission 184264) | Arabidopsis root microbial communities from the University of North Carolina, USA - plate scrape MF_Cvi_mLB (SPAdes) (version 2) | ecosystem: Host-associated > Plants > Roots > Endosphere ...
CGGTCAGTCTGATGACCATAGCAAGTCAGTCCCACCCCTTCCCATCCCGAACAGGACCGTGAAATGACTCTGCGCCGATGATAGTGCTGCAACCAGTGTGAAAGTAGGTTATCGTCAGACTAAGTAACAAGCCAAAAAGGCCCGCTGAACAGCGGGCCTTTTTGCTTTGGTGTCATTAGCTTGTCACTTCCTCTCATTAAGCTGCGCCTTTTAAACTCCAGAGGCCAGCATGAAATCCCTGTCGCTCCTTCCTTTAGCACTCGCCCTTGCCGCTTGCGGTGGTGGCGGGAACGATGAACCCGTCAAACCTGCCGTCAACGGCACCTTTATCGACGGCGCCGTCGAGGGCGCGGACTATGTGGCCGGCACTTCTGCCAAGGCTGTCACTGGCGCCAAGGGCGAGTTCACCTGCAAGGAAGGCGAAACGGTCAGCTTCAGCGTGGGCGGCATCGCCTTGGGCAGCGCCGCCTGCGCGCCAATCATCACGCCGCTGCAACTGGCGGGCGTGACCGACATCAAAGATGCCAAGGTGGTCAACCGCCTGCTGGCCCTGCAGCTGCTGGACGAAGACAATGATCCATCCAACGGCATCAGGATCACGGCTGATGTGAAGACAGCGTTGGCCGGCAAAGCTGCCGATTTCGGCGCCGCCGCAGCGGACTTCAACAAGGCCATGTCAGCCAACCTGCTTGCAGCGGGCGCCGCCTATGCCGCGCGTGGTGTCGATGACGATCGCCGCCAGCTGGTGCGCGAACATTTCGAAGACACGCTGGCCTCCAAGGTCGGCACGCCGGTGCAGGAAACCTTTACGCAGCCTGCTGCCACGGTCACCGTAACGCGCTACCAGGTGCAGGCAGCGAACAGCTTCTATATTCCATACGAAGGCAGCAATGCCAAGGTCAAGGCCGATTTCCCTCTGGGCTTCCTGCCATCCTACGGTTCGGCGCTGGCCTTTAAAGGCATGGCGGCCAACGGCGACCTGGAATTCTATGGCTTGACCGACCGTGGCCCCAACGGCGATGGGCCGAATGTGCCGAATCCAGGCGGCAGCGGCACCATGGGTGCCAAGATCTTCCCGTCGCCAAGCTTCACGCCATCGATCGGCATCATCACGGTTGGCAAAGGCGGCGCGGTACTGAACTCCACGCTGCCGATCAAGGTCTCGGCGAACACCGACAGCTCCGGCCTGGCTATCCCGGCTGGCACGCTGGGCAACTCCGCCGAAGTGCCGCTGCTGGATGCGATGAAGTATGACGCCGCGAGCAAGGCGGCCTACAGCGTGAATGGCCTCGACACCGAAGCTATCGCCTTCGACAAGAAGCGCAATGCCTTGTGGGTGTCCGACGAATACGGGCCCTTCATCGTGAAGATCGACGCCGCGAGCGGCGTGATCCAGTCCCGCTATGCACCGGGTAGCGGCCTGCCCGCCATTTTCGCCAAGCGCCGCGCCAACCGCGGCATGGAAGGCATGGCTCTCGATAGCGTGACCGACAAACTGCATGGCTTCTTGCAAAGCCCGCTGAGCGACGGCAGCGCGCTTTACTCTGCGACCGGTAAGAGCGAACAAGTGGAGCGCTTTGCGCGCTTTACCCGCTGGATCGAATTCGATCCGGTGACCGGCACTACTGGCCGCATGTTTGCCTATCCATTGAATGGCGCCGATTATGCGGACGGCCGCACCGGCAACGCCAAATTGGGCGACATGGTTGCACTGGGCAACGGCAAGTTCATCGTGATCGAGCAGGGTGCGGCACCAGGCGGCAAGGTATTCAACAAGCTGATGCTGGTGGAAATCGGCGGCGCTACCGACATCAATGCCGTGGCTTTTAACCCGGCCACTTCCGACCTGGAAAAGAGCTCGATGGGCGCAGTGGCGGTCAATGGCGCAGACTGGTCCAAGGTTGTCACGCTGAAGAAGACCCTGCTGCTGGACTTGAACGCCATTGGCTGGCTGGCGGAGAAGGCCGAGGGCCTGACCATCGTCGACGGCAACACACTGGCACTCGCCAACGACAATGACTTCGGCCTGAAGACCAAGATCTTCACACCATCCGGTGAAGCGGTAGCGGATGCCGACGTCACCAAATGCAATGTCGATGCAAACGGCACCATCATCACCAGCAGTGCCGCCGGCTGCAACGCGGCCAATACCATTCGCGTTGCGCGCGGCGACGACCGTGAGCGCCCAAGCCGCTTGTGGTTGATCAGGTTCTCGAAGGCACTGAACACCTACTGATGTTCGTGCGCCGTCTCCCTGCCGGCAGCAGCATAATGCCGGCAGGAGGTGCGCGATGATTGAACTGGACGGCTCGACGGGCGAAGGCGGCGGGCAAATCCTGCGCACGTCGCTGACTTTGTCGATGATTACCGGCCAGGCTTTTCGTATTCGAAATATCCGCACCAACCGCCAGCCGCCTGGCTTGCGTCGCCAGCACTTGTCGGCGGTACGCGCTGCTGCAATCGCCAGCGGCGCCACCGTCACCCACGCCGAAGTCGGCTCGACTTCATTGGAGTTCACTCCCGGCCGTGTGAGTGGTGGCGTGTACGATTTCGATATCGGTACCGCAGGCAGCACGACGCTCGTGTTGCAAACCCTGCTTCCCGCCCTGCTGTTCGCTGAGCAGCCGGCCGTCGTGACGGTGACGGGCGGCACGCATAATCCCAAAGCCCCGCCGGCTGAGTTCCTGCAGCGCGCCTATTGCCGTGTGCTGGCGGCCATGGGCGCGAACATCGAGATCGAGATTGAACGCTATGGCTTTTACCCAGCCGGCGGGGGCAGTGTTTCAGCTTACGTCTGGCCATGCAAGCAGTTGCGCCGGATCGACTTGCTCGACCGGGGCGGCTTGCAGCAGGCCTATGCGCAAGCGATTGCAGCGCGCTTGCCGGCGCAAGTGGCGCAGCGCCAATACGCGACCGTGCGCAACTTGCTGGGCTGGAATGGCGACCAGCTTCGTGAAGTGTTGGCGCCAGCGTCGGCCAGCCCGGGCAATGCGTTTTTGCTCACCGTTGAAAGCGAGGTCGTGACAGAAGTGTTTTCGTCCATCGGCGATCGCGGCGTGCGCGCCGAAGCCGTGGCGCGCGAGGCAGCGCTGGAAGCGCGCCGTTATCTCGCGTCTGGTGCGGCGGTGGGCGAGCATCTTGGCGACCAGGTGATGCTGCCAATGGCGCTGGCAGGCGGAGGCTCCTATACGCTGGACCATGTGTCGCAACATGCGATCACCAACGCAGAAGTGATCACGCATTTCCTGCCGGTGACAATCGGCTTCGAGCAGGGAGCGCGCTTCAACACCTGCCATGTGCGCGCCAAGAATTAGCTGATTTGATCCCACTCCAGGCCAAAGCGGGCCAGGTACTTTTTCAGGCGGTCGGCGTCGTTGGGCTTCGCCTTGCCAAGGCGCGAGGCGGCAAACAGCTTGCGGCCGGCATCGGACATGTTTTTTGACTGGCGGCAGACGGCGATCACGGATTCGAGCTGCATGCGGTCGAACAGGTCGATCTGCTCGAGCGTCTCTTCATCGAACAACCCATCCAGTGCCACGGTGGCTTTGGGGCCTTCTGCCAGTGGCCGCCATTGGCGCTGCAGGCGTGCGACTTCCGCAGCGACGAGCGGCGTCGTGATGCGCCCGGCCTCGGCCAGGGTTGCCATGCGGGTCACGGAGGCAGACAAGTCACGGAAGTTGCCGTTCCATAGCGCGTCCGGCGAGGCAGCAAAGCGCATGTATTGCTGGCGTGCCTCGGTATTGAAGCGCACCATGGAGCCGTTCTCGGCGCCGAACTGCGCCAGCAGGTAATCCAGGTTTGGCTCGATGTCCTCCGGACGGTCGCCCAGGCCGGGCAGCGAATAGGTCCACAGGTTGATACGCGCGAACAGGTCTTCGCGGAAGCGGCCGGCCGCTACTTCGCGCGCCAGGTCACGGTTGGTGCCGGCAATGAGCTGGAAATCGCTGCGCACTTCATGGTCGCCACCCATCGGCAGGAAGCGCTTTTCCTCGACTGCCTTGAGCAGCATGGCTTGCTCGTCCAGTCCCAGTTCGCCGATCTCATCGAGGAACAGCAAGCCTTTGTGCGCGGTACGCAGCAGGCCGGGGCGGTCCGATGCCGCACCGGTGAAGGCGCCTTTTACGTGACCGAACAGGGTCGAACCCGCGCCATCGCCGTGCAGCGTGGCACAGTTGATTTCCACGAAAGCGCCGTCGAGCTGGTGGCGCGCCTTCTTCAATTCGTACACGCGCCGCGCGAGGAAAGACTTGCCCGCACCGGTTGGCCCCATCAGCAGCATCGGTGCGCGCGAACGCGCTGCCACGTGCTCGATCTCGTCGATCAGCAGGTTGAAGTGCGGGTTGCGGGTGGCGATGCCGGACTTCAGGAATTCGACGCCCTCGCGCTGTGCATTGGAGAAGCGCTGCGCGATCTGGTCGTAGCGTGACAGGTCCAGGTCGATCAGCACGTAATCGCCGGTCTTGCCGGGTGCCGCGCGGCGTGGCGGGGATGTCTGGAGCAGGCGCCCAGGGAGATAGCGCGCTTCCGTCATCAGGAACAGGCAGATCTGCGCAACGTGGGTGCCGGTTGTGATGTGCACCCAGTATTCCTCATTCTCGGTATCGAAGTGGTAATTGCGCGCAAAGTCGAATAGTTGGCTGTAGACGTCCTCGAAATCCCACCAGTCGCTGATCGGCAGCGTGTGGCGCTGGATGATTGTTTCGGGAGATATGGCGTGCATATCGCCTTCAACCTGCCTTGCCAGGCTGTCGTGATGTGCGCTTGCCAGCAGCTCGAAGCGGTCGACGACCAGGTCCTCATGCTGCAGCAAAGAGATGCTCGGGCGCCATTTCTCCCAGCGTGCGGGAGTGCGCGGGCCGCCGTCCAGTTGCGTGCCGAGGAAACCGAGGATGACGATCTTCTTTTTCATCGCGTATAAAGATTTATCTTTGAAGATAATTTACCACAATCATTGATTTCCATGGATCTATATTTATCAACGACTTAGCAAGCTGGCACGCCCTTTGCAATAGAGGAGGTACGCAAAGACGAAAGGAGATCAAAATGGCGGAATCACAAATCAAGGCTTGGACCATCAGTGCCGGCGCAGTCGGCAAGAAACCCGTAAAACGCAGCTACGGCGGCGTGCACGCGGCGATGAATATTTCCACCAGCCGCCGCCACACAACCGTCAGCTGGCATGCCGAGCCTCTCCCCGGCAAAGGCCGCACGGTGTGGAATGGTGTGGTCTCCACCCTTGTCGGCGCAGATTAATCGTTAGAACATGAGAATTATGATGAAAGATAAAGAATTCGAAGTGATGGAAGTGTCGGGTGGTAGCCCGGTGAAGATGTGGACCAAAGGTGTGCCGGTTGAGTCGGAAGCGCGCCAGCAATTGGCCAACACGGCCAAGATGCCCTTCATCTACAAGCACATTGCGGTGATGCCGGACGTCCACCTGGGTAAGGGTTCTACCATCGGTAGCGTGATCCCGACCCTGGGTGCGATTATCCCGGCGGCAGTCGGCGTGGATATCGGCTGCGGGATGATGGCCGCCAAGACCACCCTGAATGCGCGTGACCTGCCGGATAACCTGGGCCCACTGCGTAGCGCGATCGAGAAGGCGATCCCGCACGGATTGACGCCGAAATTCCGCGGCCGTGACCGCGGGTCGTGGGAAAACCCTCCTTCGGCAGTGGACGTGGCATGGGGTCAGTTGAAGGATGAATTCGACGTGATCTGCGAGAAAACGCCGAAGCTGAAAAACACCAACAACTACCGCCACCTGGGTACCCTGGGTTCGGGTAACCACTTTGTTGAAGTGTGCCTGGATGAAGAAGGCTCGGTGTGGTTCATGCTGCACTCCGGTTCGCGCGGCGTGGGGAATGCCATTGGCTCCCACTTCATCGAACTGGCGCAGAAGGATATGCGCACCCATATCGCCAACCTGCCGGATAAGGACCTGGCCTACCTGGAAGAAGGTACCCAGCACTATGACGACTACGTGGAAGCGGTAGGTTGGGCGCAGAAATTCGCCCGCATGAACCGCGAGGTGATGATGCAGAACCTGATCGCCTCCGTGCGTACCGTCATCACCAAGCCGTTCCAGACGCACGTGGAGGCGGTGAACTGCCATCACAACTATGTGCAGAAGGAGCGCCACTTCGGTAAGGATGTGCTGGTGACCCGTAAGGGTGCGGTGTCGGCGCGTGAGGGCGAACTCGGGATCATTCCTGGATCGATGGGGGCCAAGAGCTTCATCGTGCGCGGTAAAGGCAACCCGGAGAGCTTCAACAGCTGCAGCCACGGTGCCGGCCGTACCATGAGCCGTAACGAGGCAAAGCGCCGCTTCTCGCTGGAGGACCAGGTGAAGGCAACCGAGGGCGTCGAGTGCCGCAAGGACGAAGGCGTGATCGACGAGATCCCGATGGCCTACAAGGACATCGAGGCCGTCATGAAGGCGCAGGAAGAGCTGGTTGAAGTTGTGCATACGCTCAAGCAGGTCGTATGCGTTAAAGGATAAGAACAAGAATGATTGAAATTGATGGTTCCCAAGGGGAGGGCGGCGGCCAGGTGCTGCGCACCGCGCTGACGCTCTCGATGATTACCGGCCAGCCGTTCCGCATCTCGAACATTCGGGCCAACCGCTCGAAGCCGGGTTTGATGCGGCAGCACTTGGCTTCGGTGAAGGCTGCAACCGAGATCTCTGGTGCGAAAGTCGAGGGTGATGCGCTGGGCTCGACCAGCCTGACGTTCGCACCAGGCGCGATCAAGGCTGGCGTGTATGAATTCCAGATTGGCACGGCCGGCAGCTCGACACTGGTGCTGCAAACCGTGGTGCCGGCGCTGCTGTACGCCCAGGGGGAGTCCGTGGTGCGCGTCAGCGGAGGTACCCATAACTCCAAGGCGCCGCCGGCGGAATTCTTGCAGCGCGCTTATGGACGGGCCATGGCTGATATGGGCGCGCATATTGAATTCGTGCTGGAGCGCACCGGGTTTTATCCAGCGGGCGGCGGGGCAGTGCAGGCTACCGTGCAGCCGCTGGCGGCCTGGCGCCATTTGGCGCTGGACGCGCGCGGTGAACGGCGCGAGGCGTATGCCGAGAGCCTGGTCGCTGCCGTTCCGGGCAACGTGGCGAAGCGCGAGCTGGATTGCGTGGCAAGCGCCATGGGCTGGTCCGGCGACCAATTGCGTTTCAGGACGCTGCCGGATAACTGGGGGCCGGGTAACGCGCTGCTGATCACACTGGATCACGAGCATGTGACGGAGGTCTTCGTCGCCTTCGGGGAAAAGGCTCGCCGTGCGGAAGAAGTGGCGCGCGACGCCGTGGCGCAGGCCCGCCGCTTCATCGCATCCGGCGCTGCGGTCAGCGAGCACCTGGCCGACCAGTTGCTGGTCCCGATGGCACTGGCCGGCGGCGGCAGCTTCACCATGGACGTGCTGTCGCAGCATACCCGCACCAACGCAGAAGTCATTGCGCGCTTCTTGCCGGTGTCGATCGCCTTCGACAAACGCGAGACTTGCACCTATTGCGAGGTCAAGCGTGGATAAGGTTGTGCCGCACCCGCGATTTCGCCGCGAGCCGAAAGGCACGTCCCTCGACGTGACGGAGCAGGAGATCCGGAATTCACATTGGCGGCGCTATGATGGCGCCCATCTTTTCCCGCTGACCGCCCTGCGCGCCGATGTGAGCATGCAGAACTACTCGGTATATCCACGTCCTTTTTATGTTGATATGCAGAAGACTTGCGTCGACTGCCGCCGCGATTTCATCTTCTTCGCCCTAGAGCAGCGCTACTGGTATGAAACGCGCCGCTTCTACGTCGACTCCGAATGCGTGCGCTGCGTCGAATGCCGACACAAGCGGCGCATTGCAAAGCGCCTGGCGAAGCGCCGCCATCAAAGCTTCACGGAGTTGCAGGGGCGCGCTTCCCTGTCGCGCGAGGAAATGATGCAGCTGGTGGACGACTGCATTTTCCTGCTCCAGCACGGCATGTTGAAAAGACCGTCCCGCCTAGACCGGATCAAGCATGCGGCGATGCGGCAGGTCTCCCAATATGCGGGGGTAAAAACGCTGGAGCTGTTGCTGCAGGCCGCGTACGGGCCGTGCCCGTTACACAATTTAACTGGCTAATTTGGTTACTCCGTGGCAAAATTCGGCATCGTTGCAATTAAGATAACTTTGCGGAACCCGCCATGAACAAAAAGACTTTGGCCAAAATCGCCGCGGCAGTTGCTGTCGTTGCCGGCGGCGTTTTCGCCTACCGGGCCTTTGGCTGGGGCGCCATGAATGGCCCTGTCAACAGCCTGAAGATCGACCTGTCCAAGCCGGACGCCCTGGTCGTCACGAAAAGCCTTTCCAGCCTGCCGCGCGACTTGCTGACCGTGCCGCTGGCGCGCGACGTACTGCGCGAGGATTTCCTGTTCTATTACGAGCAGACCGAAGACCGCCTGGGCCTGAAGGGCAGCTTGCGCCGTATCGCCTACGAACATGAATTGGGCTGGGGCGACCAGCTGATCCGCATGGTGCTGGACGAGCCGGCGGAAGTGGCCATGTGGCGCGATGCCGATGGCTCGCTGAAACACTATGTGATCTCCGTTTCGCGCGGCAAGCTGGCGCGCGTGCTGGAAGAAGCAGGCAAGGTGGCGCTGAAGGATACGCAGCTCACCATCGCCGGCGAATTGCGCGTCGATGGCGACAAGGTCCCGGTGTACGCCTTGAACTATGCCTACCAGCGCAACCTGCTGTTCGCTGCACACGGCGACCGCATGGTGATCCTGTCCAACCCAGGCATGCTGTATGGGACTGACCGCAAGGTGAGCGACGACACGGCGCAAACCACCGTCAGCAAGCTGCTGGCGAAAGATCCCGCGCAGCAGAAGGTCTTCCACGACCAGTTCCATTTCGAGAAAGCAGCCCAGGATGGCCACAGCATCGCCATCAAGGCCGATTTCCTGTCCTTTGGCTACCAGCCTTTCTTCGGCGGCCTGGAAGCGCTGCGCTTCGATTTCAGCAAAGGGACCTGGCGTTCGCAAGTGCTGCTCGACGCGGCCAAGTTGCCGAAAGAGGGCTATGACAGCAGCGCCCTGTGGAGCGCGCTGCCCTACAACCCGAGCAGCTGCTTTACGCTGCCGGTGGACTGGAACAGCTTGCAGCCGGTGTTGAAAAGCATCGGCGGCAAGACCAGCCAGCCGGTGCTGCCGCTGGCGACCGAGCTGAGTGGCCCGGCCGCTGCCTGCTGGTACGGTAACTCCCGCCTGCATACGCCGGTGTTCGTCGCCAATCGTGCCGGCGGCAACGAGGCGCTGTTCGAAAGCCTGTTCCAGGCCGCGATCCGCGATGGCAAGGACGTGCAGAAACAGCAAGGCAAGAAGGGCGAATTGCGCTGGAGCGGCACGGTCTCCACTGCACAGGGCGATACCACGCCGACGCTGGCGATCAGCGGCAATACCGTGGTGTTCTCGGCGGACGGCAAGCTGGTCGACCAGGTGCTGGCCGTGAAACGCAAGGAATTGCCGGCCGCTTCGGACTTGCTGCCCGATGCCAAGCACACGGTGGGCCTGATTGCACCTGCCTCCCTGGCAAAGCTGATCGAAGAAGAGAGCTTCAATACCCTGCCAAGCCAGCGCGAGCCAGTGCTGCGCGGCGCGGTCGACGCTCACCTGGTGCCGCGCCTGCAGGCGCTGAAAAAATACCCGCCTTACCGCATGGTGCTCAAGTCCGTGCAGAGCAAAGGCATCGCGTGGCAGCCGCTGGAATGGCAGGCAGCAGGCAAATGAAGCGCCGCAGTACCCTGCGCCTGCTGGCCGGATGCGCCGCTGCAGTTGCGGCGCCGCAGGTGCTGGCGCTGACCAGTGCCCAGGACGTGCAGGTGCGCCTGTCGCAGGCTCAGTCGCGCGCGTTCCAGGCGTGGATGCTGCGCATTATCAGCGCCCAGGTCGAACAAGGGCCTTCGCCGCGCTGGCATCACCGCGACTGTGCAGGACTGGTGCGCTTTGCCGTCAACGAGGCCCTATCCGTGCATGACGCCAAATGGATGCGTGCCAACGGCATCGCCAGCGACCGCCGCCTGCCGCCGGAACTGGACCTGACGCCGCAACAGGCGGCCCTGCGCAACCGCTGGGTGCAAGCCGACGGCAAGGTCGGCGCATTCGTCACGGCGCTGGCGCTGGTACAGCACAACAGCCGCTTCGTGGCGCGCGAGATCAGCCAGGCGCTTCCGGGCGACCTGCTGTTCTACGACCAGGGCGACGAACAACATCTGATGGTGTGGATGGGGGCGCATATCGCCTACCACACGGGCACCGTCACCCCAACCGACAACGGTCTTCGTACCGTCGATATTCAACAACTAACGACATGGAAGGACACGCGGTGGCAACCAGCGGTCAACAATCCCAACTTCGCCGGCGTATTCCGGCTGTCATTTCTGTCCTGAAGCTGTGCCTTGCAGGCGTGCTGGCGCTGACCGCGCTGGCAGGTGCGCAAGCGCAGGAGGCGCCGTCCAGCGGCTATACGCTGTTCAAGGGCGAGCCATTCTTCCTGCTGTCCGATGCCAGCTATGGCAGCGCGGACGAAGCGCGCGTGCGCCTGGAGGTTCCGGGCCGCGACTTCGGCCGCTCGCAGCTTGAACAGTACTCCGGCGCCGACATCGTGGTGTACCGCGTGCCGCAGCCTCTGGAATTCCTGAAGAAGCAGCGCAACCTGCACCGCGTCCAGGTGGACGGCAATTACCAGGGCGAGGGCTTGGCCAATGCGCTGAGCTTCTTGTGGGACAGCTGGTGGAAGCAATCGCGCCTGGCATGGCGCCGGATCTTCTCGTCCGAAGCACGCCACGCAGTGACTACCAACCAGCCCAAGCTGGCGACCAACGGCGAAGCCATGAAGCGTGCCACCGTGTTTGCCAACCACCCGCAGTACAAGCCGATCAAGGGCTTCGAGATGGTGGACAGCTTCCGCTATCCGATCTGGCAGGCGAAAGCGATCGAGCCGCCGAAGGGCGTCAAGATGGATGGCTCCAGCAGCGAATTCATTGCCGGCAACAGCGGCAATGTGATGATCCCGGTCGGCAAACGCAAGCCTGGCCTGTACCTGGTGGAAGCCATCATCGGCGAACATCGCGCTACCACGCTGGTGTTCGTTTCCGACACCATGGCCGTGACCAAAGTCTCGTCCGGCCAGATGCTGGTATGGGCGGCGCGCCGCGACAACAGCGCCGCCGTGGCCGATGCCAATGTGATGTGGACCGATGGCACTGGTGTTCTCCAATCAGGCAAGACCGCCAAGGATGGCGTGGTGTCGATGGAGCGCGGCAGCCCTGAGCACACTTATGTGATCGGCGAAGATCGCAGCGGCGGCGTGTTCGTGTCGGAGAACTTCTACTACGACAGCGAGATCTATAACACCAAGATGTATGCGGTGACGGACCGTCCGCTGTACCGTCCGGGCGACGAAGTGAACGTCAAGTTCCTCGGCCGCGAATTCAAGTCGGCGCGCTTGTCGCAGGCTGCCGCCGCGGCACCGGTCGGCCTGACTGTGTTCGATCCAAACGGCACGCCGGTGCTGACGCAAACCCTGCAACTGTCCCCTGAAACGGGCACGGAAACCCGCTTCCGCCTGCCGGAGCAGGCCACCGCCGGCGGCTACGAGCTGCGTTTCAGCTACAAGGATGGCCTGTACGGCGCTGCATTCCGCGTGGCGGAATACGTCAAGCCGCACTTCGAAATCAATGTCCAACCGGCCAAGCCTGAATTCAAGACCGGCGAAAAGGTCAGCGGCACCATTTCGCTGCGCTACCCGGATGGCAAGCCGGTCAAGAATGCCAAGCTGTCGCTGTCCCTGCGCGGCCAGCAGAACACCATGGTGGAGGGCGAACTGCGCTACAGCGGCTTGTTCCCGGTCCAGTTGAAGACCGAGGAAGCGGAAACCGACCGCAGCGGCGATTACTCGTTCACGCTGCCGCCGGCAGCCGACCCGTCGCGCTATGTGCTGACCGTGATGGCAACCGACGGCGCGGCCTACCGCGTCAAGGTTACGCGCGAACTGATGATCGAGCGTTCCGTCAGCAGCTACCAGTTGAAGGCGGCACGCGCCTTCTCCGAACCAGGCCAGCAGGTGCATTTCGACCTGGTGGCGGATGGCCAGGGCGCGGCGCGCCCGGTGCGCTGGGAAATGGTGCAGCTGGAAAAGCAGGAAAAGACCGAAGGCAAATTCGACCCCGCTGCCAAAGGCTGGGACGTGAGTTTCGCCAAGCCTGGTTCTTACCAGCTTTCGCTGCGCGATGAGCGCGGCAACCTGCTCGCTGGCGCCAGCCATTGGGTCAGCGGCGAAGGCTTGCAGGCCGCGCCGGGCAGCATCGAAATCGTGATGGACAAGGTGCGCTATCGCCCGGGCGAGACTGCCGAAGCGCTGGTGACCTTCTCCGATCCGGTCGACCAGGCGCTGTTGACCATGGAGCGCGACAAAGTCGAGCAATATGGCTTGATGAACGGAGGCGCCGACTGGTACCAGGCCAAGCGCGTGGCGAAGAACCAGTGGCGCGTGCGCATTCCGGTCAAGGAAGAACATGGTCCGAACATGACCTTCTCCGTGGCGTACACGCGCAATGGCGACTTCGTGTTCCAGAATGCCGGCCTGCAGGTGATCGAGCCGCGCATTGCGCTGAGCTTCAAGACCGACAAGGAGGTCTACCAGCCGGGCGAAAAAGTCACGCTGGACGTGACGGCGCAGCTGGATGGCAAGCCGCTGTCCACCCTGGTGGCGCTGGGCGTGGTGGATGAAATGATCTACGTGCTGCAGCCGGAAA
>Ga0209130_1001780_pt1 | contig 12688 bp, 9 predicted proteins | sample AraplaMF_Cvi_mLB_FD_184264 | JGI IMG/M metagenome (GOLD analysis project Ga0209130, IMG submission 184264) | Arabidopsis root microbial communities from the University of North Carolina, USA - plate scrape MF_Cvi_mLB (SPAdes) (version 2) | ecosystem: Host-associated > Plants > Roots > Endosphere ...
CGTGTCCGCGAACGTGCCGGATGCCCCAGCAGCAGTGACTGCCGAGGTAACCGAAGGCGCCGCCTGCTACCTGCGTCCTGGTGACCCAGGTTTCGAGGAATGCGAAGCCTGCCAGTAATACAATAAGCATAAACCCGGCAAACCGGGGTCTGCCCCACAGGGTCAGACCCCGTCTGTGCAAAGTCCGCGGCAGTAACAATACCGCCGGCCGTCGAGCAGACAGTGTCTGACCCTGCGGGTCAGACACAGGTTTACCGGTTTAAAGAGTCAATCTAAGAGGAAAAAACAAATGCTATCCTGGGATGATGAAGCCGCGGCCGCACCGCGCCAAACCCCACCACCGGGCGCCACCGCCGAAGCCACTGCAGAGCAAGTCGCCCTGCGCGTGAACGCCGACGACAAGCGCGTCATCAACGGCCAGACCGACGTCAACCAGCTGGTCCCATTCAAGTACAAATGGGCCTGGGACAAATACCTGGCCGGCTGCGCCAACCACTGGATGCCGCAGGAAGTGAACATGCAGCGCGACATCGAGCTGTGGAAGAACCCGAACGGCCTGTCCGAAGACGAGCGCCGCCTGGTCAAGCGCAACCTGGGCTTTTTCGTCACCGCCGACTCCCTGGCAGCCAACAACATCGTGCTGGGCACCTACCGCCACATCACCGCTCCTGAGTGCCGCCAGTACCTGCTGCGGCAGGCGTTCGAAGAGGCGATCCACACCCACGCCTACCAGTACATCGTCGAGTCCCTGGGCCTGGATGAGCAAGAGATCTTCAACGCCTACAACGAAGTAGCGTCGATCCGCGACAAGGACCAGTTCCTGATCCCGTTCATCAACGTGCTGACCGACCCGGCCTTCAAGACCGGCACCCTGGAAACCGACCAGCAGCTGCTGAAGTCCCTGATCGTGTTCGCCTGCTTGATGGAAGGCCTGTTCTTCTACGTCGGCTTCACCCAGATCCTGGCGCTGGGCCGCCAGAACAAGATGATGGGCGCCGCCGAGCAGTACCAGTACATCCTGCGCGACGAATCGATGCACTGCAACTTCGGTATCGACCTGATCAACACCATCAAGCTGGAAAACCCGCAACTGTGGACCCCGGCCTTCAAGGAAGAGATCAAAGGCCTATTCCTGCAAGCTGTCGAACTGGAATACCGCTACGCCGAAGACACCATGCCGCGTGGCGTGCTGGGCCTGAACGCAGCCATGTTCAAAGGCTACCTGCGCTTCATCGCCAACCGCCGCGCCACCCAGATCGGCCTGGAAACCCTGTTCGAACAGGACGAAAATCCATTCCCATGGATGTCGGAAATGATCGACCTGAAGAAAGAGCGCAACTTCTTCGAAACCCGCGTCACCGAATACCAGACTGGCGGCGCATTGAGCTGGGATTAGACATCGATTGAAAGAAAGGAGGCGAAAGCCTCCTTTTTTTTATGTGAGTTTTAGAAGGAATCCTAGATGGAACACGAATACGTACTGCTTGCGGGGGTAAATCGCGCGAAGGTCGGGCGATACATCGGAGTTGCTGCCTCCGGAATTTCAGCAATTGTAGTTATGGGAATATTGGCGATCAGGGACATAGCAAAGGAACTTGGCGTTGACGCGTCTATACCTCCAACTTTTATGTCCCTCGCGAGTGCGGCCACAATCTTTTTTATCCTTTATTGGCTATTCGATAATTTTGCGCTACGAGCAGTGTGGATATCACGGCTTCTCAAAGTTCCGTACTTGGCCGGCACTTGGAGTGTCAGCGGCATGTCATACCGACACGACGACTCTCAGCCTACACATTGGGCCGGCGATGTAACTATAGTCCAAAGTTGGGACAAGTTACGCATCCGGCTTAAAACAACGCAATCGGGGTCAAATAGCGTTGTTGCCGCAGTAATGCACGATGAGGTTGATGGGTATCAGCTCATTTATAACTACAAGAACGACCCGAAAATTAACGAAGTCGACCTGCAGAGTCATGTCGGTTTTTCGCGAATGACCATTAACAAGGATCTTTGCAGTGCCGAGGGCAGCTATATTAACGGCCACGGACGTGCAACCTATGGCACCATGAACTGGGAGCGCAAATAAGATGGCATCGGATATCAATACTCAATTGTCGCGTCTGAAAAGTCGGCGTAGCGGAACTGATCGAATAGCAAACGTGGCTATGGATGCGAGGGACGCGATTTGGGCGAAAAGCCTCATTGCTGAAGAGTGGGAAAAGAAGGCTTCGCAAAAACCAAATACCAGATATGCGATTGGCGCGATGCAGCCGGTCGATGCTACATATACAAAAGTTAGTTTAGAAACTGCTTCTCGCATCCAGAATCAATTAGAAAAGCGTTTACCATCGCATGGCGTCAACTCCGTATATCGGCTGCAAGGTTCGGTTCCACTCGATGTTCACATTCGCGGCGTAAGCGATGTTGATCTCTTGGCTATTGATACTAGCTTTTTGATTTACCAGCTAGGCGGGAAACTGGCGACCAGTGGCTATTATCTGCCGTCGTCCCAATCATCCAAGGAAGTCATTTCAATGTTGCGCGATAGCTGCGCGAAAAGCCTGATAGACGCTTTTCCTGCAACGGATATAGTTGTCGGTGATAAATCGATAAAAATATCAGGCGGTTCATTACCGCGTCCTGTGGACGTTGTGCCATCGCATTGGTGGGATACATTGAAATACCAAGATACTCTAGTTGAGGATTATCGCGGAGTAATTATTTCAAATAAAGCCACGAATGAAACCATTGAAAATCAACCTTTCTACCATATTCGACTAATTAATGAACGATGTGCTTCAGTCCAAGGTTCACTTCGCAAGGCAATTCGACTTTGCAAAAATATTAAAGCCGATTCTGAGGAAGATGGAGAAAAAATCGAGCTGTCTAGCTTTGATATCGCGTCAGCTATGTATCACGCTAATCTAGATATGTTGCGTATTGGCCTGATTTATGATTTAGCCATTCTGGCCGAAACACAACGCCACCTTGATTCGTTGGCGACCAATCACTCATACGCTAAGACGTTGCTTGTGCCGGACGGCTCGAGGCCAATCTTCAACGATCATAAGAAGTTGGTTGCTTTAAATCAACTTTCGATAAAAGTGGATAAGCTGCTTTTAAACGTCGCTAAAGAATATGATCCGCGGCTAAATTTGCTTTCCACTTCTTCACATGAGGCAAATCGAAATGCGGTTCGATCAATATTCGTCATTTAGGGCCGCCTTGAACACCGCGCCTCTCAGCAAGCTACGCGCGGATTCGAAGCTTGGCGATGTAGCATTGATTTGATTTTGCAAGTCGTCAGCCAACCCCGGAAGCCCAGCTCTGCTGGGCTTTTTTGCGTCTGAACCCTGTAAGCCCACCGTGTCAATGTAAAAAATTTCAATCGTGCATCAATGAAGTGTTAAATAAAATATAATTTCCACTCCGAATTTTCTTGCTTTTCAGGAGCGCTCGCATGTCCCCACGCCTCGTCGGCCTTGAAATGGCCGGGCTGACCGAAGCCAATCGTCCGATCCGCCTGCGCCTGTTCCGCGGCGAAGGGGCAGCCGATGACAAACTGCTGGTCAAGCACGTCAGCGGTGTGGAGACCATCTGCGGCGGGATCGAATACAGCCTGCTTTGCGCTTCGACTGAGGCCGGACTGCCGCTCAAGCAGTTCATGGCCAATCCAGTTGAACTGCAGTTCGTTACCGACAGCGGCGGCTTGCGCTCCGTGTGCGGCATCGTCGCCTCGGCCATTGAAGGGCAGGGCGATGGCGGCCTCGCCACCTACCAGCTGATTGTGCGCGACGCGCTGTCGCTGCTCGACAAAACCAGCAACACGCGGGTGTTTCGCAACGCCAGCGAAACCGATATCACCAACACCATCTTGCGCGAATGGCGGGAATCCAATCCGGTCGTCGCACGCGTATTCCAATTCGACCTGGGTCACCTGAAGACCTACCCTGCGCGCGAATTCACCATGCAGTACAACGAATCGAATGCAGCGTTCCTTCAGCGCCTGTGGAAGCGCCGCGGCATTGCGTGGTTCATCCGTCCCGGCTCCTCCAGTGAACACGGCAGCGACGAAGCGCCGGCCCACACGCTGGTGCTGTTCGACGATGCCATGTCGCTGGAAGAGAACGCGGCCGGCACCATTCGCTACCACCGGGACGACGGCACCGAACGGCGCGACACCATCACGACATGGCACGCAGTGCGGCAACTGAGCGCCGGCAGTGTGAGCCGCCGTAGCTGGGATTACGCCCAGGCCTGGTCCATGGGCAGCCAGAACCTCAGCGAGGCTGACCAGGGCAAGCTAGGCAATCAGTTCGCCAGTGGCCTTGATGACTACCTGGTCGATGTGCCGCATGCAGGCGACGATGATGCCGACTACCGCAGCCTGGGCACCCTGCGCATGCAACGCCATGAATACGAGTCCAAGTTTTTCCAGGGCGAAGGCAGCGACCGCAATATGTGCGTCGGCCAGTGGAACCGGGTGAGCGGTCATCCGGAGCTGGAGTCGCATTCGGAAGAGCAGCGTGAGTTTGTCATCACCGAACTGCGCGTGGAGGCCGAAAACAATCTGCCGAAGGCGTTCGACGACCGCGTGCGCCGGCTGTTCGCGCTCAATCACTGGCGCACCGACAGCAGCGGCATGGAGCAGGCCAGCGCCGAACGCGGCGTGCGCTACACCAACCGCTTTACTTGCGTAAGGCGCGGCATTCCCATCGTGCCGCGCTACGACCCGCGCATCGATTTGCCGCGTACCGAGGCGCAGAGCGTGACAGTGGTCGGCCCCGTCAACGAAGAAATCCACTGCGATGCGCTGGGCCGCGTCAAGATCCGCTTTGCAGGCTGCCGCAACGAAGACCATGAGCACGCCAACGGCGCCGGCGCGTCCGACAGCGAACGCGATTCGGCCTGGGTGCGCGTGGCCAGCGGCTGGGCCAGCGCCCAGTATGGTGCGATCTCCCTGCCGCGCGCTGGCGATGAAGTGATCTGCGTGTTCCTCGGCGGCGACCCGGACAAACCATTGATCATTGGCCGGGTACATGGTGGCAAGACGAACCCGCCGTCATTCAGTCACCGCAGCCGGCTGCCCGGCGACAAATACCTGTCAGGCATCAAGAGCAAAGAGGTCAAGGCACAGCGCTATAACCAGCTGCGCATGGACGACACGCCGGGCCAGATCAGCGCCCAATTGGCCAGTGAGCATGGGCACAGCCAGTTGAACCTCGGTTACCTGACCCACCCGCGCTGCGATGGCGAAGCTGATCCGCGCGGTGAAGGCTTCGAGCTGGCCACCAACGACAGCGGCGCCATACGCACCGCCAAATCGCTCTTGATCTCCGCCTGGAAGCGACTGGACGCTTGCGGCAACCAGCTAAGCAGCGACGAGCACCTGGCCCTGATGCAGGATTGCCTGGACCTGTTCAAGTCCCTGGGCCAATACGCGGCTGAACATCAGGGCCTGGCGCTGGATTCAGAACCGCAATCTGAACTCAAGGATGACGTGGATGCAGCGGCAGGTGGCAGCAATACTGATCGCCAGCGCGACGGCGGCAAGCCGACGCTGAGCATGACTGCGCCGGCCGGTATCGCGCTCAGCACACCGAAAACACTGGTCAGTTATGCTGGCGTGAATGTCGACACGGTGGCCCAGCAGCATATGCAGTTCACCAGCGGCCAGCGCTTCAACCTTAATGCGGGCAAGGGCATCTCGCTGTTCTCGCATATGGATGGCATCACCCAGGTGGCGCACAAAGGCAAATTCCTGATGCAAAGCCAGCTGGATGACATGCAGATCAATTCGGCCAAGGACATCAAGGTCACTGCAGCCAAGCGCCTGATCATCATGGCCGAAGAAGAAGTGACCTTGATGGTGAGTGGTGGCGCTTATTTGACGCTGAAAGGCGGCAATGCCGAAATCGGCGGCCCGGGCCCCCTTACGGTGAAGACTGACGGCCACCACTGGAACGGCCCGGCCAGCGCCACGACCGAACTGCCGAAGTTCGAATCGGGCGATTTTGGCCGCGTACCGCGCCTCTTGCGCGCGACCGATGGCAAGCCGGTTGAAGGCATGAAGCTGCATGTCGAGCGTGCCGGTGACAGCCCGATGGCAGGTGTCAGCGATGGCGCCGGCACGGGCGAAAAAATCGTCGCCGACCGCCTGCAGCAGATCAAGGCCATTTTCTATCGTCCGCGCAAATGAAGCGCACTCCCGAATCATGCAGGAAATCGCATCAATGACTAAGCCACCAACTTTTGACAGTCCGTTTGAAGACCCCTGTAACCTGATTGTCGGCGCCAAGAACGGCGTCTGCCTGGTCGACCCCAAACATCTCGACGTCATCGCACAGATGCCGCTGCCGGGAATCACCATTTTCGTGCACGGAGTGAATTCCGATGGCGAGTGGTATACGCAGACGGAAGAGGGCATCTGCAAAGGTTTGAACGACCGCCTCAAACGCAATGAGGGGCAGATCGTCCATGCCACGCCGGAGGGGGGGCAGTTGCGGCCGGCCAAATACTTGGAGGAGTTGACCCCGGATGGTTTCATCAATCCCAAAATGAACCCGCAGACCTTTGTTTCAAGCGAAGGAAGCTTTTCGCCGGTCATCCACTTTCGCTGGGGCTACAAAGCCAGCAGCTTAGAATTGCAGACCTATGGAGATCAGGTCTACCTCAATGAAGAGGATTATTGGGGCGGAGGGCCTTTTGCAAATGGCTGCACCTCTTTACCCGACCTATGGGGAAGCGGCATCGATGACACCCTGTTCCTGTGGCTGCACGTACAGCACATGAATCCGACAAATGACCGCACGGTGTACTCCTGCCCACCCCGGCCCTACTACGTCTTGGCTGCACTGCGCCTCGCAAAATTGGTCGAGTCGATTCGAAAAACGCAGGCCGACACTCCGATCACCATCGTTTGCCACAGCCAAGGAAACATGATCGGCATTGCCGCAGCCTTCTTGGGGGACCGACTAAATCCGGTGAGCGACGCTACTGGCAAGACAGGTAACTGCGTGGCCGACACCTATGTGCTTTGTAACCCGCCATATAGTCTGCTCCAAAAGAATGCCACTCAAACATGGGCGGAGCGTGGCATGAAAGATGCGGAGGGTGATCGGGGACGAACTAGCGGTGAGGCCCGCTATAAGACGCTCGCTGCCTTTTTCGAGATCATTCGCAAGCAATCGACGTTTGAGCAACCCGCCCCGGTGATCGATGAACTGATGAAGAACGAAGCGCACGGTTTCGATGCGAGGGGCGATCGCAACAAGTACGGTTATGGTGATAAGCTTTCAACGCTTGGGCGCGTGACGCTGTATTTCAATCCTCACGATCAGGTGATCTCTTCTACAACGATCCAAGGCATCGGCTGGCGAGGTCTGAGCCAGCAGGAAATCAATGCCACCAACGGTCACGGTGTTTTCAGTCAACGCGTCTTCGCGCAAGGCTTTAAAGTTGGTGAACAAGGCCATTACGATTTTGCAAAAGCAATGAAGGACCGTAACCTGAAGGAGTTTTGGTACCCGCCATCGCCGATTGCAAAGTACTCGTTGTCAAAAGGCCTGGCTGCAAACACGAATATCTTCGGCAAGGTGATGACGATCGCGACCGCGCCCGTGATGATTGTAGCAACAGCCGCATTGCGAACTCGTATCAACGGCGATCCGCCAAAAGACTGGAAAACGCCGCTTACAGCACCGAACCTTCCCGAGTCGTTCTTGCCTGTGGCAATGCGATTCGGTCAAGCGTATGCCGATTTCGACCAGGGTTACGATGCGCCTGGTGATTCGCGCGATAAGCTTCGCGAACGTGATGCCGACGACCCGTATGCCGGTGACCGGACTATTCCCCGTGGCGGAATTGAGGGGCACGCTGCGCGCAAGGGCAATGATGCGGCAGAAGGGGACGCGGCATCCGAAGCCGGCCTACGTTATGAACATCATGCGATGCTTCGGATGGAGGCAAAACGTGATGGAAAGTATGCTAAGGACGAGAAAGTAATGCAAGAGGACAAGCCCGGCACTGCGACTGAAGAATACAATGCTTGGCGCACAAAGAAAATCAGAGATAGCTTGGCAAAGAACATTGACACCCATGCGACTGACCACTCAACCATCATGACCAATGGCATGCACGCGCAGAGAGCACTTGCGTATGATGTTGCAGTCGGCGCTTGCTTCATTGGCGAAAAAGATTTGAGCAAGTTCCGTGTCGCTGCAGACTGGCGCTTCCTTGATGGACTAGAGGATGGCGATTCCATTCGACAGTTTAAGGAGTACTTCGAACTTGGAAGATTCAAGAGGCAAGCGGTTGCTGATTGGGCGGAAAACGATCCCGAAGGGAAAATGCCCGCCAAAATTGTTAATGAACGGGGCTTCTTCGCCAAAGTACCGAAGGGTGCGCAATGAACGTCTTAATTGAAACTCGCCCGCGTCGTGTTGCTTGCGCACTCCTCGCTTTTGTCATCGCAGTACTCGGGGCCCTATTTTTTACTAGGGCTTCAAATTTATCCTCGCCTCAATTGCTATCGGATGGCCAACTCATGACTCGCTTCTTAATTTTACCCAGTATGTTCGCTGCCGGAGTGTTGACGCTACTTAGCTTGGCGGCTCCAGCGACGGCACAAGCAGAGCCAGCTGTTGCTACATCAACGATGCCGGAAACGGCAAAACCGTTCCAAGCACAAATCGTTGGATTGCAATGGCTTAATCCGCTACAGCGACGCGACTATCCAACCGAATGGCAGTTGCTTTGGACTTTAGGGCAAGCCCAGCCTAATAAAGACGATGACATGGTCAAGTCCGATCCGAAGTCATTTTCGAAGCTGCAGGCGATAGGCATTATCGCGAGCGGTAATGAAGGTGCGGAAACGTTCAAAGGATTTCATCACAAGTACGTTGATGCGCTGACGCTACGATTCCACAAGAATTACTTTTCCAGTCCCACATACTTCTATAACGCTCATTCGCTAAAGGACAAGAAGACTTGGCGCGAGTTGGCCGGAATTCACGTCGAGTATGCGTTGCCCGAGGGGCGCCTTGATCCAATCGAGGCTGCAACCTACACGCGAGAGCGCATCGTTGATACGTTTGACATTGGTAATCCTAACTTCCCCAAGGCGTGGAGCCGGAGCACGCCACCGGACGTACGCGTAACGATGGGCGGCGCCAATGCTGGATTCAAGTCGTTGGCTGCTGGTCTCGACTATTTGCAAGCCCATCCAACTGAAACAGTTTGGGTCATGAACTGGGACGCTCCAAGCTTCCCTCCGAAAGATGCGCAAATCAACGAGAACATGGTGCTGCTGGTGCTCGCTGGCCCGAACTACAACACAGAACGTGCACCACTGGCATGGATTGGCTATCCGGTTTCCAAGAAAGTGGCAGACTTCGAAGCTCAAAAAGGTCAGCCGTCCCGGCAGATTCAGGCATGGAAGGCCGCTGTTGAAACAGCCGCTCGAAACGCAGGTAAGCAGGACGGCGACATTGGTTACGTCATCCATGATGCTAACAATACTCATTCTGCTTCGTCTGAACGCATCGGCGCCTTGGCGCAAACACTTACCACTGAGTTGGTGGACTTCGATTTCAAGAAACAGACCTTTAATACCCCGGCCCTATTGGGCGAGCTGGGTGCTGGCACGGCGCTGACCAACGTTGCACTTGGCATTGCCTACGCTAATCACTTGGGCAAGAACGTGCTGGTGGCGGGCACAACCGACGCCGAACAGCCAACGGCAGTTGTGGTGAGTCCACCGGCCAAGGTACGCCCGATCGATCCGAACGCGCCCTGGTTCCGCGCGCGTGGTGGCGGCAGCGCATTTCTACCTTGGTGGGGATTGCGCCACGACGCAGGACAGGAGCCGCAAGGCTATTCCGATTGACGTGAGCAGGATGCGTAGGGAATCCATATGCACGGTGTAATTCGCCTGAACGACCCCACCAGCCATGGTGGCATCGTTATCAGTGCATCGCCTAATTCCAAGGTCCATGGAATTGCTGTCGCCCGCAAGGGGGACAGTTGTACCTGCCCTGTGCTAGGTCATGGTGTCTGCGTGATTGTTGAAGGAGACCCGAAGGTACTGATTGACGGCATCCCTGTGGCGTTTGATGGTCACAAAACCAGTTGCGGAGCCACCCTTATAACAACTGCCCCGAAGAGCACGCGCGGGTAGGGCTGGGCAATTGCCAATCAAAGCGATAGTCCCATACAAGAGTTGGTGCCAGGAGTCGGTGGCAGGCCTGTCATTTGGCCATGATCACTTTGACTTGCAAAAATAACTTATTGAGTTCGATGAATGCGGACACGCAGCACTGAGCCTACCGCTAGCAGTATGTCGTCATTCCGATCGACTGCAATGGACCGAATCCATGTCGAGCATTGTTCCGCTGGCAGCCGGACAAGTCCCGCCACGGGGCCGTCTGGCGTTCCTATGAGCGTGGTGACTTCGCCAGAAGGGGTGACTTTGCGAACGGCGCAGCCTTGGTCTACCACGAGAAAATCGCCGTTATGGTCGGCAGTTGCTGCGGTCGGTCCGCAGAAGCGCGCATTCTCGCCGATGCCATCGACCATTCCGCATTCGCGCGGCTTTCCTGCAAGGTGCCGGAGCCTTCCTTGCTCGAGCACGAAAACAGCACCGCTGTTGTCGACGATAAGCACCTGACCGTTTTTATTCACGGCCACCCCCTCGAGGATGGGAATGTGGTTATCGTCAAAGGATTGCTCCGAGCTAAGCAACAGAATCTTGCGCCCAGTGGAGTCCACCTTCCATACTTCGCCAACGAGGCCGGCTGTTACGTAAATACTACCGTCGCCATCGACTGCGAGGCCGGTGATGGCAGAGTTGATGCGCATTTCCTCAGTTGCTTTCGAATGCTTGAGCAAACCTACCACGTGGTCCAGGATGCAGCCATCACCGTTCGCACCATAGCTAGCGTGGATGTTGCCCAACTTGTCTGTGCCAACGAAGCCTGGAACAAGAAGCGAAGCGACAATCTCAAGTTCTGAATCCTTGCCGTTGTGGCGAAAAACTTCGCCTTCGCCATTAAAAATAAGATAAATCGAACCGTCATCGGCGGCGGAAACCGCCACGGCATAGCCATCCCGTTTGGCAATTGTTTCGACGGTTGCTCGGGCCAGTAGTGGATAGTCGGGCCGCTTGGGCGGTCCGAAATAGCTGGCGACCGCCAATACGGAGGCAAGGCAGAGGTAACAAGCGGCAAGTTCAATTCGGGTGCGCACGGCTGAAATCAGGTTTCCTTAACTTTTGTATAATTGCGCGTCTATTAATATTGCCAGTGTACAACATGGAAGAAGCCACTACGCCAGAACAACCAAAGCGCGCCAAAAAGCTGGGCCGCATTGCCATCTACATCTTTGCCACCATCGGCCTGCTGCTCACGCTGATGATTGCCTACTTCGCGCTCAGCGCGAAGGGACAGCCGGCCGCTCGCACCTTCGACGCGAACGAGGCCATCGACGGCGTCATGACGCGCAACTACGGCAAGTATTCGGAGTCCCAGCAAGGCTGGCTATATGTCGACGAAGCGAGCCACGCAACTTACCTCGTCACTGTCGTGCAGCAGAAGAAGGTCGACGGCAAGGAAGGCGATGAGCTCTACCTGGTCACCAGTGGCCGTGCCACCGATGGCGACGATTCGTTCTATGGCGTGTTCCAATTGCGCTACCGCGAGGGACAGCTCTACGAATACAGCGATCCGCGCCGCCCAAGCGGTGTCGATCCGGTCACCCCGGAACGCGTGCACTTCGAAGCCTTGAGCGCAGATGTCTGGGGATGGGTGGTGAAAACCATTTCCAATGAATCCGGCGTAGGCGAACACTTCACCACGACGAACAACGTGGTCCTGGCGCCGCATAACGAACAGATCGTCGTACTGACCGAATTCACTGCGGCATTCCAGGTACTGGGCGCCGGCAACTGCAAGGAAACCGAAAGCGCCTACGCCGACTGGGAAAAAACACAGGGTGAGAAGAAGGCCGCTCCCGCCGAAGGCGAAGGTACGCCGGAACCGTCGAGCGAGGAGGCGGACGAGGAATACGCCATCGTCCCGCCACGCTGCACCCAGCTGCAGTGGTCCTATCGCACCGACCCGGTGAGCGATTCGACCTTCACGCCGCTGTACATCACGCGCAAGGCCGGCATGGAAGGAGGCAGCCAGGTGGAGGCGAAAACCTGGAAGGTCATGTTCGATGCAAAGAGCTATACCTACCTGATGCCGGACGAGTTGAAGAACGTGGGATCGTGACCGAATTGAGCTGGGCAGGAATGTGTGCCATGATGGAACGCAAAATGACATCAGGGAAACCATGCTGCTCCGCACGCTTTTCTGCCTGTTCCTGCTCACGCTTGGCCAACTAAGCTACGCCCAGCAAGCCGCAACGCCTCCAGCCAAGCCGGAGGCGCCAGCTGCGCGGCTTGTGGTTGGCAACCGGACTGTCTTTGTTTTCCGCTCCATGCTGAGCGGCTATTCCCCGCATGATCGCGCCGAGGCTGCGGATAAGCGCCTCGAGCGCGCGCTCGCCCTGGGCGGTCCGCAGCAAGCCAGCATCAGGTCGATCGCCGAGGGCACGCAAGTCCTGCTCGACGGTTCGCTGCTGTTCCTGGTGTCACCCGGCGACGTCAATGCCCTGGCAGGCGACACCACGGACCTGCTGGCCCATGAAA
>Ga0209130_1001782_pt1 | contig 12686 bp, 7 predicted proteins | sample AraplaMF_Cvi_mLB_FD_184264 | JGI IMG/M metagenome (GOLD analysis project Ga0209130, IMG submission 184264) | Arabidopsis root microbial communities from the University of North Carolina, USA - plate scrape MF_Cvi_mLB (SPAdes) (version 2) | ecosystem: Host-associated > Plants > Roots > Endosphere ...
CCCCAGTCACCGCGCCGGCGAAGAAGGCCGCCCCCGGATACCAATAGGCCGGATAGGGTTCTTCATAGTAGCCGATCGGCGCCGGTGCATAATTCGGCTCGTACAGCATCTCCGGCGGATACTGCGGCACGTAGATCGTTTCGGGGTTGGCTGCCTGAATGATGACGTTGTCGCCTTCCTGGACCACCTTCACCTTGTCATCGGTCTTGATGATATTCTTGGCGACGGCCTCGTCACGCAGCTGCTGTATCGCGATCAGCACATCCTTCTGCTGATTGGCGATCGCGTCGCCGAAAGACTGCGTCCACTCGAGATCTTCGCTCATCATCTTGACGATCTGGGGATAGTTGAGCAGCGAAATGACGCTGCCGTCCCAATCGTCCTTTGGTTTCATGTCGGGTTTCTTCTCGCGGGCCTCCAGGAACCGCTCCGCCTCGACGATCTGCAGCGGATAGAGCGCGGCAGCGGAAATAAGCGCCACCAGCTCGTCCGGATAGAGCGCGATGCGCGCGACCAGAACTTCGAGCTCGTCGTCGCTGAGTGGTTCCGGCGCCGTCTGCTGCTCAGCGGCCGGCGCACTCGCCGTCTGCTGTGCCATGACGGCCGTGATGGGCGTTGAAACCAGTATCGTCACTGCGCTGCCGAGCGCGATGATCGTTTTCCGGATCATGGATTACCTCCAAGCACAGAGGGGGTACTGATCCCCTTCACGAAATTAAACTGCCCTCTGCTTTCATTACCGGTGGCAGAACGAAGGTGAGTACATCTGCAATATTCAGTTCGGTTCGAATTATGGCCCAAGCGCTGCGCTATGGAAGATACGTAACAGTTACATTGAGGTGATTTGCGTCAATGTTGTTGCTTCCGTCAGGGACGCTGGGCATCATCACGCTTATTATTCGTCCGAGAAGACACCTCGAGGCAGATGGCGTCGGCGAAGTAATGGGGAAGGCATCATGGTTGACTGGTTCGTAAACACGCTTCGTACTTATCCCGAAATTGCAATCTTTCTCTCATTGGCGCTTGGATACTACTTCGGTTCATTCACCTACAAAGGCCTTGGCCTCGGTGCAGTGACTGCGACGCTGATCGCTGCCGTCATCATCGGTCAACTCGGGATCACCATTTCGCCACCGCTCAAGGCCACGTTCTTTCTGATGTTCCTGTTTGCGATCGGTTATGGCGTCGGGCCGCAATTCGTTCGGGGCATCGCGAAGGATGGCCTGCCGCAAGCGTTGTTCGCTGTGGTTGTGTGCGTCTTTTGCCTCGGAGCGCCCTATATCGCTGCCAAGATAGCCGGTTATGATGTGGGTTCCGCGTTGGGGCTCTATGCGGGTTCGCAGACTATCTCAGCGTCGATGGGATTAGGAACGGATGCCATCAATCGTCTTGGGTTGGCGCCGGAAGAAACCAAACGTCTTCTGGACGCCATGCCGGTCGCTTACGCCGTCACCTATATTTTCGGCACGATCGGATCGGCGATCGTACTGGCGCTGATCGGTCCTGCACTCATGCGTATCGACTTGGAGGCCGAATGCAAACGCTACGAGGCGGAGCAAGGTGGCAAGAAGGAAGCGGGGGGCGCTGGAACCGCTTGGCACCACTACGAACTGCGGGCCTACCGCGTCCGCGAGGGCGGCCCGGTCGTCGGCAAGACCGCACGTGAAGCCGAATCGATGATCCCTGAGCAGCGGATTTTCATTGAACGTGTTCGTCGCGGGGGGAAGATCGAGGATGCTACAGCGGACACAGTAATCCAGGCAGGCGACGTCGTTGCCGTGGCCGGGCGGCGCGAAGTGCTGGTCAGTGTGATTGGTCAAGCGGCAGAGGAAGTCGACGACCGCGAATTGCTGGCCGTGCCGGTCGAAGGGGTCGACGTCCTTGTCACGACCAAGGAGGCGAACGGTAAGACGCTGGCGGAACTGGCACAATGGCCAACGTCCCGCGGCGTATTCCTGCGCCGGATCGCCCGCGGTGCCACGGCGACGGAAATTCCGATCCTTCCGAACACGCAGATCCATCGCGGCGATATCCTGACGATCGTCGGGCGAACACAGGACACCGCAGCTGCCGCCAAAGCACTGGGTGTGGCCGACCGACCGAGTGATGTTGCCGATGTCGCCTTCATCGGCGCTGCAATCGCCATCGGCGGCTTGATCGGTGCACTCGTCTACAAGGTCGGAGATGTGCCGTTTACATTGTCCACCTCAGGGGGAGCGTTGATCTCCGGACTCTTCTTCGGTTGGCTGCGCTCCGTGCGGCCGAAATTCGGGCGCATACCGACATCGACGGTCTGGTTCATGAATTCGGTCGGCCTCAACGTCTTCATTGCCGTGGTCGGCATATCATCAGGCCCGGGCTTTGTCGCCGGCTTGCAGCAGCTTGGTTTCAGCCTGTTCCTTTGGGGGATATTCGCAACGACGGTGCCATTGGTGCTGGCAATGTATGTTGGGAAATACGTGTTCCGGTTCCATCCCGCCATTCTTCTGGGGTGCTGCTCCGGCGCGCGTACGACGACTGCCTCGTTGGGCATGATCAACGATCGGGCCAAGAGCCAGATTCCCGGGCTCGGCTACACCGTGACTTATGCCGTCGGCAACACCCTGCTGACGATCTGGGGCATGGTGCTTGTGATGATGATGACCTAGGCGGCCGATTTCGCGGCGTCGTGGATCACTCCATGGATGGAATGCCGAGCGCGGTTTCTGCAACCTGAATTATCGCTGCCTCAGAGTCAGAACCGCGGACTGGTGGTAGCGGGCAGCCTTTCGGAACAGCATTGGGAGCGTGTTATGCCGAACAAGACCGCACACGTTGATCAGTTTCTGCTCATCCATTCGGGACGTGCGGACAATTGGCGCGAGATCACGACACTCGCGGACGCCTGGGCCGCCAAACGTAGCGATCGGGCTGCGCTGGAGGCGGCGATTGCAGCGGTAAGGGCTGCTGAGGAGTACCACGCCTACCCGGGGGGGCGGTTGCTTTCGGCGCTGGCAGAGCGCATTGCCACCGATGATGCCGGCGGTGCAGCAAAGCTTGCGCGACGAATCTCCAACGGGTTGCTTACCCATTCCTATCGAGGCCGCCCGAGCGAATGGGACGTCCACGACGAGATGTCTGCGACCGAGGTGACCGACATTATGCCGCCCGGAACCGGTGAGGCGGGCGGGCGCCGGCCCTATTTCGAAGTTCTGTTCGTCAACAGCCAGCCGGCGTCCCGATGGGACGCCTTCGCAGCAGAGATCCGCCGGTTGCGCCGGCCCGAGGATGGTTTCATCTACGAGCCCGTTCTGGTGGGTTCGTTCGAGGATGCATTCTGCGCAGCCGCATTGAACCCCGACATCATAGCTGTCGTTCTCGCCGAAGGATTTCCGTACCGCTCGCGCCATGACGCGCCTGTGCTTCGCTCGGTGCTTGATCCGCTTGGCGAAACCGAGGGGCCGGACATGTCGGCGCTGCGCCTGGCGCGCGGATTGAAGCATATCCGACCAGAGCTCGACGTGTATTTGCTTTCCGATCGCGAGGTCGAGAAAATTGCTGGCGACCCGACGGCCGATGCCATCCGGCGCGTGTTCTACGCGGTTGAGGAGCCGCTGGAACTGCATCTCGCCATCCTTGAAGGCGTGCAGGAGCGCTACGAAACCCCGTTTTTCGATAATCTGAAGAAGTATGCGCGCAGGCCAATCGGCACGTTTCATGCTTTGCCCATCGCCCGCGGTAAATCCGTCTTCAAGTCGGACTGGATCCGTGACATGGGGGAATTCTACGGGCTCAACCTGTTCCTGGCGGAAAGTAGCGCGACCACCGGTGGCCTCGATAGCCTGTTGGAACCAACTGGCACCATCAAGAGGTCGCAGGAATTGGCGGCCCGTGCCTTCGGCGCAGACCACGTCTTCTTCGTAACCAATGGCACGTCCACCTCCAACAAGATGGCTGTGCAGGCGCTTCTGGCACCAGGCGATATCGCGGTGGTCGACCGTAACTGCCACAAGTCGCACCACTACGGCATGGTGCTAACGGGTGCGCAGCCATATTATGTCGAAGCGTTCCCGATGACTGAGTATTCGATGTATGGCGCCGTGCCGCTTGCGACCATCAAGCGCGCGCTGCTGGCGCTGAAGGCCGAAGGTCGCCTCGAACGTCTCAAACTGCTTGACCTCACCAACTGTACGTTCGACGGCCACATGTACAACGTCAGACGGGTGATGGAGGAATGCCTCGCCATCAAGCCCGACCTTATCTTCCTCTGGGATGAGGCTTGGTCCGGATTTGCCCGGTTTTCGCCATTCCTTCGACCGCGCACGGCAATGGGCGCGGCGGCCGATATCGAAGACTGGCTGCGCGATCCGGCCTCTGTCAGCGCCTATGAAAAGCAGCGCGCCGACCTTGGCAAGAATCCGTCCGACGAAGCGCTGCTTGCCGCTCGCCTGATCCCGGATCCGCGCCTTGTCCGCCTGCGGGTCTACCAGACCAACTCCACGCATAAATCCATGTCAGCAATCCGCCAGGGCTCTATGCTGCTGGTCAAGGATGTGGATTTTCACGATGTCGAAGCTCAGTTCCACGAGGCGGTTTTCACCCATGCCTCGACCAGCCCGAACCAGCAGTTGATCGCCAGTCTCGATGTTGCACGCAGGCAGATGGAACTCGACGGCTATGGGCTGGTGATGAACGCGATCGAGATCGCGCTGAAGATCCGCCGGGCGATCAACGAGCACCCTCTAATCTCGAAATACTTCCACGTCCTTGGCGCCGATCAGATGATCCCGGCAGAGTATCGCCAGTCAGGGTTTAAGGATTACCTGGCGCCTGGCTCTACCTGGGCCACGGCGGTCAAGGCGATGAAGGAGGACGAGTTCTATCTCGATCCCACGCGTATGACGCTGGTATGCGGAACGGCTGGTTTCGACGGGACGCAGTTCAAGGGGCTGCTGGCGAACGAGTATGATATCCAGCTGAACAAGACGTCGCGCAACAGTGTGCTGTTGCAATCCAACATCAACAATACCCGCAGCGATATTGCGCACCTCGTTCGCGTTCTGGTGGAAATCTGCCATGGTATCGAAAAGCGGCTCGCCGACGGTGGAGAGGACGAGCGTGCTGCTTTTGCCGCGCGCGTAAAGTCGCTGATGACGGATGTGCCCGACCTTCCCAATTTCAGTCACTTCCATGAGGTTTACCGCGGCGATGCGGGCCGGACGACGCCGGAGGGCGATATGCGTGCCGCCTTCTTCCACGCCTATGATGCTTCGGTTTGCGAATACGTGCCGCTGATTGGAGCCGAGTGCGACAAGAGGCTGAAGGAAGGTCCGGAAATGGTCTCCGCCAATTTCGTCATTCCCTATCCTCCCGGGTTCCCGATCATGGTGCCGGGGCAAGTGCTGACGCAGGAGACGATCGACTTCATGCGCAAACTGGATGTGAAAGAGATCCATGGCTACGAGAAGGCGCGCGGACTGAAGCTGGTCAAGCCCGATGCTGTCGCCGCGAAAGCGAAGCGTCAGTCAAAAGCACGGTAGCGGCTGCGATGTGGAGTCGCTCCGACGTGGTTTTATCCGCATGATGGCCTTGCGCTTTCTGGGGAGTAGCGCATGCAGCCGGAGCTTTTCGACGGGGTGACTGACACCCCGTTTGTCGCTGCAGTGAACGCGTCAAAGCCTCGGATCTGGGCGAGGGGAACGAGTCTGGTGATGATTTGGATCGAGCAATTCCTGATCAAGTATCCCGAGCTTGCGGTGTTCCTTGCGATCAGCATCGGATATCTGATCGGTGGTCTCAAGTTGGGTGGCTTCAGTCTCGGACCGGTTACCGGCTCACTGTTTGCCGGCATCCTGATCGGGCAGTTCGCCGACGTCCCGGTTGCCGGCATGGCAAAATCGTTCCTGTTCCTTTTGTTCCTCTTTGGCATCGGCTACTCGGTCGGGCCACAGTTCCTGCAGGCATTAAAGCGGGACGGAATGAAGCCCGTTCTGCTCGCGGTCGTCGTCTGTGTCACCGGGCTGCTCATGTCCGTCGTCATTGCCAAACTCCTTAGACTGGATCCCGGTTTTGCAGCCGGGCTTTTGTCCGGTTCGCTCACCGAAAGCCCGGCGATGGGCACTGCAACGGAAGCGATCAATGCGCTACCGCTGCCCGAGGCCGACCGCGCGCGGTTCGTGGCGCACATCGCTGTGGCTGACGCGGTCTGCTACGTCTTCGGCGCGGTTGGCGTCATTCTATTCTGCAGCGTCGTCGGCCCCTGGTTGCTTGGCATCGACCTCGTGGCCGAGGCGCTGAAGCTGGAGAAGGAATACGGCATCACCCGCAAGGCAGCTGGGGTCTCCTCCGCCTGGCACAGGTTCGAGATTCGCGCCTACCAGATTGCGGCTGGCGCACCGGCCGCCGGCCTGTCGATAGTCACCGCTGAGGCGGCGTTTCCGGAACACAGACTTTTCATTCAGCGCCTGCGCCGGGCCGGCACAATCATCGAGGCGGCCCCGGATGTCGTGATCGAGCCCGGTGATATCGTTGCTGTTTCCGGGACGAGGGAAGCGTTGGTGAGTGTCCTTGGGCCGCGCGCCGAAGAGATCGAGGACCGCGAACTGCTCGATGTCCCGGTATCGATTTGTGATGTGTTGCTGACAAGCCCTGATCTCAAGGGTCGAAGCATCGCTGATCTAGCCACGGAAAGTTGGACGCGCAGCCTTTATCTGCGCACCATTACGCGTGGGAGTCAGGATATTCCAATCGCTCCAGGGATCACCGTCGAACGCGGCGATATCCTGCGCCTGGTCGGGCCGGAGGCCGTCGTCTCGAGCGCCGCCAAGCGTATTGGCGTCGTGGTCGCCCCGCCGGCGGCGACCGACTTCCTGGTCCTCGGTCTTGCGATTTTCCTTGGTGGGCTTGTCGGCGTTCTCGTCACGTTTCCCATCGGGGACATGCGGATTTCGCTCAGCACCAGCGTGGGCACGCTGCTCGCCGGGTTGGTCGTGGGGCATCTGCGCACGCGCTTCCCGCTTTTCGGCCGAATACCGGATGCTGCGGTATCACTCATGACCTCGCTGGGGCTTGCCGCCTTTGTCGCTATGACGGGTCTTCATGCCGGGCCTGTCTTTGCATCGGCAATCGCCGAGGTAGGGATCGGGCTTCTTTTCGGCGGCATGATCGTCACCACGGTTCCGATGATTGTCGGCCTATACTTCGGGCGCTACGTGCTTGGAATGAACCCCATCCTGCTCCTGGGCGGCCTGGCCGGGGCACAGACGATGACAGCCGGCATGGCAGCCGTCCAGGACAGGTCCGGGAGCACGGTTGCAGTCCTTGGCTACACGCCCGCGGTCCCCATCGGGCACATTCTGCTCACGACCTGGGGGACTGTGATCGTCGGTATCGTTGCAGGATGAAGGACGGCAGATTCCACCAGTTGGCGGCAACACTTCTGCACGGTTACATTTTTGCAACAGACTTACACAGTAAAAAGGAAAATACTGACTGCGAATCGACAATGCCACCCGGCGTTGACCTGAAAGGTGCCTTAGATGCGACAGACACTATACATCGCTCCGCCCGTGCTTCTCATCGCGGCACTGGCAACCGCAGGATCGGCGGCGGCGCAGGAACCGTCAAAACCTGCGGCGCAGCCTGCGGAGGTCAGCAAGGCGCCGGAACATTGGATTCCGAAGCTGCGGCTCGGCGACGACAATGCCTATTTCGAATTCTACGGCCAGATCAACAAGGGCCTGCTGGTCTACGATGACGGCGGGACAACGGAAAATTACTTTCCGGTCGACAACGGTAATTCGTCCTCGCGCGCGGGCTTTCGCATCTACACTCTCATGGAAAAAGGCTGGTCGTTCGGCGCCAATCTCGAATGGGAATGGAACCCCTACTCGACCACCAACGTGAACCAGTTGAACGAGGATCACTTCGATTGGGGGACCGACCTGCTACGCAAGGCGGAAATCTATCTCGACTCGAAGGACTACGGCAAATTCTGGTTCGGCCAGGGCAGCATGGCCTCGGATGCGACGGCTGAGGTCGACCTGTCTGGGACCACCGTAGTCGGCTATTCGCTGATATCCGACATGGCCGGGGGGCCGTTTTTCCGCAACGATGACGGCACGCTGTCGACGGTCCGTGTCAAGGACGCGTTCACCAACTATGACGGCCTCAGCCGCAAGTTCCGCGTCCGGTACGACACTCCTTCGTTCGGCGGTTTCAGTTTTGCGACGTCGGTCGGCACGCAGGTCGTCCCGGAGGAAACCGATGTCACCGTCTGGGATATGGCGGTCCGATATGACGAGACCTACGATGCCTTCAAGGTCGGTGCCGCAGTCGCCTTTTCAAGGCCCGGCGACAGCAATTCGATCTACGACGCGTCCGTTTCCGTGTTGCATCTGGATACCGGCCTCAGCCTCACCCTTGCAGCGGGCTTATCGGATAAGGAAACGGTCGATGGGCACTATGGCTACGTGAAGGTCGGCTATCAGGCCGATATTTTCGAAGTCGGCAAGACAGCGTTTTCGGTCGACGCCTATTTCGGCAAGGACATCGCGGGCAGGGGTAGCAAGAGCGATTCCTTCGGGGCGCAGGTTGTCCAGAATCTCGACTACCTGCAGACGGAACTATACCTCGGGGCTCGGACCTACTCCCTGGATCAGGAGACTGCGGATCTCCAGGATAGCTTCGCTGTTCTTGGAGGCGCCAGAATAAAGTTCTGAAGCAGGGCTTTCCCTGATGCCCATTGTCGACCGGACCTGTTCAAAAGAACGGCGTCTCTCATCATCATATGGAGTTTAGCTCCTCGCATTAGAGGTCACGGCAGACTGGCGAATGCCGGCCTTGCCAAGACCGTCGACGAGCAGCGCGATCAGGTCCGGCGCATAACCACGCGCGGCAAGCTCGCTCTCGACCGATCGAGGCATACCACTCTTGTTCCAACGTAGTTCATCGACGGCAGTACTGGTCTCTCGTGTCAGCCCGAGTTGACCAACCGCTGCCATGCGTAAGATGTTGACCACGGTATCAGCGGGATTGGCGAGTTGGCGCGCGCGTGTTAGCGCTTCGCGATACTTGCCGTTTCGGTAGTCTTCCAGCGCCAGGGTTAGTGCCGCGTCGTGGTGCAGATACTTGCAGCCTACTTCTGCCACCCGTGCGAAACGCAGGCCCTCCGAGTAGTCGCCACTGACGAAGAGCAGCAGGCCGAGCCGAGCCGGAATGGCATCGTCGAGCGGATTGAGTGCGGCGGCGCGGCGACCGGACAGGAACGCAGCCTCGATGTCGCCGGTGACGAAGCGTGCCTGCATCTGGGCGACATAGCTTTGGCTTGATTGCGGTGCGAGAGCCACGGCCTTATCCGCGAGCTCCATCGCCCGCGCCGCCGCCGTCGGCGAGGCGCTTGCCTCACCGGTCGCCACCAGCACCATGGCCAGGCTCGCAAGCACATCGGCATCGACCGCCTGATAGGTTACCGACCGTTCCAGGCAGGTATGTGCCGAAGCCAGGCCTTCCGGGTCGATCCGCGCCAGGGAGACATAGGCTAGGAGCACGCAGCCGTATCCGAGCGACGGCGTCACGAGCTGCCCCGCGGCCTCCAGACTGACAATGACACCCTCCTCACCTGCAAGCGAGCGGGCGAGCCGCGCCAGCAGTTTTTCCTGAACGGCGCGTGCGTCATCGCTGTCAACTGCGGCCTTAGCCGTGCCCGCTCTCAGCGCCTCATGGGTTTGTGGATCGACCACCTGCCACGTAACCCGATGCTCGTTCGGGGAAACGCCGTAAGCGATTGAAACGCGGTATTCCTTGCCGCCCTGCGATGATCCGTCAACGCCGGCCGCCGGTATCTGCGTCAGCGTGCGCACCGCGGAGAAATGCGACAGCGCGTGAACCAGGTAGTCGGTCGCGTTCCTCTGCTCCTCGCCGTCGGCTCCGCTTGCGGCCGGAACGGCGATGACGATTGTCGGCTTGGCAGAAAGCACCGGTTGCCATGGGAAACGCTCGACGACTGAGAGATAGATCGCTCCGGCCATTGCTGCGGCTCCTGCGACAGCGCCCGCGACCAAAGTGAAGCGACGGCGCTTCGGCTGGACTAAGGACGGGATCGCTATCTGTTCCTCGGGCTTGCGGCTCATCTCCGCGGGAGTGATTACGATTTTCGAAGGGATCGGAGGGCGGTCGCGGGCCGCGAAATGCGGAACGTAGTTGCCCTTTGGCAGCTCGATGCGGAGCTTCACTTTCTCGCCAACGGTTTCGTGATATTGCGCCAGCGCTGCGCGCAGTCGCGAGACCTCGACACGCACGATTGGATCGGTTGCCGGATCGAAGGAGGTTTGCCGTCCGAAAACATCTATCGCGATGGTATAGGCTTTGACCCGCCCGGAGCGGCCCGCGAAGAATTCATCGATGAGGTACTGCAGGAGTTTCCGGTGACGCTCGGTCGCATGGAAGTCACGATCGGCCAGCATACGGTCAAGTGCAGCACGCGCCTCACATTCAGTGACGGAACTGTGGGCTAGTTGACACGCATTCCTGTCATCCATGCTGCGTCCCCAACTGCGCACCACCCAAAAGCGAGCGCAAGCGCGATACGAACTCTAGACGAGAGCCACAGCGGGGAAAACAGGAAATTGTCTCGTTACAAAATATTCGTTGAGGCGTGTGAGGCTGCGATCAGCAGTTCGTCTTAAAGGCACCCTCGTGCCGATGCCTCTGTTGTGCGGCGATGTCACGACAAGTCGCCAGCGCTTGGGAGGATCAGAAAATGCAACGACGCAGCGTCGGCCGCCTTGCCGTGATCGCGAAGGTTGATGCCGGTTTGCCGGTGCAAATCGGAGCTTTTGATTGCCTAACGAGAGGGCCGCTATAGATCAGAAAGACGCTATCCGACCAACTTGAGGACCGCACATGGAACCTCCAGCAATCGTCAACGATCTTGCCTCTATTGTGCAAACCGCGCTGGCGCCTGTTTTCCTACTTGCTGGCACAGCCGGTTTCGTCGGCGTCTATGAGATCCGGCTTGGCAGGGTGTCGGAGAGGCTCAATGCGATATAGGAGAAAGGCGAAAGGGGCGAGGTGCGACGGACGCAACTGGATTATCTGCGACGGCGAACGTTGGCCTTGGAGATAGCAGTCGCCCTTGGCACATTTGCCGCGATCTGCACCGGTTGGGCTATCCTCAATCTGCTTGCTGGTGCACTCCAGTTCGGGTTCCGTGAAGAGAATCTCTTCTGGTTTTTTGGCGGTGCAATCCTGTCGCTAATCGGATCGCTTTTGGCATTTCTTATCGAGATGTTTGTTGCGGGGCGAAGCATGCTGCGCCAGATGCGAACGGATGACACGGGTGAGCAGCGCGACTGACTTCCGAAGCTTTTCGCACCTGGCGCGACGGATACGCTCAAACAAGGCGTCTCGGCTTAAGTCCTTGGCATGGCCGGCACTGCGCTAGCACACGAAATACGAATCGCTCAACGACAAGATGATGTCGCGCAACGTTTGTTTCGGAGGTACCAACCTGTTCAAACTACCGCGGAACAATCGCTCAGGGACGAGGGTGAGGGGCTTCTGACCTCGGCGACATAAACCTCGTAACCGAACAGGGGGTCCTGGCTCAAGTCCTTGCCATCAAACCAGGTCATAAAGTCTTCAAGGTCGGTCTGCCGTGAGAAACCCATAGCCACGGCAGACATGCTTTCGATGTCACCATCTTCGTTCCTCGTATGTCGCGCTCACCTCGAGGACACCCAACCGTTCGAAGTTCGCTTGCATGTGAAATGAAAGCCAAACCAGATATTCCAGCGGGTAACCGGGATTACCTCCGTATGTCACAACGAACGGGTAAGCTAAACGGAATCGTTCGGCCAGCGCTTCACCGTCGGTCACAAAGATCAGGAGATCAGTATCCTCGTCGATGTCGTGAAGTTCGATCGTCAAATCATGCTTGCGCAATGCGACGTAGCCGCCAAGGCGGTCCCACGGCAAGGACGTCAAGATGATGTCGCGCCATCGCTTGATGGCCTCGTCGAGATCGCTGCGGACCAAAAACATGAAGAATTCCTGCAAAGCGTGACAACCAAGAACATACAGCCTCGCATAGCGCGCGATTCAGTCAATAGATATTAGGGGACTCTAAATCTCATCTGCGACTTGTTGGGGACAAGGTGAAGTTCGCTAGCCGAATGGAGACCGCGGGCGCCGGCGATTTCGCTCGGGTGACGCGCACTGTTTAGGAGCAATTCCAAGGCCGGTTTTTCCTGGGGGCGCAGGGCGCTACCGAAGTGAAGTCCACGGGGGTCCAAAGCGCACATAGTGACGGAACTATAATCTTGCGGTTGTGGTATTTTAGGATAGCTTGGTGGGGATTAGCCAACATCGGCTATTCCGTTTGGTGGTAAGAAAGATCAATAAATAGAGGTCCCTCGGACAAGCAGTGGGTCGAATTCGAAAATGCTTCGTCCCCGGATTGGTATGCCGATCGGGTTCCCTTGGATGTACCTGCGGGACACTTTGGCATACGGCGCACGGCAAGGGTGTGCCCCGCCACAGTGTTCCCATTTGCTTGAAGTGGATCGACACGATGCCTGAAAAAAAAGATCTAGACCCGACCGCAAAACCCTTAAGCGCCCAAGATCTGAGAAAGCAGATGCTCCAGCGCGAAATGGAGGAGATGGACAAGGAGCGGCGGCTGAAAGCCCTCGAAGAACAGAAGCATG
>Ga0209130_1001784_pt1 | contig 12664 bp, 6 predicted proteins | sample AraplaMF_Cvi_mLB_FD_184264 | JGI IMG/M metagenome (GOLD analysis project Ga0209130, IMG submission 184264) | Arabidopsis root microbial communities from the University of North Carolina, USA - plate scrape MF_Cvi_mLB (SPAdes) (version 2) | ecosystem: Host-associated > Plants > Roots > Endosphere ...
GGTGCCGTCATCGTCAGTCGTAGCCGTGTAGATCAGTAGCCCTGCCATCGGCGCATCCCCGTCGCCTACGTACAGGCGCTCGCGAAGCGCGGTTGAGGAGTAGCCACAATCCAGTGTGAGCTGACGCATCAGAGCATGGGCAAGGGTATGAACGAGCACACGCCGGGGCGTGATGGCGGGCGCTGGCTTTGCGTCGCCAAAGCGCTCGCGCCAGCTGGCCTGATGGCGCTCATCCAGCACGCGAATGCGCTCGACAACAGAAGCCTTCTTCTCCCACTCTGAAAGCGCACGTGAATCGATCTCGAGGAAGATGCCTTCGCCGCGCACTTCGATGGCGGGGAGCCAATCAAGGCGCCGCACCGAGATCGGCGCGACATTGGGAGAGTCAGGATCACCAGGTGGGTGGATGCGAGTGAACCCGGTGAGCGCGCTCACCTCGCGCAGGCGCACGACGCGCACGAGATGGGAGAACCAATAAGCAACTGGCGCCGGAATGGTCTGAGGACGCATCTCGAACTCGCGATCTGGTCCGTGATCCGCAATCCCACTGGTGAACTGACGGTGCTCCTCGCCTCTGAGGTCCTCGGTATTGATCTGTTCGTGCGAATCGAGACGCCGGTTGAGCTGCTCAACGAAAGCTTCCGGCGTTAGACCAAGCTCGGCGAGCACCGGCCTCAATTCACCCTTCGCGAGGATGCGAACAAGTTGTGCGCGATCGTCAGGATCTTCAACATTCACGAACTGATCCCACATCACCCCCAGCGCCTCCTGGAGCTGATCCGACCAGGGCGGGATGCTGAGCGCAGAGACCACCACCGGGAAGTATAGGTTCGACGCGCCGCGCTGAACGGCGCGAGCCTTGTGCTCGCACGTCTCATCCGCGCCTGCCAGCCACGGTCGCCGGCCGCGGCAGTTCGGAAAGGTCTCCCAAGTATCTTCGGAGAACACCCGATCCATTGAACGCCGGGCATGGCAGCTTGGGCAACTGAGGATGAGGCCTGCGAGACCAGCGCGCTCGGAAACAAGGCTGAGGAAGGTGCGCTTCTGACAGCCCTCGTTGTGTCGCACCCATGCATGCCATGGAAATTCGTCCAGATGGCCTGATTCGCACGCCATTACGAAACGGACTGGCACCACCCATACCTTGCGGCGCCCTGGCATGCGCTGTGTGCACTGAGCGCAGTAGAGCCCGGGCTGACCAGATTCGTCAGACCATGCACGCGACTCCGCAAGCCGATTGCATTGCGGGCACTGCAACCAGTTCGGAAAGCGAACAGCCACTAGTGCTTTGTTATCGGGGCGATCGAACTCTTCGGCCGAGACGGGTGGAAGGCGGAAGCCCTGTACACCCAGCTTCTTTTGCAGGCGTGCTTCGAGCACCGTCTGCTCGTTCCTCATGCCTGCAGGAGGGAAGTTGCGATCCCACTCTTCCAAGCCCGCGGCCACTGCCGAAATCGGTGCGTCTCCGGCCCGGAAGTCGATCACGGCTCCGGGGCCGAACAGGGATGCAGCAGCGCTGCGGCGAAGATCCCCGAGCTTATTGCGTGACATCGGCGTTCCTCAGGCCAAGGGCAAGGCGATAGGGCGTAGCGGGTTCAACACCGCGCATGGAGTTCGGTGTGGGCCATGCCTGTCCCACGACCCTGCCAGTTGCGCGCCTCGCGGCGGCTTCCTCTGCGCTCTGCATGAGACAGGAGGAACGTGACCCCTTCTTCTTCCAGTAGATCTCAGGCGCGCGGCGGATCCATGCGTCGAGACGGCGACCGAGCTCGTCGCGCACATCCTTCTCGTCCGCGTCAATGCGCGCGGCACGAGCCGCGACAAGTTCAATGAGACTGCGCGCCCGGTCGATCGAGGCATCCGACCACATCGGGTCTTCAAGCATCTCCGGAATCAGGTGCCGGACGAGCGCAACCAGCACTGCATGGAGTGCACGATCGCGCGCTCGAGAGGCGAAAGGGGTGGCGCTCGTCGCTTCGACGAACCGATACAACATCGAGTGCCATGTGCTGAATGTCTCGTAGTGCGAGCGGTCGCGTGGTTTGGCATTGTTGAGGAGGGTAACCACTAAACCCTCAACCTTGCCGCGACCCACTCGGCTCGTTGCCTGGATGTATTCAGCCATGGTCTTCGGCTGGCCATTCACGAGCATGAGCCCAAGCCGCGGTATGTCGACACCGACGCTGACCATATTGGTAGCCAGCACGACGTCAACGGCGCCCGGTTGGTCGACGCGCACGGCCAACTTCTCCAGCATGTCGCGGATCTCGGCCTGCGTGCGGCGCGAGGTCAGCTCTTCGATCTCCGATAGCTGTCGAGCCTGCGTGCCTGTGCGCGCCGCGAGGAGCGAGAGCGTGTCAGATACGTCGTCTTGCATCAGAACAAGCGCACCACCCAGCTCGCGTAGTGAGTTGAAGTAGGCAAGAAGCGTCCAGTACGGATCTCGGTCTTTCTCGTCCAGTGCATGCAACGCGCCGTTGAGGAGCGAAGCGGACACCGCTTGGAGGGTGAACTTGGCGGATCTGCCGGCTGTCGTGAGCCCGATGTAGAGACGCCCCGCCAGCTTCTTGTCCAGTACGGCGAAGCCGGAATCGTCTGCATCAAGCCCCGGTGGTGGAAACTGGCAGGTGTCGCGATCAAACAACGCGCGCACCTGTTCTTGCGCCCGGCGGATGGTCGCGGTTGAACCCACGATCTTGGGCGGACGCCCGTTGGCCGAAAGTATGATGTCGATCGCAGTCTCGTAAAGGCCCGTAAGCGTGCCCAGCGGGCCGGCGATCAGGTGCAGCTCATCCTGCAAAATGAGCTGCGGTTGCATGGGCGTGCCCACGCCAAAGAGCGCGCGTGAGTCAGGGTTTCGGACGATTTGCGCGAATTTGTCGACGGTACCCAGCAGCATGGTTGGGCGCTGCTGATAGATGTCCTCATCAACAGCGAAAACGGGGATGGGGGCCTTCGAGAGCGCGCAATGCCCAGTGCGGCACATCACAATGACCGGATCCGCTGCACGCCGCTGCACGTAATCGAGGTCGGCGTTGCAGCAGGGGCACTTCGTGAGCTGCCGGGCCGAGGGCTTGAACGGATCGCCCCGGTTGTCGAACGCATCCTTACGCGTGTTTGGCGTAGCGTCTCCTCCGACCCATAGGCCCAACGAGAACGGCGTCTTGCCGAGGGCTACCCTGCGCCCGGGATCCACGGTGCCGCGGCGGATCGCCTCACAGGCGCAGATCGTGGCCGCAGCGCGGATGAATTGCTGAGTGGTGAGCAGGCGCAGGGTGTAGCGCATGATGCAGGCCACGCCATCGCCGTCTTCGGGCCTGTCGCCTGCCAGCCGGCGATGGAACGCGACCATGGCAACGAGGCCGAGATAGGCCTCGGTCTTGCCGCCACCGGTGGGGAACCAGAGAAGATCCATCACCGCGCGATCGGGGTGCTGCGCGTCGAGTGTCGACTCCATGGAGAGGAGCAGAAAGCCAAGCTGAAACGGTCGCCAGACGAGGGAAGACCCGCCCCAAACGCGCTGAGTCTCCATGGCGAGATTGGCGAGGCGGAACGCCTCGGCCATTGCGCCGTCTGCGCGGAGGCGATCGACACCGCTGCGCATCCGCCCGAGCACATGCGCGACTTCCTCAAGATGAGCCTCCGCCGTGTCCAGAAGCGGCTGCGGAACTCCAGCAAGCGCCTTCCTCTGGTCGTCAAGCCAGGCGCCGTAGGCATCGCACAGACTGCCGAGATGCACGGCCAGTTCGGCGTCGGAGCTTCGCGCCAGCGTGGCGGCCGCGAGCGCGTTATTGCTGGCCAGCGCCGCAAAGTGCGGTGAACCCTCGGGACTGACTGCCGAGGCAGTGGCCTGCGGGATCCAGACCGTTCGCACCGCTTCGATCTCCCCCCCGTCATTGCAGGCGTCCCATTGCGCCGAGCAGGTGTGGCCGGTCGCGTACTCACGTGAGCGCCGGAAGAGGAGCGCGTTTGAGCGATCGTCGGAGTCAATGGCCGCCTTTTGACTCGGGCGCGTGATTAGCCGGGAGCCATTGGCGGCACGTATCACGAGCCCGGTCTGAAACAGCGTCGCGCACTCAATGGCTTCGCGGCTCCGCTCTGGCGTTGAGCCATTGACCAAGGTAACGGTGGCGAGCACGCCGGCTTCGAAGGAGAGCACGCGCACGTTGAGACGAACACCCTCCACGCCTACGGCCGCAAGGGAGATGTCGTGGGTGCCGGGCGTGAGTTCGATTTCGATTGGTGGCACCACACATGGCGTACGGACCCATCTGTCCTTCACTTCCGAATGCGGCTCGTAGCGACCGCACGCGACCTCAACAACCACTCGAGGCGAGGCCTCATCCGACGCGCACGCAAAAGAAATGCCAGCCGTGGAAGGGCGGCGCATCTGGGCCGCCGGGGGCTGCGATGCCTCGTCGGTTTCTTCGTTGCTGTCGCCGTCGCCGCCGGCAACTGCAAGGCGCTCGTCCTGGTCAGGTGGGATAGCAGTGTTCTGGGGCCAGAGTATTCCGGTGAGATAGACGTCAGACGGCCTCGCGTCGATGGTCTCATCGGGGGCGAAAGGCCCGACAAGGTCGACCGCGAGTCGGTCGATGATGGTGTCGCGAGCAGACATCAGCGAGAACTCGGTTTGGCGAGTGAGAGAGATGCAAGGAGGGGCGCGAACAGGAATCCGCTCGACTTCCAGGGTTCGAGCATGCTATCCAGGTGAGGGCTGTCGGGGGCCACAACCATCGATCGCAGGCCAATCGATCGGCCATGGCCAAGCCAGCTAATTCGCTTATTCATGAACCAAGCGATCTGTCCGATATCCGCTCGAAAGCGCTCGCTCATGCCAGCCAGTCGCTGCTCACCGTCATTGAGCGTGAACTGCCATCCCACGTTTTCCTCAGCGCGCAGCATCATGCGTTGGCGTAGCGGTTGTGAGGACCACGCCACCTGCGCAGTCATCGCGTCATCTTGACGTGTGAAGAACGGCCGTCCAACAAGGCCGGGCGGCTCGATATCATAGGGTCGCCCCACTTCCACCTGGATGGAGATGCCGATGCGACGCCACACACGCCCATTCGTATTCGTGCCGCCGGGCGCGCCAGTGGTGCCGACGAACAGGCGCTCACGCGGTCTGGTAGCGCCTACGAACATTACGCGCGACTCCTCGCCCGTCTCGTCTGCTGCGGCCCGCTCCTGCAGGTAGAGATAGACCGTCGGTGCCTCGCGCCCTTTGCTCGCGTGGATGGTCCCGAGAATTGGCCCTGCCGTGCCGAACTCGGGCGTGCAGAACATCATTGGCGGGTTGGCGCGGGCGAGCACCTTGCGCAGCTTGTGGAGGTCGACCAACACGGCAGAATCGCCGGCCACTTCAACGCAGTGGCTCCAGGCTTCTGTGCAATTGAAAGGTGCCTGGATGTTGCGCTCATGCCAGCGCATCTCGAACTCGTCCCGCGAGATGCGCCGCTGCACGTAGTCCCAGAGCAGCTGCGCGACCCACGTACGCACGCAGATCGGCAAGCCCGAGAGGCGAAGGCGGTGCGGCAGCAGCCCGGCGCGACTTGATGCGACGAGCACATCCAGCCGGTTCCGCATGAGGACGAGAGAATCGTCCGGTAAATCAGCTAGATCGAGCTTGGTCACCTCGCCGACGTCGGCGTGCGCCAGTCGCTGGATCTCGCTCCGGACATACTTTTCCATATTCGAGCGCCGTCCTTCCAGAAGGTTGCGGCGCAGATCGGTAAAGATCGCGAGGAGGTTCGGATCAGCGGTGCGGTGCACTTGCGTCAGACGCATCTGTTGGAAGCCACGCGCCAACAGTTCGTCGAGGAGGTTGGTGCCCCCCGCTTCGTCCTCTCCCTCCGAGAACGCATAGATCGCCTGTGCCCGATCAGCGAAGACGGTGATGCCGCTTTCCGGGTAGAGCGCATCGATCATCGCAAGCACCAGATCGGCACGAGGCCCAACGATGTCCTGGGCTTCATCGACAATGAGATGCTCGATGCGTGCCAGGTCGTCGCGCACATCGGGATCATCCCGGATCAGCCGATGCGCGGCATTGATGTTGTCTTCGAAGCTCCCGGTGAGACGCGCCTCTTGTGAGAAGCCGGACTGGACGGCCCACGCGAACGCATCGAGAGTAATGATGCGGACGCTGGCGGCATCGGCAGGGTCTTCGAGCGCTTTGGCGATGCGGTTGCGGATCTCCACAATGGCCGTGCGCGTGAAGCTCACAAGGCAAATGCGCGTGGCGGGGATACCACCATTCACCATCGCGGCGACACGCGCGCAGGCAGCGTGTGTCTTGCCTGTCCCCGGACCGGCATCGACGATCAGCCGCGCGTCCGGTGGCTCTGGAACGGGATCGTCCTGCCAAGTCGACGCGTCCTCACCGAGACTCTCGGTCTCGGGTGGGAGTGTGGGTGGCGGTGGCGGCAAGGCCGGCAGGGGCTCATCAGTGGACACAGTCGGCCCCACCGATGAAGGTGTAACAGGCGACGCAGGTGGAGCGGCACATACGCCGCTCAGGATTTCAATTGACCCTGCAACCAGCGGCCAAAGCTGCCCCTTGTAGGTGACCGCCGGCATGCCTCCCAGCTCCCGCAGGGGGCGCTTGATGGTGGCGATGATTGATCCGTTACGTCGGACGCGGACATCCACTTCCCCTGTCACCAGTCCCCCCTAACACAAGCTCCATGTTCGCGTCGGTCGAGCGTATCCCGTTTCGGGACATCCTCCTACAGGCACGTCTCAAGCGCAGCGACGGTGGAGTGAGATTGTCCCGCCCATTGATATAGATGGCACGGCCCGCTCAGGCCGCGGGCATCTCACGTCCGTTAGCCGTTATTCCGAGTTGAACAGACTGGTCGCAGATTTTGAGACGAAATTCGGACATAATGTCCGCATTCCGTCCCGCCGAGGCTGCCCATGCATGACACCCGCCAGCTCCTGACCACCCTTCGAGGGCGCTACAACCAACGCGAGCTGGCCGAAGCCTTGGGTATCACGACTAGGACCCTACGCCGCTGGGAGGTCGGGGAAACAGAGCCGCCGCCGTACGCTGCCGATGCCATCCGGCAGCGCCTGCTGCCCTTGGTCAATCTCACTGATGAGGGAGACTTCCGCTTCATCGACCTCTTCGCCGGCATCGGCGGCATCCGCATGGCCTTCGAGGCTCACGGCGGGCGGTGTGTATTCACCAGTGAGTGGAACCCCTATGCGCAGAAGACCTATCTGGCCAATTTCCCCGAGGCGGCGCACGCGCTGGAAGGCGACATCACCAAGGTTGATGCACGCGACATACCCGACCACGACGTACTCCTGGCTGGCTTCCCCTGCCAGCCTTTCAGCATCGCCGGCGTGAGCAAGAAGAACGCGCTGGGGCGCGCCCATGGCTTCGCCGACGAAACGCAGGGAACTCTGTTCTTCGACGTGGCGCGGATCATTGCCGCCAAGCGGCCAACCGCGTTCCTGTTGGAAAACGTCAAGAATCTTGTCAGCCACGACAAGGGAAACACCTTCCGGGTCATCAAGAAGGTCTTGGAAGAAGAACTTGGCTATCACATCACCTGCAAGGTGGTGGATGGCGCGCACTTCGTGCCGCAGCACCGCGAACGCATCCTGATCGTCGGCTTCCGCGAAAAGACCGATTTCACCTTTGACGACATGTATCTGCCGGAGCACAAGCCGCGGATGAAAGACATCCTGCATCCGCAGGACGGAAGCGAGGAGCCGGAGGGGCACTACACCGTTGGCCCGAAGGCCAAGGTGGACGACCGCTACACGCTTACCCCGAAGCTCTGGGCCTACCTGCAGGCATACGCGGAGAAGCATCGCGCCGCCGGCAACGGCTTCGGCTTCGGGCTGGTCGGCCCGGACAGCGTGTCCCGCACGCTCTCGGCCCGCTACTACAAGGACGGCTCCGAAATCCTGGTCTCCCAAGGCCCGCGCAAGCGTCCCCGCAGGCTCACGCCGCGCGAATGCGCCCGCCTGATGGGCTTCCCAGACGACTTCATCATCCCGGTCAGCGACACGCAGGCCTACAAGCAGTTCGGGAACAGCGTGGTCATGCCGGTCATGCGCGAGGTCGCCCGCGTGATGAAGCCGCGGCTCATGGAACTGCTCGACCCGGAACTGGCCAAGCAGAAGTCCCTGCTGGCCGCCTGACAATGGACATCGTGGACCGTGCCACGCGAAGCCGGATGATGTCCGGCATCCGTGGTAGGAACACCAAGCCCGAACTGATCGTGCGCAGCTACCTGCATCGTGCAGGGCTGCGCTTCCGGCTGCATGCCAAATTGCCGGGCAAGCCCGACCTTGTCTTGCCCAGGCACAGGACCGCGGTTTTCGTGCACGGCTGCTTCTGGCATCGGCACGAAGGCTGCCGTTATGCCACAACGCCAGCCAGCAACGTCGAGTTCTGGCAGGAGAAGTTCGCGGGCAACGTGCGCCGCGACGCAAGAGCAAAGCAGCAGCTGGAAGAACTGGGCTGGCACGTCCAGGTTATCTGGGCCTGCCAGTTGAATGACCGCGAGCTGGACAAGCTCGCGGCTACAATCCGGAAAAAAGCCGCCAAGGGGGACAGGAATGGCAAGGGCCGATGATGCGGATCAGTGGCTGTCGGAAATCGACTTGGCCACCGTCTTTGCCATGCTCCGCGACAACGGCGTGACCGAGGTGCTCTACAAGGTTCTGCCGCGGAATGCCAACAGCAAGAATCAGGTGTATCTGGCCCCCGACCTGTCCCAGCTGGGCAAGATCCCCTCCGGCGAAGTGACCGCCCACGAATCCACTTCACAAAAGAACGGCGGCGAGGAAGCGGTGTTTCGGGCTGGGCTGGATTTTTATTGGCTCAACCGGAACGGCGACCCGGTGCACGCGCCGGAAGCGAAGCTGATCTTCTACCCACAGTATCCCGAAGTACGCTTCTCCGGCTTCCTGAAAGGATGCAAGGAGGCGCCTTCTTCGCTGTGGACGAAGGAAATGCGCGGCCAAGAGCAAGATCGAATCCTTGTGCTGGGCGTGGGGAATGGCCGCAAGGTCATTGCCATTACGCTGCCGCCGGAATCGCCAGCAGCAAAGGAAATCCGCGCCGAAGAGCCACACGAGCCATACGGCGTGCTCAACATCATTCCTATGCCGGGACAGGAAGAAGGCGACGGCTTCCTGGAGTTGATGCGCGAGCTGTGCGCCATCCATCGTCGGGGCTGGGTGCCTTCGACCAGACTTGCCCCCAATGGAAATCTTGTCCCCTGCAACGCGCCTAACTGCAATGGCAACACCTTGGAATCATTGCTGGGCATTCGCTCGAATGGGTATTCGCTCCCGGACTTCCGCGGCTGGGAAGTGAAGGCCCGGCAGGTTCCGAACGCCGACAAGCCGGGTGCCAGCGTGGTTACCCTGTTTACCCCCGAACCGAACGCAGGAATTTATACGGATGAAGGTGTTATCGAATTCATCCGTCGCTATGGTTATGCGGACACCTTGGGACGGGATGACCGCCTGAATTTCGGAGGGATCTATCGCGCGCACAAGCCTGCGCATGACCGCACCGGTTTACGCCTCGTCTTGGACGGGTTTGAAGCCGCGAGCGGAAAATTCTCTGCAACAGGAGCGATCCAGCTTCTCGACCCGAAGGAAAAACTGGCAGCAGCTTGGCCCTTCGTGAAACTTCTGGACCATTGGAAGGCAAAGCACGCACATGCTGCCTTCGTTCCATCGCAGGCAGGAGGGAGGATCGGTGACAGGCAATACCGATACGGGCGCAGCATTCTGTTAGGAGAAGGAGCGGAATTTCGCCTGTTCTTGAATGCCGTCCACGAAGGAAAGGTCTATTACGACCCGGGTATCAAGCTGGAAGGAGTTTCCACCGACAAGCCCAAGGCCAAAAAACGCAGCCAATTCCGGGTCAACAGCAAGGATCTGTCCGGTCTGTACGTTTCCAGTCGCATCGTGGATGCATGTCAGGAAAATGGGCGTAACATCGGACAGCGACCTAATGCATGGTCGCTAGGTTGCCCGAGATATTGACCCTCGTTGAATCGTCTGCCATAGGGATTCGTTTCGGCGGGGGCGCGCGTGAAACAGCGGTATGTTGCCTTCCGAAAGTCGAGGATTCCCTTTTGATTGGTATTTGAGAGCGCCGGCGACGAACACGTAAACGTCGCAGCCAAGATATCGCCTCGCCCAAGACCAGGAGTTGGAACCGGGCTCCAGCGCGGCTGCAGGATCCACCATTCCCTTGGTCAAACCTTCCTTCAAGATGAGTGCGGGCAACGAATGCCCGCGGACGTCCTGATGGACAGACAGGTGCGGCAGGGTCAGAAGGAAGTCGCTGAAGCTCCAACTTACCGGATCCCGCCTGAAGGCAGCCACCAGCCGAACAAGCCGATCTGTTGGCCCGGTGGCGGGCAGCCCCAAGTTCTTTGCGATGCGCTGAAGTTCGGGTCGGCTCATCCATTGAATGTAGCAGCGCCGGGCCCGGGAGGATGCGCGAACAAGATCTTGCTTTCGCCGCGGAAGATTCTTGAGCCCCATGATTAGCGCTTGCGGTCCCACACACAGCTCGACGTCCACGGATTGACCCGAGTTGCGCGCATACCCCCGATCATCGCGGCACGGATGACGACGCCGCAGGCCAATCCAAGAGGCCACGATTCATTGTGGCCGCTCCTTAAAACCATCAGGACACAATCAACAGCTGGGCGCTATCTGGCCCCGGGGGACAGAACGTTAATCGATCGGAATAGAGCTTTATTAACTGAAATAGCACTTTATTACTTGAGATCGGACTTTTTTACTTCTACACACCAAGACGCTGGCTGTGACAGCCTTACTCCACCGTCACCGACTTCGCCAGATTGCGCGGCTTGTCCACGTCGGTCCCGCGCGCGAGTGCGGCGTGGTACGCCAGCAGCTGCACCGGGATCGCATGCACCACCGGCGACAGCACGCCGACGTGGCGCGGGGCGCGGATGACGTGCACGCCTTCGGACGGGCCGAACTGGCTGTCTTCATCGGTGAAGACGAACAGCTCGCCGCCACGGGCGCGCACTTCCTGCATGTTCGACTTCACTTTCTCCAGCAGCGTGTCGTTGGGCGCGATGACGACCACCGGCATCGCCGCATCGACCAGCGCGAGCGGACCGTGCTTGAGTTCGCCCGCCGGATACGCTTCGGCGTGGATGTAGGAGATTTCCTTGAGCTTGAGCGCGCCTTCCAGCGCGATCGGGTAATGCACGCCGCGACCGAGGAACAGCGCATGCTGCTTCGGCGCGAAACGCTCGGCCCAGCCGGTGACCTGCGGTTCCAGGTTCAGCGCGTGCTGCACGCTGCCCGGCAGGAAGCGCAACGCGTCGAGGTACTGGCCTTCCTGCTCCACGCCCAGGCGGTTGTTCAACTTCGCCAGCGTGGCGGCGAGCGTGAACAGCGCGACCAGCTGCGTGGTGAAGGCCTTGGTCGATGCGACGCCGATCTCGGCACCGGCGCGCGTGTAGTACACCAGCCTGCTGGCGCGCGGGATCGCGCTTTCCGGCACGTTGCAGATCGACAGCGTGCGGTCGTGGCCCAGCGACTTGGCGTACTTCAGCGCTTCCATCGTGTCGAGCGTTTCGCCCGACTGCGAGATGGTGACGATGAGGTGCTTCGGGTTCGCCACGGCCTTGCGGTAGCGGTATTCGCTGGCGATCTCGACCGAGCACGGCAGGCCGGAGATCGCTTCGATCCAGTAACGCGCGGTGAGGCCGGCGTAGTAACTCGTGCCGCAGGCGAGGATCTGCACGCCCTCAACCTCGCGCAGCACCTCTTCGGCGTTCGCGCCGAACAGCAGCGGGGTGAACGCGTTGGCATCCATCACCGCCTCGATCGTGTCGGCGATGGCGCGCGGCTGCTCGTGGATTTCCTTCTGCATGAAGTGGCGGTACGGGCCAAGCTCCAGCGAGGCGAGCGACACGTCGGAGACATGCACTTCGCGCTCGATCGCAGCGCCGTTGCCGTCGAACACCTGCACGCCTTCGCGGGTGATGTCGGCGGTGTCGCCTTCCTCGAGGAAGATCACCTGGCGCGTGGCCTGCAGGATCGCGGACACGTCGCTGGCGATGAAGTTCTCGCCCTCGCCCAGGCCCACCAGCAGCGGGCAGCCCATGCGCGCGGCAATGAGGCGGCCGGGTTCGCGCTTGCTGACCACGGCGATGGCGTAGGCGCCAACGAGTTCGCGGACCGCCTTCTGCACGGCGGTCAGCAGATCCGCGCCCTGCGACTGGTGGAAATGGATCAGATGCGCGATGACTTCGGTGTCGGTCTGCGACTCGAACACATAGCCCTTCGCGCGCAGCGCTTCGCGCTGCTCGTCGTGGTTTTCGATGATGCCGTTGTGCACCACCGCCAGCTCGCCGAAGGAGATGTGCGGATGCGCATTGGCTTCGGTCACGCCGCCGTGCGTGGCCCAGCGCGTGTGGCCGATGCCGAGCCGGGCGCTGAAACCTTCGGACTGGGCAGCAGATTCCATCTCCGCGACTCGGCCCGTGCGGCGCACGCGGCGGACGTCGGCGCCGTCCAGGACGGCAATGCCGGCGGAGTCGTAGCCGCGGTATTCCAGGCGCTTGAGGCCTTCGATCAGCACCGGCACCACGTCGCGATCGGCGATCGCACCCACAATTCCGCACATGCAGCGGTA
>Ga0209130_1001787_pt1 | contig 12644 bp, 10 predicted proteins | sample AraplaMF_Cvi_mLB_FD_184264 | JGI IMG/M metagenome (GOLD analysis project Ga0209130, IMG submission 184264) | Arabidopsis root microbial communities from the University of North Carolina, USA - plate scrape MF_Cvi_mLB (SPAdes) (version 2) | ecosystem: Host-associated > Plants > Roots > Endosphere...
CAGAACGTGCGCGGCCTCGGCTACATGGTGCCTAAAGCATGATGATGGCGGTCCCGAAGGTCAACGTCACGCACTCGCTGCGTGGGCGCCTGCTATGGTTTTTGCTGGCGGCGATCACCATGGCGGCGGTGGCGCAGGCCATGATCGCCTACAGTTCGGCGCTGAACGACGCCGACCAGATCTTCGATTACCACATGCAGCAGATGGCGATGTCGCTGCGCTCCAATGCACCGATGGCGGCCACCGGCAACCGCGACCCCAATGACCCCGGCAACGACGAGATGGTGGTGCAGGTCTGGACGCCCGATGGCATCCAGGTCTTCCGCTCCCTGTCGCGCGCCGAACTGCCGCAGCGTGCAGTGCTGGGTTTTTCCAATGTGCGCGCCAATGGCACGACTTACCGCGTGTTCTCGGCGCAAACCGCGACCCAGACCATCCAGATCGCCCAGGACCTGGCTGTGCGCAAGCGCATGGCCGGCACGCTGGCGCTGCGTACCGTCGGCCCGATCGCGCTGATGGCGCCGGTGCTGATGCTGGTGGTGTGGTGGGTGGTGTCCGGCTCGCTGGCGCCGGTGGCGCGGGTGCAACGGCAACTGGCGTCGCGCAAGGCTGACGACCTGTCCGAAGTGTCGGATGCCGAATTGCCGGATGAAGTGCGGCCCCTGGTGCAGGAACTGAACCTGCTGTTCAAGCGCGTTGGCACCGCCTTCGAGGCGCAGCAGAACTTCGTGGCCGACGCCGCGCATGAACTGCGTACGCCGCTGGCCGCGCTCAAGCTGCAGATCCTCAGCCTGGCCCGCGCCGACTGCAGCGAAGCGCGCGACGTGGCCATTGGCCGCCTGTCGGCCGGCGTCGAGCGTGCCTCGCGCCTGGTGGAACAATTGCTGGTGCTGGCGCGCACCGAGGCGGCGGACACCAAGCTGGAGCCGGTCAGCCTGACCGACCTCGCCAAGCGCGCGGTCGGCGACATGGCCGGGGTCGCGCAAGCACGCAATATCGACCTGGGGCTGGCGCAGGCCGACGAGGCGACCGTGCAGGGCCAGGGCGACGCCCTGGTAATCCTGCTGCGCAACCTGGTCGACAACGCGGTCAAGTATACGCCTGCCGGCGGCACCGTCGACGTGTCGGTGCTGGGCGGCGCCGCGCCACGGCTGGTGGTGGAGGACAGCGGCCCGGGCATCGAACCGGAAGAACGTGAACGCGTGTTCCACCGCTTCTACCGCGTGCCGGGCAGCGAAGCCCAGGGCAGCGGCCTTGGCCTGGCCATTATCCGGACCATCGCGGAACGCCACGGCGCCAAGCTGGCACTGGACGCTTCCGAACGCCTGGGCGGCCTGAAAGTGACGGTGGAGTTTGCCCCGCGCTAGAATGTCGTTTTCGACAAGTGGAGCAGGGCATGCAGAAGATCGGTTTCTCAGGAACGTTGGACCCCATCACCAACGGCCACATGTGGGTCATTGGCGAAGCGCGCTCCATCGCGGAGGAAGTGGTTGTCTTCCTGTCCGAGAACTCCACCAAAGCCCCCAAATTCTCGGCCGAGGAGCGCAAGGCCATCGTGCTCGCCAGTTGCGCGGAACGGGGCTGGAACAATGTCTCGGTGCAGATCGTCAAGAGCGAATACACGGCGCGCGTGGCCAAGCGCAACGGCGTCGGCTACCTGATTCGCGGCATCCGCAGCACCGCCGATTTCGATTACGAAAACCTGATCCAGCAGACCAATGTGGAAGTCATCGGCGGCGCCAAGACGCTGTTCGTGATGCCGCCGCGCGACCTGGGTTCGGTGAGCTCCAGCTTCGTCAAGGCGCTGGAAGGCCCGGTGGGCTGGAACTGGACCATGAAAAAATTCGTCCCCGCGCCAGCCTACAAGGCCTGGATCCTGGCCTGGCTGCGCAAGGAATGGGACAGCCTGTGGCGCGAGCGCCCGCATGCGGCCGACTGGTTCGAGCGCGTGACCGGCGAGGCAGCCTACGGTGGCACCGAACGCCATTACCATAACCTCGACCACCTGGTGCACGGGCTGGCGGAAATCCGTGCCTGGGCTGCCAATACCGGCGCTGCCCCGGCCGACGTGGCGCTGGTCAAAGCCGCCTTCTGGTTCCACGACGCCGTGTATGCGCACGGCGCAGGCGATGTCTCGAATGAAGAAGCCAGCGCCCGCCTGTGGCTGGGCAGTGGCCTGGAGCCGGACGCCGTGCGCGCCGACGACGTGGCCACGCTGATCCGCGCCACCGACCACTTCCAGGGTGGCGCCATCGTGCACCCGCTGAAAGACACCATGCTGTCGGTAGACCTGGCCATCCTCGGCCAGGAAGCCGAGGTGTACCAGGCGTATTCGCACGGCATCCGTGCCGAATACGCCCATGTGCCGGAAGAGCGCTACAACAGCCAGCGCTCGCAGATCCTGGCCCACCTGCGCGGCAAGGCCGAAGCGGGCACGCTGTTTGCCGATCCTTATTTCACCGATACCTACACCGCCGCGGCGATTGCGAACATGAGCGCCGAGCTGGCGCTAATTTCGAACAGGTAAGGCAGGCAAGGGGAGGGCGAGGTCGCGCCAGAAGCTCTCCACTTCTTCCAGTGCATTCGCTTTCGCGCACTTCTCAGAAACGGCGCTGAGGATGAATTCTTCCGCCGACATATGCTCCATCGGCGCCCATTTGGCGATTGCGGAAATAACGTCGCCAGCCAGGTGGATCGTCATTGCAGCCATAGCACCTCCTCCGAGTGGAATGTAATTCCACATTGCATCAATCGACCGGACGAGGTTTTGCGCTACATCAAACCATACGCAAGAGCCCGTGTCCCACCTTGGGGTCACACCCTAAGTGAGACACGGGCTCAAGCGCTACATGGCCGAGCCCGTGTCCCGTTTGGGGTGTGACCCCAGGGTGGGACACGGGCTGGGCCGTTGGGGCGCTTAGAACTTGACGTGCAGGCGGGCGAAGTAGGATACGCCGTTCAGGCCGAATTGCACGCTTTCGTACTTGAAGCCGTTGTCGGTTTCGTTCGGATTTTGCGGCGTCGGGTGCACGTCGAAGATGTTGGCGGCGCCGAAGCTCAGCTTCGTGTTCTTGTTGAAGGCGTAGGTGAAGCCCAGGTCGGCCGAGGTCTTCGCTTCGTACTTCTGGTTGGCCACGCCGGCTGCGGTGCCGCTCCAGGTGCCCAGGGTTTGCGGGCCGAAGTGGATGATCTTGAAGTCGGTCTCCAGCGGGCCGGTCGCGTAGTTGAAGCCGAGGGTGGCTTTGCGGCGCGGGCCGCCCTGTTCCAGGAACAGGCGTTCGCGTTCGGACAGCAGCACGTCTTCGTAACCTTGCAGCGCGGCCGGGGTGTGGATGTCGGTCACTTCGGTCTTGCTGAGGTTCGCTGCCAGGAAGGTGGTCAGCTTGTTGCCGAACAGCGTGCTCTTGTGCGAGGCGGTCAGGTCCAGGCCCTGGGTTTTGGTGTCGACCGAGTTGACGAAGAACTGCGCGGCACCTACGCCCAGGGTCGCCAGCCGGGCGGCCAGGGCAGGGTAGTTGTCCGAATTGAACTGGCCGGACAGCACGATGCGGTCCTTGATCTTGATGCGGTACAGGTCGGCGGTCACGGACAGGTCCGCGTTCGGCGTCCAGGTGGCGCCGAAGGTGAAGCTGCGCGATTTTTCTTCCTTCAGCGGATCGAGGCCAGCCACCTTGCCGACCGGGCCCACGGCCGGGGTGATCGAGATATCGGTCGGCACGCCGCCCACGAAGTCGGTATAGGTCGACGAGAAGTAAGCCTGCTGCAGCGACGGTGCGCGGAAGCCGGTGGAGGCGGAGGCGCGCAGCAGCACAGGATCGGCGACGCGGTAGCTGCCGGCGATCTTGCCGGTGACGGTGGAGCCGAAGTCGCTGTACTTTTCCCAGCGCAGCGCGCCCTGCAGGCGGGCTTTCTGGGTCAGGTCGGCTTCCAGGTCGAGGTAGGCAGCGTTGCTGTGGCGCTTGGCGTTGGTGACGTCGCCCGGCTGGAAGCCCGGGAAGCCCTGGCTGCCGGCACTGCCGCCGCCGGCGCCGTCGGCGTCGATGTAGGAACCGGGCTCGCCGGCGTAGATCTTGTACTTCTCGGCGCGGTACTCGGCGCCGAAGGCCACGTTCAGGCCTTCGCCCACCAGGCCTTCGAAGTAGCGGTTCATGTCGAAGTTGGTGGTCGATTGCTGGAACGAGAAGCCGCCGGCGTTGAAGTGGTCGGGGCTGATGCCTTTGCCGCCGTTCAGCAGGTCCAGGTTGGCGATGGAGGCGTTCAGGGTGTTGCTGATGTTGTACTTCAGGCGGTTGTAGCCGTAGGTCTGCGACAGGTCGGCATTCCAGTCGCCGATCTTCTGCTTGTAGCCGAAGATGGCGTAGCGGTCATCCAGGTCGCCGTTGATGAACGGGACGAAGCCGTTCGGGTACATGGCGGCGGAGTTGCGTTTCGGGACGTCGACCACGCCATCGCGCGCCCAGGCGCCACTGGAGGCGTCGCGCTGCTGCACGCCGCCGGTGAAGTAGACGCGGCCAGGGCCGGCCGGGATCTCGCCGTTCACGTAGACGGTCTTGTTCTTGGACTTGGAGTCGCCGATGGTGCGCGGGTTGCCTTCTTCGGCGCGGTTGGAGCGGCCGCGGTCCAGGTATTCGCCGGTGATGCCGACCGTGCCGCCGGCCACGGCGAAGCCGCAGTAGGCCGAGGCCAGCCAGTTCTTGCCGTCGCCCGCGCCGTACTGGCCGTAGCCGACTGCCGATTCGCAGCCCACATTCTTTTTCAGGCCGATGTCCATCACGCCGGCAATCGCGTCGGAGCCGTATTGCGCAGCGGCGCCGTCGCGCAGCACCTGCACATCCTTGATGGCCATCACCGGGATGGCGTTCATGTCGGTACCGGTGGCACCGCGGTTGCGCGCGCCGAAGATGTTGACCAGGGCCGAGGTGTGGCGGCGCTTGCCGTTCACCAGCACCAGGGTCTGGTCCGAGCTCAGGCCGCGCAGGGCGGCGGAGTCCACCAGGTCGGCGCCATCTGCACCGGTCTGGCGAGTCGAATTGAACGATGGAGAAATGAAGGTCAGGGTTTGTGCCAGGTCGAACTGCGCGCCTTGCTCGGAGGCCTTGGTCAGCGAAATCACATCAACCGGCGCCACCGTGTCAGTCAGGGAGCTGGTCGCGCGGCGCGAACCGACCACGTTGACCACGGTCATATCGGCGGAAGGGGATTGGGTTTGTGCGGCTACAGGCAGGGCGGACAGGGCACCGGCGCCATACAGCGCGGTCAGGACGGCTTTACGCAGAATCGAATGACTTGACAATTTTTTGCTCCTAGGAAAAATTGCCATACATTCTATCTTAACTACATTTATGCAGCGTTCACAAATGACAAGTTTACGTTGCAACGACACCACTTGGGCGCTGTGGATCATACGTAGTCCGCCGCGCCGCCGATCAGGATTTGCCGGCCGTCGAGCCTTGTGCGCAGGAGGCAGGGTTGGCCGAGGTGGCCGCCCTGGTAGAGGTCGAGGGAGCGGCCCAGGTGGACGGTGAGGGCGCCGGCGGCGACGCCGGTGGCGCTGTCTTCCAGCGTCGGGTCGAGGTGATTGAAGTTGCGGCCTTCGAAGGCGCCATCGGGGCGGCGGCACCAGGCGTAGATGCCGCTCACGCCATGGGCCTTGCCCCAGTCGGCGATCGCAGCCAGGTCAGGGCGCAATGCATGCAAGGTGGCGCTGTCGGCAACTTCAACCAGCAGCTTGGGGCTGCCGACCGATGCGACGCGCGGCGCCGAAGCCATGACCAGGCCGGGCGCGGCCAGCAGGCGTTCCGCCAAGTCCTTCGGTGGCGCAACATCGGGCGCTGGCTGGGGCGCGAGGCTCACAAAGGTGGCGCTGCCGCTGCGCGTCAACACCAGTTCCTGTCCGCGCATGGCCGTGTGCACCGTCATCGGTCCGGGCGAGTCGGCCAACAGCACGCGGGCGGCGGCCAGCGTGGCGTGCAGGCAGAGCGGAGAGCGGGTGTGCGGGTAGTAGTAATCCAGCGTCGCGCCGTCGACAAACACGCAGGCGCTCTTGTTGGCCGCCTTGGCGAAAGCCTGCCTTTCCTCGGCGGCCGCGGGGCCGTCGAGAATGACCAGTGCCGCGTTGCCCTCGCCGAGCCGGGTGCCAAAACATTTCAATTCGTAAATAGCCATCGGCGCAGCATACAACAGGGTGGCGTGCGACGCTGATGGCGGTGTATAATACTGTATGGATATACAGCCATCGCGCGCCGGGCTGCCCGCCTATGCGGAGCTGTTTTGCCTGACGAATTTTTCATTCCTGCACGGCGCCTCCCATGCCGAAGAGCTGGTGGAGCGCGCGGTAAAACTCGGCTATGGCGCACTGGCCATCACCGATGAATGCTCGCTGGCCGGAGTGGTGCGCGCACATGGCGAAGCCAAGCAGGCTGGCCTGAAGCTGCTGATCGGCGCCCACTTCCACCTGACCCATGCCGACGGCAGCCGCGCACTGTCGCTGCTGGCGCTGGCCACCAACCGCAATGGCTACGGCAACCTGTCGGAAATGATCACCCTCGGCCGCATGCGTGCCGGCAAAGGCAGTTATGAGTTGCATCCGGACGATTTCGCCCACCCGCCGCCCGAGCGCGAACACTTGCGCGGCTTGCCGGATTGCCTGCTGCTCCTGTTGCCGGAATACCCGGCCGACGTGGAGCGCCTGCACCAGCAGGCGTCGTGGATGGCTGCCACCTTCGGCGAGCGCACCTGGCTCGCCATGACCATGCTGGGCCGCGCTTTCGACGAAGCGCACGGCGCTGCCATTGAAGAAGTCTCGCTGCAGCACGCCATGCCGATGGTCGCGGCCGGCCATGTGTGCATGCACGTGCGCTCGCGCAAGCCGCTGCATGACACATTGACGGCGGTGCGGCTCGGCAAGCCGGTCAGCGAATGCGGTTATGAACTGGGGCAGAACGCCGAACAGCATCTGCGCTCGCGCCTGCGGCTGGCCAACGTCTATGCGCCGCAAGCGCTGGAGGAGACCATGCGCATTGCCGACATGTGCCAGTTCTCGCTGGAAGAACTGCGCTACGAATATCCGAACGAACTGATCCCGCCGGGCCATACGCCGTCCAGTTTCCTGCGGCAGGAAACCTATACAGGCGCCCACTACCGCTATCCGGCTGGGGTGCCGGCCAATGTGCAGAACCAGATCGAGGAAGAGCTGGCGCTGGCCGCCCAACTGAAGTACGAGTACTTCTTCCTGACTGTGTACGACATCGTGCGGTACGCGCGCTCGCAGCAGATCCTGTGCCAGGGGCGCGGTTCCGCAGCCAATTCGGCCGTTTGCTACTGCCTTGGCGTTACCGAAGTCGACCCTGCGCTGGGCAACAGCGTGGTAGGGCGCTTCATGTCGATCGAGCGCGATGAGCCGCCCGACATCGATGTCGATTTCGAGCACCAGCGCCGCGAAGAAGTGATCCAGTACATCTACCGCAAATACGGCCGCCACCGCACGGCGCTGGCAGCGACTGTGATCTGCTATCGCACCAAGAGCGCGCTGCGCGACAGCGGCAAGGCGCTTGGTGTCGACCTGGAGATCGTCGAAAAGGTGGCCAAGTCGCACCGCTGGTTCGACCGCAAGCACGAATTGATGGAGCGTTTTGCCGAGTGCGGGCTGGACCCGGAATCGCCGGTGGCGCATCAATGGGCGCACATCGCACTGCAATTCCTCAGCTTCCCGCGCCACCTGTCGCAGCACGTCGGCGGTTTCGTGATCTCGCAGGACAAGCTGTCGCGCCTGGTGCCGATCGAGAATGCAGCCATGGAAGATCGTAGCGTGATCCAATGGGACAAGGACGACCTGGAAGAACTGGGCTTGCTCAAGGTAGACGTGCTGGCGCTGGGCATGCTGTCCGCGCTGCGTCGCGCCTTCGACCTGGTCAGCGCGCGCCGTGGCGAGATCTTCACCATGCAGGATGTGCCGCGCGAAGACCGTGCCACGTACGAGATGATCTGCCAGGCCGATACGATCGGCGTGTTCCAGATTGAATCGCGGGCGCAAATGAGCATGCTGCCGCGCCTGAAGCCGCAAGTGTTCTACGACCTGGTGATCGAAGTGGCGATCGTGCGGCCAGGCCCGATCCAGGGCGGCATGGTGCACCCCTACCTGCAACGGCGCATGGGCAAGGTGAAGGTCGACTACCCGCCGGGACTTGAGAAAGCGCTTGGCCGCACGCTGGGCGTGCCGATCTTCCAGGAACAGGTGATGCAAGTGGTGATCGACGCCGCCGGCTTTACGCCCGGCGAGGCTGACCAGCTGCGCCGTTCCATGGCGGCCTGGAAGCGCAAGGGCGGCCTGGAGAAATACCAGGACCGCATCGTCACCGGCATGGTCGATCGCGGCTATGACAAAGACTTTGCGCTGCAGATCTGCCAGCAGATCCAGGGCTTTGGCGAATATGGCTTTCCCGAATCGCACGCGGCCAGCTTTGCATGGCTGACGTATGTGAGCTCATGGATCAAATGCCACGAACCTGCCGCCTTCCTGTGCGCGCTGCTGAACAGCCAGCCGATGGGCTTTTATTCGCCATCGCAGCTGGTGCAGGATGCGAAGCGGCATGGCATCGAAGTGCGGCCGGTCGACATCACGTGCAGCGGCTGGGAATCGTCGCTGGAGGAGCGCGAAGGCGAGGCGCAGCCGGCGGTGCGGCTGGGCATGGCGCTGTTGCGCGGCATGCGTTCCGAGGCCGCGCTGCGCATCGAAGAGACGCGTGCGATCAGGCCATTTGCCAGCGTGACGGAACTGGCGCGGCGTGCCGACCTGGATCGTCATGACCTGCAGGTGCTGGCTGGCGGCAATGCCTTGCGTTCGCTCGCGGGCAACCGCCGCCAGGCGCTGTGGGATGCCGCGGGCGCGGTGCCGGACAAGGACTTGTTGCGCCCGACCGAGATGGAGGAGGAGATCCCTCAGCTGGTGCCGCCAACCGAAGGCGAGGAAATCCTCGGTGACTATCGCTCGCAGGGCTTGACGCTGGGCCGCCATCCGCTGGCGCTGTTGCGACCCGCGCTGCTGGCCAAGCGTTTCCTGCCCGCCGAGGTGCTGAACACCTTCAGCAACAACCAGCTGGCGCGCGGCGCTGGCATCGTCACCGGCCGCCAGCGGCCCGGCACCGCGAAGGGCGTGCTGTTCGTCACCATCGAAGACGAGACGGGCTACGTCAACGTGATCGTCTGGCCCGACCTGGTGGAAAAATACCGCCGCGAAGTGCTGGGTTCCTCGCTGCTGGGCGTGTACGGCGTGTGGCAGCAGGAGGGGATTGTGCGCCACCTGGTCGCGCGCCGCCTGGTCGACCTGTCCCACCTGCTTGGCCGCCTGCCCACGGCCAGCCGCGACTTCCAATGATGGCGATATGGCCCGCAGGTGATTTTTGACGACAATGTGCGCGGGTGCAGGGTGATAAAATTTTTGCATGAATGGAAAATTGATATCACTTCTTGCTTTATGCCTGCTGGCTGGCTGCCAGCGAACTCCAGAAACCAAACCGGCTGACCCGAAAGACCTGGCGCTGGCCGCTCCCAAAGAAGAACAGGATCTTGATAAGGCCTTGTCGCGCGCCGTGTTCGGCGATGCCCTTCCCAAAGGGCGCGAAGTGCTGGGCGCCAAAGACCTGGGGAACGGCAAGGCGGCCCTGGTTGTCAGTGCGATTCCACCCGACAGCGATGCGGAACCTGGCATGCGCGATATGGCGCTGCAGGCGACCATCAGCGCCTATTTGCTGGACAAGGTCGATGGCAAATGGACTGTCGCGCGGCGACACGAAGCGATCGCCCAAATGGGCGCCCATGGCTACGCTGGCCGATTGACGTGGGTGACGCTGGGCCCGAACCGGCCCGGGTTTGCAATCGTCGACGAGAGCGATAATCGCGGGCAGTCGGAGAGCAGGCTGGCGCTGTTCGACCTGGCAGCAAAAGACATGCGCACGATGCCCCGCCAGCAAATTCTCGTCCATTCGGATAATGATGGCGATTGTGAAGGGGAGCGCCCGCATTGCTGGAATGTCAGCGGCGAATGGCGCCTTGTGCAGAAACAGGGGCAGGCCTTCGCAGACCTGGAGATTGCTTTCACCGGCATTGATGAACGAAGATCGGAAGAGGCAAGGCAAAAGGCTGACGCGGTCACCTATGCCGCTGGAATCGAGCCGTCTTATGACGAATATATCGCGGCTCTCGGGCCGCGCGACCAGCGCAAGATCAATTCAACTGCCCGCTACGCCTTGAGCGAGAAGGGCATTCGCCTGGCTGGTGGCGAAAATCCTGCGGAGGTATCTCATAGTGAATAAGCTGGTATTGATTGGTGCGGCACTGTTGCTTGCAGCCTGCACCAAAAAAGCGGAGCCGCCGGCAGTGGGCGAGCCGGTATCGGCAGCGGCCGCAGCGGCGGTGGTGGCGAAGCCGGTGGTCGATCCAAAGACCGCCCGCATGATGGAACTCCTGCGGGTCGTGTACGGTGACAAGGCTGCGCACGAAAACTACCTGGACGTTGAGTTGCCGGATGTGGAAAAGCGCGATGAACTGAGCGTCTATCGCCTGGAACCGGTCGCAATGCGCGAGCTGCCGGATGGCAGGGTCGTCGTTGTCGCCAACGCGCAGATGGTCGATTCGAATGGCGACGCAATGGCTTACCACGTCACGACCGGCCTGCTGAACGCATATATCCTGCGCAAGGACGATGGCAAATGGAAGGTCGAAGCGCGCCATGAAAACGTTGCGTCCCTCGGCTCTAGCGGTACCTTTGGCGAGGTGGAGTGGGTCTCGCTGGGGGAAGGCAAGCCTGGATTCGTCGTGCAGCATGGCGGCATCTGGCAGGGTTATTCGATCAACCTGATTTCCGTGTTTAACCTGGCCGACGGCAACTTGCACGACTTGGCTGGCGACGTGTCGCTGTCGTCGGAAAATGAAGGGGCCTGCGGCGAGGAAACCTCGCATTGCTGGTCCGTCGAAGGCAAATGGAAATTCGAGAAACGCGAAGGCGCGCCATACGACGACCTGGTGCTGCGCTTTGCCGGCTATGACGAGGAGCGAGCCGAGAGCGCGCCGGAAACTGAGGCGCGCAAGCGAAGGGACGTAAGCGGTGTGGCGCGCTACAAATTCGATGGCGGCCGATACGTGCTGGTCGAAGGAGAGAACATTGTTCCGGGAGTTTGAAATACGGCCAGCCGTGGCCGATGACGCATCGGCGATCAGCGCGCTGATCCTGTCGCTGCAGCCTTACCTGACAATTGAGCCGGATGGGAGTGGTGCGGAAGAATTCCTGGTATCGCTGTCGCCCGATATCATCCGCCGCAACCTGCTGGACGCGCATTACCGCTACCAGCTGGCCTTCGATGGCGAAGCGCTGGCCGGCGTCGTGGCCGTGCGCGACAACGCGCACCTGTTCAGCCTTTACGTGGGATCGCCATGGCACGGCCAGGGCGTCGGCAAACGGCTGTGGGAGCATGCCCGCGACGAAGCGCTGGCGCGCGGCAATCCGGGCAGCTTCACCGTCAATTCCTCGACCTTTGCCGAAGCGATGTACCGCCACCTGGGCTTTACTGCTGCCGGCCCGGTGGCGGAAATGCACGGGATACGCTTCATCCCGATGCGGATCGAACTCTAACGGGAGCTCTGGTCCAGGTGGCTGGGGCCGCTGGTCGTGCTGCTGGTGCCGTAGAAGTTGTGCAGCTCAGTGGCCCAGGTCTGGTTGGCCATATCCGGCCAGTGGTTCTTGTCGAAGCCGGGCGCCTGTTCGATGCGGTCCTTCTCGATATTCAATGTCATGCGGTGGTTGGCGGTGTCGAGCGACAGTGCCTCGAACGGCACCGCAAACAGTTTCTCGCCGATGCCCAGCACACCGCCGGACGCCATCACCACATAGGCGATATGCCCGGTTTGCATGTCGAGCATGATCTCCTTGACCGTGCCCAGATGTTCATTCTGCAGGTTATGGACATGGTCGCCAATCAGGGTGTCCGCGCCCATCAGGCGGGGACCCGGGCCTTGGTGGCCGGTGTCTACATAGTTGCCATATTCGTCGCGATCCAGACTCATGGTGGCCTCCTGTTGAAATAATGTTATTGTTGCTGCTGGACGGGAGGGAGGTCTGTTCGGTGCCGCACGCATTTGGACCCAAAATGAGCTATAATTTCAATTTCCCGCTGCGCGCCTCCCCGGCGCCGATCTCGCAATGACCAAATTTGTCTTCGTCACTGGTGGCGTTGTGTCGTCCCTTGGTAAAGGGATTGCCGCCGCCTCCCTCGCCGCGATCCTCGAATCGCGTGGCCTCAAAGTCACCATGCTCAAGCTGGACCCGTACATCAACGTGGACCCTGGCACCATGAGCCCAATGCAGCACGGTGAAGTTTTCGTTACCGACGATGGTGCTGAGACTGACCTGGACCTCGGTCACTACGAGCGTTTCATCTCCACCCGCATGCGCAAGGTGAACAACTTCACCACCGGCCAGATCTACGAATCCGTGATCCGCAAGGAACGCCGTGGCGAGTACCTGGGCAAGACCGTGCAGGTGATCCCGCACATCACCAATGAAATCCAGGATTACATCCGCCGTGGCGCGGAAGGCTACGACGTCGCCCTGTGCGAAATCGGCGGCACCGTGGGCGATATCGAATCGCTGC
>Ga0209130_1001788_pt1 | contig 12642 bp, 9 predicted proteins | sample AraplaMF_Cvi_mLB_FD_184264 | JGI IMG/M metagenome (GOLD analysis project Ga0209130, IMG submission 184264) | Arabidopsis root microbial communities from the University of North Carolina, USA - plate scrape MF_Cvi_mLB (SPAdes) (version 2) | ecosystem: Host-associated > Plants > Roots > Endosphere ...
AGTACAATTGCCCAAATTACTTGGAATAATAATGCCTCATACAATTTACTTCCTTGTATACCTTCTGAAAAAATCATACTCGGAATATAACTAATGGCCTGAAACGGTAAAAATACCATTGCTTTTTGGGCCCATAACGGATAAAAACTAATCGGTAATAATAAACCAGAAAATAAATCGATAACAACACGTTTCGCATACATAATTCCACTATTATTAAATAAGAAGAATGTGAGCATTCCGGTCATTAAATTTATTTGTGTATTAATGATAAAACTAAATATTAAAGATAAGAAGAAAAATAACCACGTTTGAAAATCCGTTGTAATTTGCAATGAAAATAATAAGGTAACGATAACCATACCTGGAATTGAAAAGAATGCAAAACGAAATATCCCTTCACCGAGACCTTGCATCACTTTCATCCCTAAATAGTTATATGGACGAATCAGTTCTACCGCTACACGTCCTTCTTGAATTTCCATCGCAATTTCTCTATCTATATTATTGAAATAAAAAGCACGTGCCATCCATGCGATCGCAATATACGTAGTCATTTGCGAAATAGATAAACTTTCAATATTCTCTTTTCCACTATAAATTGCTTGCCATAAAAAATAATACGCACCGATATTAATTGTATAAATTAAAATCCCGCTGTAATAATTTGTACGATAAGCAAGCATCATTAAAAAGCGAATACGAATCATTTCAATATACTTACCCATGCTTAATACCTTCTTCATAAATGTTACGAATAATTTCCTCTGTAGACACTTCGTTAATTTTTAAATCTTTAATTTGAAAAGCTTGTACTACTTTAGAAATAAGCATTGAAATAATAATTTCTTCATTCGGGATTTTAGCAACCCACGCATTTTCCTCTTTCGCTTTTGACCAAACGACATGACTATCTGGCATAACCATTGATAAAGCCTGATAGGAAACTGGTGCAATAAATTGAAAATGTATTTCCTTCTCTGCTCCCCACTGCGCACGAAGATTATTTAAAGAACCGTCATACATAATGTTTCCTTCATCAAGCATGATGACACGTTCACATAAAGCTTCAATATCAGTAATATCATGTGTTGTTAATAAAATTGTTGTTTTATAACGTTCATTCATCTCTTTTAAAAATTCTCGTATTTTCAGTTTCACAAGAACATCAAGTCCAATTGTTGGCTCATCTAAAAATAATAATGGCGGATTATGAATTAATGCTGCTGCCAATTCACAACGCATTCTTTGACCAAGAGATAATTTCCGCACCGGTTTATCCAATAAAGGACCGATATCTAACGTTTCAATTACGTGCTCCATATGTTCCTTATACTGAGCATCCGATACACCATACACTTTTTTGAGTAAACGAAACGATTCTTGTACCGCAATGTCCCACCATAACTGCGAGCGTTGACCAAACACAACACCAATTGTTCTTACAAAGTCTTCTCTTTGTTTATGTGGATTCATTCCATTTACTGTAATCTGCCCTGATGTCGGAGTCAAAATCCCCGTAAGCATTTTAATTGTTGTTGATTTACCAGCACCATTTTCACCGATATAACCAACCATTTCACCTTGTTTTACAGTAAAAGACACATCATTTACTGCTGGTACTATTTTATAATTACGATTTAATAAATCGCGAAATGCACCCTTTAAACCCGGACGACTTGAATAGGCTGTAAACTCTTTACGTAACCCTTGTACCTCAATTACCGATTTCATAATCGGACCCCCTTCCTAAATGTCACAACGAATAGTTTACCCAACTGCCTTCTCTATCACAAACAATACGTCTTTTCAAAAAACATGTTAGAATAATACATAGATTTTTGTAAGGAGATGAATGGTAGTGAAATTCACAAAATCAGAAGCATTACATAAAGAAGCTTTAGAACATATCGTTGGCGGTGTTAATAGTCCTTCCCGTTCTTTTAAAGCAGTTGGCGGCGGCGCTCCTGTTGCAATGGAACGCGGGAAAGGCGCTTATTTCTGGGATGTAGACGGAAATAAATATATCGATTATTTAGCTGCATACGGTCCTATTATTACTGGACATGCTCACCCGCATATAACAAAAGCGATTACAACAGCCGCCGAAAATGGTGTACTGTACGGAACACCAACAGCACTAGAAGTAAAATTCGCAAAAATGTTAAAAGAAGCAATGCCTGCATTAGATAAAGTCCGCTTCGTGAACTCTGGTACAGAATCAGTAATGACAACTATTCGTGTTGCTCGCGCTTACACTGGCCGCACAAAAATTATGAAATTTGCTGGTTGTTACCACGGCCATTCTGATTTAGTACTTGTAGCAGCTGGATCTGGTCCTTCTACTCTCGGAACTCCTGACTCAGCTGGCGTACCACAAAGTATCGCTCAAGAAGTTATTACTGTTCCTTTTAATAATGTAGAAACTTTAAAAGAGGCATTAGATAAATGGGGTCACGAAGTAGCAGCGATTCTTGTAGAACCGATTGTTGGAAATTTCGGTATTGTAGAGCCAAAACCAGGATTCCTTGAAAAAGTAAACGAACTTGTTCACGAAGCTGGCGCATTAGTAATTTATGATGAAGTTATTACTGCTTTCCGCTTTATGTACGGTGGTGCTCAAGACTTACTTGGTGTAACACCAGATTTAACAGCACTTGGTAAAGTTATCGGCGGCGGCCTTCCAATTGGCGCTTACGGTGGTAAGAAAGAAATTATGGAACAAGTTGCTCCGCTCGGCCCTGCATACCAAGCTGGTACAATGGCAGGAAACCCTGCTTCTATGGCATCAGGTATTGCATGCCTTGAAGTACTTCAACAAGAAGGTCTTTATGAGAAATTAGATGAACTTGGCGCAATGCTTGAAAAAGGAATTTTAGAGCAAGCGGCAAAACATAACATCGATATTACAGTAAACCGTCTAAAAGGTGCATTAACTGTATACTTCACGACAAATACAATTGAAGATTACGATGCAGCCAAAAATACAGATGGGGAAATGTTCGGTAGATTCTTCAAGCTAATGCTTCAAGAAGGTATTAATTTAGCACCTTCTAAGTACGAAGCATGGTTCTTAACGACAGAACATACAAAAGAAGATATCGAATATACAATTGAAGCTGTTGGAAGAGCATTTGCTGCTTTAGCAGACAATAAATAATACTGTCATTACAAGGAAAAAAGAAAGCTCACCTTTCTTTTTTCCTTTTTTCTATTTCATAAATCTCGCATTAATAGTATAATTATTCATAATTATCTGTTTTATATTCTTTTAGATCGTTATTATCTCTGTGTACAAGGTGATTTACACCTTAAATAGTAAGATTATTCATTCTTTTACAAGAGGGGGGATTGACGGATGCTCAATAAAAAAAATACATGGACACCGTCTTTATTTCGAGATTATAGAAATGCAGAACATGATGCGTGTGGAATCGTTTCCGTTATGGAAAAACGAAGAATTCCTACCAAAGAAAACATCGACCTTTGTATACAATCACTAGTCAAAATGAATCATAGAGCTGGTTTTATTAATGGCGAAGGGGATGGTATCGGAATTCATATCGATATACCAAAAGCACTTTGGAATGAAAAACTGAAAAGTAGCGGATATAATCCAACGATTGTGGATCATCCCCACTTTATCGTTGGACATTTTTTTCTAAACAAAAAAGAAAATATTGTTGATTTAAAAAATTACATTCGCACGCAATTAAACAACGAAAGCTTTACTATTGTTTTCGAAAGTGATGATGTAATAAATTCCGATGCACTCGGCCCACTTGGTAAACAGGAAGAACCTTTATTTTGGCAAGTTGCCCTTATCGCTGAAAATGGAGTTAAAAATATTGAGCAAACATTATTTGCTGTAACGATAAAAATAGAGGAAAACGAAGCGATTCACGTTGCTTCATTAAGTCGTGATCACGTTGTATATAAAGTTCTAGGTGCTGGAGATACACTTGTTGCCTATTACAACGATTTACAACACCCACTTATCGCTTCAACTATGACACTAGGACATAATCGCTATTCTACTAATACATTATCTAATTTTTTTCGTGTACAACCATTTAGCATTCTCGGACATAATGGTGAAATTAATACAATTGCCAAATTACGTGATCAAGCCGAAATGATTCATGTACCACTTACTGTCGGGGGAAGTGACTCCCAAGATTTAAACCGCACCTTAGAAACCCTTCTCGTTCAGTACAACTACAGCTTATTTGAAGCAATGGATATATTATTTCCACCAATTATTAATGAAATAAAACTTTACGAAACAAACTTACAAAACTTATACACTTATATACGTGAGGCTTGGGGGCATTTCGCCCAAGGTCCAGCTGGCATCATTTCACGTTATAAAGATGAAGCTGTTTTCAGTGTCGATTCTCTTGGATTGCGCCCAGTTTGGAAAGTAGAGACAGAGAGCTCCTATATTTTCTCTTCTGAACCTGGAGTTGTATCACCAACTGAGTATGTAGCAGAGCCGAAACCACTCGCGCCTGGAGAAAAAGTTGGACTAAAATGGAATGAACAAGATGAGCTTATTCTCTATGAATACGACAGTTATCAAATTGAAGTATATAACCGTTTTAAGAAACGAATCGATATTACCAATTATCATGTAAACTTATCTATCCCTGAAACGAAAGAAATCCAGGGGTTATGTGATTCTGTTCAAGTTGAAACGAAGCAATACGTTGCTTTCGGCTGGGATCGAGAACATATTCAACTCCTTGAACAGATGGCAACAAAAGGTGTCGAACCAATTCGTTCACTTGGGCATGACTCACCACTTGCCGCACTTGATACAGATAGACGAAATATTGCCGATTTCATTAAGGAAAGTGTAGCCGTTGTGACAAATCCAGCCATCGATCGTGATCGAGAAGTTGAACACTTCTCCACACGTACTGTACTCGGAGAACGTCCAAGTTTATTAGATAACTCTAAACAACCATTTGTAATCGAGATGCTTTCTCCAATTATTTTAGAAGGAAATTTAGCTCAGCCTATCGCGGCAGACTTACAGACGATTACGTACGAACAACTTATACAGCTATTCACCACTTATAGCTCTGTCTCTACAATTTCTGTTACATTTAGTCCATCAGAAAATTTACAAAGCGCGTTAAATCGAATTAGTTCCGAAGCGATAGCAGCCGTTAAAAATGGGGCTTCCCTACTATTATTAGATGACGCTAACTCTCATCAAAATGAACTATTATGGATTGATCCACATTTAGTTACCGCTAAAGTACATCAAGCATTAACTGAAAATAACTTACGCCGGAAATGCTCTCTCATTATACGCTCCGGTGCCCTTCGCTCCTTACACGATATCGTCACACTATATGGATTGGGGGCAGACGGTATTAATCCATATTTATTATTCGCAACTGTAAATGATGGAACAAAAGCACCAATTACTAATTTGTATACCGCACTTAATAAAGGCCTAGAGAAAGTAATTTCAACGATTGGAATTCATGAATTACGCGGTTACGGTCGCCTCTTCTCCTCTATTGGATTACATGAGGAAATCGCAAATACATTACAAATTACAAATTTCTTCGGTTCAAATGATTTAGCTTTTTCACTTGAAGCAATTGCTGAAGATGCAAAAATTCGTGCCATTGATTATAACAATCCACAAGTTAGAATGAGAAAATCATTTCATATATTGCCGCGGATTTGGAAAGCAATTGGTGATGTTGCCAAAGGAAACTCTTATGATGATTACCGCGAAAAGTTAAGTGAATTAGAAGAAAATAACTCTATCGCAATCAGGCACCTTATTCAAACAAAACAAACAAAACATGTAATTCCGACTGAAGAAGTGTCCATCGGCATACACAATCATGATTTACCATTTATTATTAGTTCCATGTCATTCGGTTCTCAAAATGAAATAGCCTTCCGTGCATATGCAGAAGCTGCTGAACAGCTAAATATGATTAGTTTGAACGGTGAAGGTGGCGAAATTAAAGATATGATTGGCAAATACCCAAATACACGCGGACAACAAGTTGCATCTGGTCGATTTGGAGTAAACGCTGAACTACTAAATTCATCAAATTTAATTGAAATAAAAATTGGTCAAGGAGCAAAGCCTGGTGAAGGTGGACATTTGCCTGGTTCAAAAGTAACTGCCAAAATCGCTGAAGCACGTAATGCTACAATTGGTTCGGATTTAATTTCACCTTCTAACAACCATGATATTTATTCAATTGAAGACTTAGCCCAAATGATTACAGAAATTAAAACGGCTAATCACCTTGCAAAAGTAGCTGTGAAGGTCCCTGTCGTTCCTAACATTGGAACAATTGCTGTTGGTATCGCAAAAGCTGGTGCTGATTTTATTAACATTAGCGGATTTGATGGCGGAACAGGCGCTGCACGTATTCACGCATTGCAACATGTAGGTCTTCCTGTAGAAATCGGTGTTAAAGCTGCTCACAATGCGTTACTAGAAGCAGGTATGAGACATAAAGTAGAAATTTGGGCAGATGGTGGTATTCGAAGTGTAAATGACGCCTTAAAAATCATGCTTCTTGGAGCAAACCGAATTGGATTTGGTACATTATCAATGATTGCAATCGGCTGTACAACTTGCCGTGGTTGCCATCTAGATACTTGTCATGTTGGAATTGCAACACAAATTGAATCTGAAGCTCAAGCAAAAGAACATGGACTGCGCCGTTTCGTTCCACGTGAATTAGAAAGCGCAGTTGCCGGGTTATTAAACCTATTCACTACTTTCGGTACAGAACTAAAGCGTTTAACAGGGCAGCTCGGTTACACAAACTTACAAGATATTGTCGGGCGATCAGATTTATTAGAACAAATTCGAGGCAAGAACTTATTAGACTTACGAAACTTAATACAAACGATAGAAGATTCATCCGTGAAAATAACGGAATCTGTACAAGAAAAACAATTTGAATCAACTAATTCTCTCCAGTCAAAAGAATTAGTAAGCGTCGGCGTAGAGCAACGTGTAATGGGCGGTCTAGAATCCTGTTATCGTGTTCGTAGTAAATTATATGAAAACACTCATCTTGAACCACTTACATTAAAGTATACAAACGGTTCTGTTCCTGGAAACGGATTAGGCGCGTACAATAGCGAGAACTTATTTATACACGTAAACGGCGGTGCGCAAGACGGCATTGGGAAAACTTCATTTGGTGGTGGCATTTATATAACGAAAGCAAAAGGAACAGATGGAACATATTATAACGGTTCTGTCGGAAAAGGATTTGGATACGGCGCTCAAAAAGGTGCATTATACGTGCAAGGTAACGCTGATGCTCGTGCTGGCATTCGCCTTTCTGGGGCAGACATGATAATTGGAGGTCGAATTACAAAACCACTCCGTGAAAAAGAACAAGGGAATATAGGCGTATATTCCAATATAAAAGGGTTTGCTTTTGAATATATGACAAATGGTCGTGCTCTTGTTTTAGGAGATCCTGGCCCATGGATTTGTGCCGGCATGACTGGTGGTGTTGTTTATTTACGTCATGAGCCAAACTTAGGTTTAACAGAGCAAGCCTTAAAACAAAGGATCGCTAAAGGTGCAAATGTAACATTGCAGCCAATTAGCAAAAATGGTTTGCAAGATGTAAATGAATTATTATTAGACTACATTCGTGTATTAAATGAGCATGAACAATATGAAGAAGTCGCTTTATTAACACCATTATTAGATAATATCCAGCTTCACTTCTATGAAATTATCCCGAAAAAAGAACAGGCGGACCCATCTATCTCAACTGAATGATAAAGTGAAACTTTAATCAGTGGAGGGCCATCTCCCACTGATTATTAGCCTTCACCAATCGGGCATTAATGCGGGATATGTACAATATTTATTTTCATAAAAAAATTGACGAAGCAAGCATCGCATAGTAATCTATAATAACAATTTGAAACCTGCTGAATTTCAGCAGGTTTTTTTATTAAAGAATAGATGTTTAAAGAGAATTTGGAGAAATTATAAATTGATTGTAATTTATTTATTAAACTTTTTAACATCACTAAAATATCACTTGCTAACATATTGTAATGAATGTATAGTATCATGTTGTACATTCATTATGACAAGAGAAAGGATATCAATAAGGGTATGAAACTTGGTGCTCGCATTTTAAAAACGGGTATTGCCATTACATTAGCTTTATTTGCTTGTATTTTACTTCACTTACCGAGTCCGGTATTTGCGGGAATCTCAGCTATCTTCGCTGTTCAGCCGTCTGTATACCGTTCGTATTTAACGGCACTTGAACAAATTCAAGCAAACGTAATTGGTGCGGTATTCGCTATCGTATTTGCTACTGCTTTTGGACATAATCCTTTTATTATTGGATTAACATGTATATTAGTAATTGCTCTTACATTACAATTACGATTAGAAAACACAATATCAATCGCTCTAGTTACAGTTATCGCCATTATGGAGTATCAAGGCGAAGATTTCTTTAATTTTGCCTTACTTCGCTTTGCGACGATTATGATCGGAATTATTGCGGCTTCACTTGTAAATTTAGTATTTATGCCGCCAAAATACGAAACAAAGCTTTATCACCGTATCGTTGATAATACAGAAGAAATTGTGAAATGGATTCGAATGAACAGCAGGCAAGCTTCTGACTTTACAACGTTAAAAACTGATATTGATCGTATGAAAGAAAAAATGATCAAACTAAACCATTATTATTTGCTGTATAAAGAAGAAAGAAGCTACACGAAAAAGGTACAGTTCGCAAAAATTCGTAAGCTCGTTTTATTCAGACAAATGCTTGCAACAACAAGCCGTGCTTTAAGTACGCTAAAGTCATTACACCGTACTGAAAATGAACTGCGCTATATGCCAGAAGAGTTTCAGGAATCTATTCAAAACGAACTTGATTCATTAACGCATTATCATGAACAAGTTTTATTAAAATTTATTGGTAAAGCAAAAAAACAACAATCTGTTGAAATGCTTGATGAAGTTGAAACAGCTAAACAAGAATTAATTGATATCTTTATGGATTATCAAAACAAGGATGATGAGGAAGCATATAAAATATGGTTACACCTCTTCCCTCTTATTTCTTCAATTATTAACTATAGTGAAGAAGTAGAACATTTAGATTTACTTGTGGATAGCTTCTACACATACCATAAACCAGAAACCGAACTCAAAATCGACGATAAAAAAGAAGACGAATAAAAAACAGCTCCTTTTATGCTAAAGGAGCTGTTTCTGTTATATGTTGAAGCTGATATAAATTATAATAATATCCTCTTCTTTTCATTAACTCTTCATGAGAACCTGTTTCTTTAATTTCGCCATCTTCAATGTAAATAATTGTATCGACATGTGTAATCGTCGCTAATCGATGTGCAATTATAATCGTTGTCCGATCTGCCGCTAACGTTTGCAGTGCCTCTTGAATATATCGTTCATTTTCTAAATCTAAAGCGGAAGTTGCTTCATCTAATATAAGTACAGATGGATTCTTTAGAAAAACCCGCGCGATTGCTACACGTTGTCTTTGCCCACCCGATAATTTCACACCACGTTCCCCAACGACAGTATCGTAGCCCTCTGGCAACTCTGTAATAAAATTATGAATTTGTGCAGCTTTGGCAGCTGAAATCACTTCCGCCTCTGTAGCTTTCGGATTACCATATAAAATATTAGCCCCGATTGTATCGCTAAATAATAAATTATCTTGTAGCACAATTCCAATATGACTACGTAAATTTCTCATATTATACTTTCTTACATCTATCCCGTCTATATAAACTGCACCTTCAGAAACATCATAAAAACGTGGAATTAAACTAGCAAGAGATGACTTTCCTCCTCCACTTGCCCCTACAAGCGCAACCTTCTCTCCTGGTCGCATAATTAATGACAGATTATGCAATATTTCTTTTTCATCCGCATTATAACGAAAAGAAACATTATCAAATATAACTTCTCCATCTAACCTTTTCGTTTGCACCGCATTTGGTACATTAACAATATCGTATTTTTCATCTAACAGTTCAAACACTCGATCCATCGAGGCGAAAGATTGCGTTAATGTTGTAGATGAATTAACGAGGCGACGAAGCGGACTATATAAACTATCCATATATCCAACAAAGGCCACCATAGTCCCCAGTGTTAATGACCCTTGAATTACCTCATACGCCGCAAAACCAATAACGAGTAACGGCCCTAAATCCGTTAACGTATTCACTGCCGAAAACGTTCTCGCCGTCCAACTTGTATGCGCTAGTGCTTTCGTTAAAAATTCATTATTTCTCTTTTCAAACTGGCCCCTTTCATACTCTTCTAATGCAAAGCTACGTGTCACTTGCATCCCTTGAATACGTTCATGTAAATATCCTTGCATCGTTGCTAACGCTTGTGAACGTTCTTTCGTCAATTTTCGGAGACGTCCGAAAAAATATTTCACTGCAACAACATAAATAGGTAAAATCAATAAAGCAACAAACGTTAACTTTATATTCATAGAAAACATAACAATAATAGCAATCGCAATTGTTGCAGTATCTAACCAAACATTCATTAAACCGGTAATTACAAAATCCTTCGTTTGCTCTACATCATGGATTACACGTGAAATAAGCTCTCCTGTTTTTGTGTTCGAATAATAACGCAAGCTCAATTTTTGCAAGTGACCAAAAATATGTTTCCGCAAATCATATAGTATTGTATTGGCGATACGTTGCGCGAAATATTGACGATAATATTCAATCGGTGGCCTTAATATTGCAAAAATAAAAAAAGCTATCCCAATCGCCGTTATTAATTGGGACGTTTTATCTTGAAGTGAACCCCCGCCTTGAATTACATCGTCGATAATATACTTTAATAACCACGGCATAATAAGCGGGATACCGAACTTAACTAGACCGATAACAATTGTAATAGCAATAAGCCATCGATATGGTTTAACAAATTGTAAATATCTTTTTATACCTTGCACATAATCCCCCCTCTAATAGGACAAACCTGCCGGGAAATCCCCTGCAGGTTTGTTTTAATTTCTGTACATTAAATATCTTTCGTACCACATATCTACGAAATCCGGTGCAAATGGACCTTTTCTTTGATGAATCCACTGTGTTAAATGCGCTACATTTCGTTTTAAAATTGTATCAATAACAGGTGGATACTGCATGATTTGACTATGCTTTTCATACTCATCTTCATCTAAAAGTGTATATGTCATATCCGGATACACTTTAATGTCTAAGTCGTAATCAATATACTTTAATGCTTCAGAGTCATATGCAAAAGGAGAGCTTAAATTACAATAATAATATACTCCTTCTTCTCTCAGCATTCCAATCACATTAAACCAATAATTAGCATGGAAGTAACAAATCGCAGGTTCGCGAGTAATCCATGTTCGACCATCTGATTCCGTAACTACTGTACGATCATTTGCTCCGATCACAAGGCTCTGCGTCCCTTTTAAAATTGTTGTCTCTTCCCACATTCTATGAATGGAGCCATTATGTTTATAACTATGTATTTGTACCTTTTCTCCTTCTTTGGGAAATCCCATATATGCTCCCTTCTTTCAACCGCAAATGCTTTTCTTAAGTTGTCTTAACTACCCCTTGAACTGCATTCACTTTTTTTCTATTATAACTTTTTTGTCAAAATTTTAAAACTAAAGCGATAGGACACTTGTTTTCATGAGGAATATAATGAAGTTTATATTATTGAATACCACATCACTAACCCTTTTAACGAAGGAACATTTCCTATGAATTAGCAATACGTATTTTAGAAGATCAAACGAAGATATAACAAAAAGAAAAGCCCCCTCACCTCTGTTTAAGAAAGGACTTTTCACCTAAAATCAACAACATATCTCACCCTTAATTTGAAATTGTTTTTTCGGTTTCAAAAGATTGAATCACATTATTCGTTTGCTGTTCAAATTTTTCATGTAAAAGTTTTAATGCTATTTCTGTTCTATATATTTCTTGACGGATAAAATGCAATTCTTTTTTATCGCACGTATCCCTTTCACTCATTTCAATTTGCTGATACTTCTCTAAATGCGATTGTAACTTTAAAAGCTCATCCATCGTTTCCAACTGCTCTCCTACCAACTTATCAAAATCGTTCATCACTTACCCCCTTTTAAATTCATTCGCCAGTTATAATTCCTATTACATATTTCTAATCGCGCACTTCTTTCTCCTTTGACTACATTTGTTGACTTATTAGAAGTTATGTCGTTCCCTTTATTTTCATTACAATGACCCGCACACATAGAAAACACTTCTCTCGAACGGAGAAGTGTTTTTCCATCATTACTGATTTGAGCTAGAAGATTGTGATTGTTTTGCAGCTGATTGTGCATTTTGTTTTTTCACTGCATGCACATCTGTTTCAGTTGCAAACTCTGTACCATAACTAGCATTTGCACTCTGAGCAGCAGAAGCTTGTGCTTTCTGTGCCTCTGATTGTGCGTTCGCTTGTTTTACTGCTTGTACATTCGTTTCAGTCGCAAACTCTGTACCATAGCTAGCATTTGTACTTTGAATGCTAGCACCAGAAGTTGCCTTATTATAACCTTGTTGTTTTTTACTCATCTTTCTCACCTC
>Ga0209130_1001796_pt1 | contig 12596 bp, 8 predicted proteins | sample AraplaMF_Cvi_mLB_FD_184264 | JGI IMG/M metagenome (GOLD analysis project Ga0209130, IMG submission 184264) | Arabidopsis root microbial communities from the University of North Carolina, USA - plate scrape MF_Cvi_mLB (SPAdes) (version 2) | ecosystem: Host-associated > Plants > Roots > Endosphere ...
CCTCCCTGGGCGCGCCCAGGGAGGTCGAGCCTGTGGCGCCCGCTGGGGAATTTTCAATCGGCACTTCCGGGGAGGATCGCTCCGGCATCAACATACGACCGGCAGGCGACGCTGCTGCGGCGGGGGTTCACGACCCGGGCACTCTACGATGAGGCCACCTTCGCGTGGCAGACCGCCCAGGCAGAAGCGGATGCCGCTCAGGCCCAGGCAGAGACTGCCGAAAACCAGCTGCGCTTCACCGAGCTCACCGCCGACTCTGCTGGTGTGGTCGTTGCGCGCGGCGCTGAACCGGGCGAAGTCGTCGGTTCGGGCCAGATGATCGTCCAGATCGCACGGCAGGGCGGCCGCGATGCGGTTTTCGACGTGCCGGCATCGCTGATCCGCAGGGTTCCCGGCAATCCGGAGATTGAGGTCAGCCTCACCGCGGAGCCCGAAATCAAGGCCATCGGCCGGGTACGCGAGGTGGCTCCTCAAGCCGATCCAGTGACCGGTACGTTCCAGGTGCGGGTCGGGCTGAGCGATCCGCCCGAGCCGATGAGGCTCGGCGCGACCCTCACCGGAAGAGTACAACTCGGCGCCGCAGGGGGGTTCAGCATCCCGGCCTCGGCGCTGACGCGGGCCGATCGACAACCGGCCGTGTGGATCGTCGATCCGGCAAGCGGACGCGTGTCGCTGCGCAACGTCGAGTTGGCCAGGCACGACATCGCCACAGCGTTGGTGACACAGGGGCTGGAAAGCGGCGATGTCGTCGTCACCGCTGGAGTGCAGGCTTTGCGCCCGGACCAGAAGGTCCGCTTGCTCGAAGCCCCGTGATGCCAGGGTTCAATCTCTCGGCGTGGGCGCTCAGGCACCGGCCGCTCGTGATCTACCTGATGCTCGCACTGACGGTCGGCGGCATCCTGTCCTACCTTCGGCTGGGCCGGAACGAGGACCCCGCTTTCGTCATCAAGACGATGATCGTTCAGACCAATTGGCCTGGAGCAACCCTCGACGAGACTCTGAAGCAGGTGACGGAACGTCTCGAGCGTAAGCTGCAGGAGACCCCCGGCCTGGATTTCCTGCGCAGCTATACCAGCGCCGGCGCGAGCACCATCTTCGTGTCGCTAAGGGGCGAGGTCCGCGGGCCGGAGGTGCCGGACATCTGGTATGAGGTCCGCAAGAAGGTCGGCGACATCCGCACCACCCTGCCCCAGGGCATCGTCGGCCCCAGCTTCAATGACGAGTTCGGCGACACATTCGGGATCGTCTACGGCTTCACGGCCGACGGCTTCACCCACCGCGAACTGCGTGACTATGTCGAGGACGCGCGATCGAGACTCCTGCAAGTGCCCGACGTGTCGAAGATCGAAATCGTCGGCGCGCAGGATGAGCGTGTCCATTTGGAATTCTCGCCGGCGAGGCTCGCCGGTCTCGGCATCGATCGGACCGCGCTGATCGCGGCGCTGCAATCCCAGAACCTGGTGCAGCCCGCCGGCATCTTGGAGACGGCCGATGATCGCATCGCGCTACGGGTGTCGGGATCGTTCGGATCGGAGCAAGACCTTCTGGCCGTGACCTTTCCTGTCGGCCAGCGGATGCTGCGGATCGGCGACGTGGCGGAGATCCGCCGCGGCTATGCCGATCCGCCGCAGCCGCTGTTCCGCGTGAACGGCGAACCTGCGATCGGCCTTGCGATCGTGATGCGCGACGGCGGTGATATCCTGACACTGGGCCGCAATATCGAGCGCGAGATGCGGGCGATCACGGCCGATCTGCCGATCGGCATCGAGCCTGTCCGCGTGGCGGACCAGCCGGTCACCGTCGAGACCGCGATCGGCGACTTCATGGCCTCGCTGTGGCAATCGATCGCGATCATCCTGGCGGTGAGCTTCATCAGCCTGGGGATGCGGGCCGGAGCTGTCGTGGCCATCTCGATTCCCTTGACCCTCGCCGTGGTCTTCCCGGCGATGGAGTTCCTGGGCATCGACCTGCAGCGGGTGTCGCTCGGGGCGCTCATCATTGCTCTCGCCCTGCTGGTCGACGACGCAATGTCGACGACCGATGCCATGGTCCGCCGCCTCGCCGCAGGTGACGATAAATCGAGCGCTGCGAGCTACGCCTACAGGACCTTGGCGTTCCCGATGCTTACGGGCACCTTCGTGACGATGGCGGGCTTCCTCCCGATCGGTTTTGCCCGAAGCTCGGCAGGCGAATATACCTTTTCGCTCTTCGCCGTGGTCAGCATCGCGCTGGTCGCGTCCTGGTTCGTCGCGGTCCTCTTTTCGCCGTTGTTCGGGGTCTGGCTTCTGCGTGCCCCGGCCGGAACCGCGAAGGATCGACGGCCAAACCGGGTGCTTGACCTGTACCGGCGATGCCTGGCCGGCGCGATGCGCGCCAAGTGGCTGACGATCCTGTCGACGCTGATATTGTTCGCCGCCTCGGTGGTTGGTGTCCGGTTCGTACCGCAACAGTTCTTCCCGGCATCGGACCGGCCCGAGCTCCTGGTCGACCTCGAGCTGCCTCAGAACGCCTCGATCTATGCGAGCGAAGCCGCGGGCCTGCAGCTCGACGAGTTGTTGAAAGGAAATGACGACGTCGGTCACTGGAGTACCTATATCGGATCCGGTGCGATCCGGTTCTATCTTCCGCTCGATGTGCAATTGCGGAACAACTTCATCGTCCAGGCGGTGGTTGTCGCGAAAGACATCGGGGCGCGTGATCGGCTTCAGACCATGCTGGAAACGGCGCTCGCGGAAAGACTTCCGAACGCGGTGAGCCGGGTCTCGCCGCTCGGCCTCGGGCCGCCGGTGGGCTCGCCGGTGCAGTATCGCGTGAGCGGCCCCGACCCGGAGTCGGTACGGGACATCGCCTTCAGGCTCGCAAGGGTTGTCGGCTCAAATCCCGCGACACGCGACGTCAGCTTCGACTGGATACAGCCAGGGCGGGAGGTGCGGCTGCGCATCAATCAGGATGAAGCGCGCCAGCTGGGTCTGAGTTCGGCCTCGATCGCCGCCGAGGTCAACGCGGTGGTGTCGGGGACGACAATCACCCAGCTCCGGGACGACATATACCTGATCGATGTCGTGACCCGGGCGACCGACGATCAGCGGGCCTCAGTTTCCGCCCTCCGCAACCTGCAGGTGCCGATTGCCGGCGGACGCACAGTTCCGCTGAGCCAATTCGCGACATTCGAATACGGCCAGGAAATGCCGGTGATCTGGCGGCGCGACCGAGTGCCGACCCTGACGGTGATGGCGGATGTGACACCGGACACCCTTCCGGCGACTGTTGTGAATGCGCTCGAGCACGACGTCGCGGCGCTGAGTGCGAGCCTGCCGCCCTCCTACAGGATCGCCGTGGGCGGGACGGTCGAGGAGAGCGCCAAATCGCGGGACTCGGTTCTGGCCGTCGTGCCGTTGATGCTGTTCGTCATGCTGACCGTGCTGATGGTCCAGTTGCAGAGCTTCCAAAGGCTGCTGATCGTGCTGAGCGTCGTGCCCTTCGGGCTCATCGGCATCGTTGCGGCATTGCTGATTGCCAGCAAACCGCTGGGGTTCGTGGCATTTCTCGGCATCCTGTCGCTGCTTGGGATGATTGCCCGGAACGCGGTGATCCTGATCGACCAGATCGATGTGGAGCGGGCGGAGGGACGCAACGTCTTTGACGCGGTGATGGAGGCCAGCTGCTCACGCTTCCGACCGATCATGCTCACCGCCATTTCGACAGTGCTTGCCATGATTCCGATCGCGCCGTCAGTCTTCTGGGGGCCGATGGCCTATGCGCTGATGGGAGGGCTGCTTGTGGCGACGATCCTCACGCTGATCTTCCTGCCGACCCTTTATCTGGCTTGGTTCGGGCAGCGCGGTGCAAAACATGCGCTGCACCGGCAAGGCGCGGGTGCGGATGGACCTCGTGATCCACCGCAGTGAATCTGGCCCATGGGGCACGATGCATCTGCAAGGGCCACTATCGAACGCAGGGTCTCTGGGTCCCTGGAGATGTGGTCACTGCCCCCGGGATTTGGATGGCGCGGTTGGTGCCGGACCATCCGGCGGGTTCAGCGCGTCGGCCGCCTTGAAGGAGCCATCGAGCCCATGCAGTACGACGTGAAAGACGATGTCGTTGGCGACCGACCAGATCGGAAAGCACCCTCCCGCGATCTAAGCTCCGAGCGCCCGAAGCGCATCACCGAGCGGACTGCCGGCGGGTGAGTGGCGCCCATGGCCGCTGAGTGGTGGAGACGGCGATCGAGGAAACCCGGCGAGCCCAGCATCGCGAGCTTCGGTCGGTCTGTAGCCAAATGCCTTTTTGAAGGCTCTGCTGAAACCGGATGGATCCAGAAACCCGAATGTCTCGCCCACTCTGTTGACAGGCAGCGTGTTTCGGGGGTCCGAGAGGATAGCGTGAGCATGCAGCAATCGTTGGCGTCGAATGTAATGATTCACGCCGCCGAGCGGTTCGAACAGCCGATACAGTTGCGACCGCGAGACCGCCACAATCCGACAGAGCTGGTCCGGCCCAAAATCGGGCGATTGCAGGTTACTGAGAATAACCTGACGAATGCGTTCAAGCATGGTTGCATTGATGACCTTTTGCGCCTCGGCCACCCGATCTGATGTCGGCGCCAGGCACGCCGCCAGCAATGCCCGGGTTGCATCGGCGACACGGCCGAGCTCGGCGATATCGATCTGAGGCATGCGCCGTTCCAGACTCAAGAGATGGTCCGCCAGCAGCCCGCCGATCCCCGCGTCATCGATCTTGCCGGCAACGGTGTCGAGCGCGCCTGCCCCGCCACCAAAGAGGTCACGAGGGATGAATAATGAGAGAACGCGGCTATCCTCCGTGATCATCTCGAAAGGCGCTGCCAGCGAGCGGAGATGGAGACGCCCCTCCCGGCGATCCTCCGAGTCTGGCCGGCCATTGCTCGCCGGCTGGCGTTGGGAGTTGCGTAGTTCCAGGCACCAGTGATCCAGCGGGTTCCGCGTGAGGTTGCGGACTCTTCTCGGATGGCTGCGGCCAGGCAGCATCGCTGCTGCTAATGTGAGGCTGCCGAGGCCCCAGACGGTATGCTCGGCAGCGAAGCCTGCCTTCGTGCTGCCGAGCAGATCCACATTCCCGGCCGGCGCGACGAAGCTGCGCCACGCATCGAATTGTTCGGCTTTCGGTAGCTCACGCGTACAAAAGACGAGAGACGATCCCATGACCATGCCACCCTTCTCCCATGGCGGATGATCTCTATCGGCGCAGGTATTCCGAACCGGATTATTCCCGAGGGTCAAGTCGCCTGCAATCATAAATAGAAGCTCACTTCACCACCGATTTGCTGTCTGCGACGCCCACCCTTTCCATCGCGGAGACGCAGACAACCTGTCTCCTGCATCCATTTGAGGCTCGCGAGCGATGGACACCATACCCTTGAGCTGCACTAGAGGCGCGGGAAGCTCGAAGCTCAGCGTCCAGTTTCGCCAATTTCGGGCGGCCTGACTCATCGCGACGGGGCGATTCGAGACGGACGGCCAAGTGATGGGACGTACAGCCCTTTCAAATGCATCTCGCGGTCCTATTATTTCCGATCAGCTTGTAAAGTTGACCGTCCGGCTAAACCGGGCAGCGCATAATAAAATATGATCCGAAAACTGCGGCCCGACCGCTGACTTCGGGCACCGAACGGACAGGAGCAGACGACATGTCCGACCTCGTCGTTATTGCTTATCATTCGGAGCAGCAGGCAGAGGAGGTCAGGAAGCGCCTTCTCGACCTGCAGAAGGAGTATGTCATCAGCATCGCGGACGCGGTGATCGCGACGAAGACACCGTCCGGCGAGATTAAGCTGAATCAGCTTGTGAACCTGAAAGTCAGCGGAGCGCTTTCTGGAAGCTTCTGGGGCTTGCTGATTGGGCTGGTGTTCCTGAATCCGCTTGTGGGCGTGGCGATTGGCGCGGCATCGGGTGCACTCAGCGGGGCGCTCAGCGACTACGGAATCAACGATCAATTCATGAAGGATGTTGCGACCAGCATCGAGCCGGGAGATGCAGCACTCTTCATTCTGGTCCGTCAAATGACCGAGACCAAGGTCTTGGCTGCGATCGAGGGCTTTGGCGGCAAGGTGCTGAAAACCTCGCTTGACGACTCCAAGGAGCAAGCGCTCAGAGCCGCGTTGGCGAGAGCAGTCACATCCGATACGCTAGCCGACGATGGACCCACAAAGTAGATAGATACATTCTCTCATTGAGAATCCGAACAGCCCCATCATTTAGTTCATATTTGATATGAACATCAATATACATATATAAATTTGCGATTCAGATATCATTTTATTGAAATTAACTAACAAATTTGAGAATTAATTGTCCATGAATTTATGGCCTTCATTGCGATATCTATAAATATATGATAATATATTTTGTCATTCTGCTCAATCCAAGCAAGGAGACACACGATGACGCCGCGAGTTCAAATGATCGGTGCGATTATCGGAGTTGGCGCAACCTTGTTTGTAGCAGGCTGCGGCTCGACGCCGGAGCCGGCGGAGAGCGCCAGTCCGGCACAGATGTCCACGACTCTGCCGGAAGGCGTGCCGCCAGGATCCACACTGAAGGGCTCGACAACCACGGTGGAAAATGGCCAGACCGTAAACCGTCAGTTCTTCCGGGCTCCTCACCAGGTGGTATTTAATCGCCCAATCTGTAGCAAAGGGGACCCTCAGTACCCGGCCTGTCTGAATGCTCCTGCAACGCAATGATCCCCTGGCATCGTCTCAAAATCCTAAATTATCATATTCTGCTTGATCTGTTAATTTTCGCACCATAATCATGACGATACTTATCTGTTGAATTCGCAGCCGACAGTAGCGAAAGCCTGTCGGCTGTTTTTTATCATGCACGACAATATCAGTATCCATGACGATTTCTGTACGATAGAGTGATTTTTCGCAGATGGTGTTTGGGATTTTTCATGGAGGTCTCTCATGGGAACATCCGCTTCGCCCAAGGGCTTCGACGATGCCTATGTATCGACCGGACATCTTCCATCGCCCGAGCTGGTGGAAAGACTGGTCAACGAAGCCTACACCCGCTTCAGGTCGAACACCGATGGCCAGAACTCGCAGGTCTATCCCGCGCTCGCACGTGTGCCTTCCGGTCTGTTCGGGATCTGCGTCGTCGGAACAAACGGCAGCACCTACTCCGTCGGCGACGCCGAGCATGAATTCTCGATCATGAGCGTGTCGAAGCCCTTCCTGTTCGCGCTGGTCTGCGAGCGGATCGGTCCGGACGCTGCGCGCGCCAAGCTCGGGGTGAACAGCACCGGCCTGCCGTTCAACTCGCTTGCAGCCATCGAATGGAGTCCGGACGGGAGGACGAATCCCATGGTCAATTCGGGCGCCATCGCGACGACGAGCCTGGTCCCGGGGGCGGATGCCGACGGGAAGTGGACCTTCATCCATGACGGGCTGTCGCGTTTCGCCGGCCGGCGGCTGTCGCTGAACGAAGAGGTGTATGCCTCCGCCTCGGAAACCAACTTCCGCAACCGCAGCATCGCCGCCGCGTTGCAGAGCCTCGGCCGGATCCATTCGGATCCGGTCGAGGCGACGGACCTCTACACGAGGCAGTGCTCGCTCAATGTCAGCGCGAAGGATCTCGCGGTCATGGGCGCGACGCTGGCCGATGGCGGCGTCAATCCCATCACCAAGGAGCGGATCGTCAGCCCTCTTGTGTGCCACTACGCCCTGGCGGTGATGGCGACCGCCGGGCTGTACGAGACATCGGGCGATTGGCTCTACGAGATCGGCCTGCCGGGGAAAAGCGGCATTGGCGGCGGGATCGTCACCGTATCTCCCGGCAAAGGCGGGCTTGGCACCTTCGCGCCGCCGCTGGACGCCGCCGGCAACAGCGTCAGGGGGCAGCTCGTGGCCAAGTTCCTGTCGCAGCGTTTGGGAATGGATCTGTTCGTCTCGCAGCCGGAGACCTGAGCTTCGTATCCGGCGCCCCTGGATCTCCGTGACACTACGCTTTGGAGGATGCCATGACGGACGCGCTCTCCCTCAACCGGGCCGAGGCGGAGCCCCGGACAACCTGGCTCCCGATGATCGCCATCGCGTTCGGCCAGGTGATCATGTCGTTCAACGTCGCCTCCCTGCCCGTTGCCTTGGGCGGCATGGTGGAGAGCTTCGGTGTCCCGCCCACGACCGTCGCGACCGGCATCGTCGCCTATTCGATGCTCGTGGCCGGCTTCGTCATGCTCGGCGCAAAGCTCAACCAGCGCTTCGGCGCATTGCAGGTGTTCCGCGCGGCCGTCGTCGTGTTTGGGTGCGCCCAGGTGGTGATGACGTTCAGCCCCAACGCGACGTTCATGATCGCGGCCCAGGCGCTCAGCGGCGCGGCCGGCGCGGTGATCGTGCCGGCGCTCGTGGCGCTGATCGCCGAGAACTACCGGGGCAAGCAGCAGGCGACGGCGCTGGGCGCCCTGGGGTCGGCCCGCGCCGGCGCGGGTGTGGCAGCCTTCCTGATCGGCGGCATCCTCGGAACCTATATCGGCTGGCGGCCGGCCTTCGGGATCCTGATCGTCCTGTCGGCCCTGGTCTTCCTGTTGAGCTTCCGCCTCAGGCCCGACAAAGGGCGGCCCGACGTGCAGATCGACCTCGTGGGCGTCGTCCTTGCAGCCGCGGCCATCATCCTGATCAGCTTCGGGTTCAACAATCTGAACCGGTGGGGTCTCGGATTGGCGCGGCCCGGTGCCCCGTTCGACCTTCTCGGCCTGTCACCCGCGCCGGTGATGATCGTCGTCGGCATCCTGCTGGGCCAGGCCTTTCTCTCCTGGACTCATCGGCGGCAGGCTCGCGGCAAGACGCCGCTTCTGGCATTGCAGGTAGTAGCCTCGGCGGAGGAGCGGGCCGCGGTCTACGCCATGTTCTCCGTCGTCGCCCTGGAGGCGGCGCTCAATTTCTCGGTCCCGCTCTATATCCAGATCGTGCAGGGGCGCTCTCCGCTGGCGACGGCGATCGCCATGCTGCCGTTCAACCTGACCGTGTTCTTCGCGGCGATGCTCATCGTCAGATTCTATGGCCGGCTCACCCCCCGGCAGATCGGACGTTATGGCTTTGCCCTCTGCACGATCGCGCTGCTATGGCTCAGCTTCGTCGTGCGCAATGATTGGAGCACGGTTCCCGTCCTCATCGGTCTCGTGCTGTTCGGCATCGGCCAGGGGGCCCTGGTGACTTTGCTGTTCAATGTGTTGGTCACCGCATCGCCAAAGGAACTCGCGGGAGATGTGGGGTCACTGAGGGGAACCACGAACAATCTCGCCGCCGCCGTCGGAACGGCCGTTGCCGGCGCTCTCCTCGTCGGGCTGCTGAGTGCTTCGGTGCTGCGAAGCATAGCCGATAACCCGATATTGCCGGCCGAGCTTCAGGCCCAGGTTGATCTCGAGAACATCACCTTCGTTAACAACGACCGACTGCAGAGTGTGCTGGCCGGCACGACCGCGACGCCCGAGCAGGTTGCGGAAGCCGTGCGTGTCAACACCGAGGCGCGCTTGCGGGCGCTGAAAATAGGTCTCTTGATCATGGCGGGATTGGCGCTGCTGACGATCTTTCCCGCGGGGCGGCTGCCGAACTATCGGCCGGGAGAACTGCCCGACGATCAGCAGCAATCAAGAGCGGGAGAGCCTGAGCGGAACCCGATGCCAGATCGGGCAACTGCGTAGCGGCGTGAGAGCAGCCCTCGTTCCCGGTCGCCGGTCGCTGTCGATCGGCGCGCGACGTCTTCATCGTCCCGAGGTGTTCCTCTCGCCCTTCGTGGCCGACCAGGAGCGCTAGATCCGCTATCGGGCGAGTAGATGCCGCCGGGGATCGTCCCATTCGGAGGAGTTCGGAAGGCATCCGACCTCACCAAACGGGATAATCGGGCCTCGGTGCGCCAAGTCCGCTACCGGGCACGGATCGAGCGCGGAGAATGTCCGGTTCGGAGGAGCGATGTTGGTCTCCGAATGTCAGAAATGGGGACCGAGCAGACACCCGACGGCTTCGCGGAAAGCGTCCTCCACTGGCAGATGTGCCGTCAGTCTGGACGGCCTGCCGCTACAGCACGAAATCGCCCGCCACGAGGCCAACAGCGCCGGTGAGCTGGATATGGAAATCCGAAACGCCGTCGCCGTTCACATCGCCGGCGATGGTGGTGACGCCGGGGCTGGTGACGGCGGCGCGCAACTGGCCGGCGTGGTGGGTGAACGCCCCGCTGCCGATGAAGGTGAAGGCCTGGTTGCCGGCGGCGGCCGGATTGGCGTCGATCGCCGACAGGTCGATCCGATCGCCCTGGGCCCGGCTGAAATCGGCGATCCGGTCGGCGTTGGCGCCCGTGACGCTATCGCCCATCGCTGCGAAGGCGAAGCGGTCGCCGCCGGTGCCGCCGGTCAGCGCGTCCTGGCCGGCGCCGCCGCGGAGCACGTCATTGCCCTCGTAGCCGTTCAGCGCGTTGGCGCCGCTGCCGCCGATCAGGGTGTCCCCGGCCTTGCCGCCGTTGACATTCTCGATCCCGACCAGGATGTCGCCCTGGGCATTGCCGCCGGCGCCCGTGCCGGTGGCCAGATTGACCGTCACGCCGGTCGTCTCGCCCCAATAGCTCGCCGTGTCGATGCCGGCACCGCCGTCGAGCCGGTCGGCCCCGGCGCCGCCGCGAAGCACGTCGTTGCCGGTCCAGCCCTGCAGCGTGTTGGCGCCGGCATTACCGGCGAGGGTGTCGCCGGCCTGGCTGCCCGAGACGGTTTCGATCGAGGCCAGCGTGTCGCCCTGGGCCTCGCCGCCGGTGCCCTTGCCGGTGGCGAGATCCACCGAGACCCCGACCGTGCCGGCATAATAGCTGGCCGTGTCGATGCCGGCGCCGCCGTCGAGCCGGTCGGCTCCGGCGCCGCCGCGGAGCACGTCGTTGCCGGTCCAGCCCTGCAGCGTGTTGGCGCCGGCGTTGCCGCCGAGGGTGTCGTTGGCCTGGCTGCCCGAGATGGTCTCGATCGAGACCATGCGGTCGCCCTGGGCCTCGCCGCCGGTGCCCTTGCCGGTGGCGAGATCCACCGCCACGCCGACCGTGCCGGTGTAGTAGCTGACGGTGTCGATGCCGGCGCCGCCGTCGAGCCAGTCGGCCCCGGCGCCGCCGCGGAGCAAATCGTCGCCGCCGTCGCCCGTGATGATGTCGTCGCCGCCATTCCCGACCAGCTGGTCGTTCCCGGCGAGGCCCAGGATGCGCTCGCCGCCGGCGCCGCCCTGCAGCAGATCGGCGGCGGCGGAGCCGGTCAGCGTCGCGACCGTGAGGCCGGAGAACAGGCGGCCGCCGATCGCGTCGTCCTCGCCGTCGAGGCCTTCGCTCTCATAGGCCACGAAGAACCCTCCGGTCTCCAGCGCCGTGACCGACGGCCATTCCTGGGTGTCGACGAAGGTCTGGTTGACCAGGAAGTTGGCGCCGACCTTGCGCCCGTCCTCGAAGAAATACTGGCCGAACACCTCCTCGAAGTGCCGGTCCGGCAGCGGCCATGCGTCCGGGGGCCACTGGTCCCAGACCACGACGAAGCCGCCGCCCGCCAGGCCGACCACGCTGGAATGGTCCGGGATCTCGCTGTCGAAGGTGTTGATCTGGAATGTCGGCGCCTCGGGCCGGCCGTCCGCCCCGAAGATCCGGCCGTAGAGGCGAAAGGCGGTGTCGCCGTTCGGCTGCGCGTCGAGAACGGTCTCCACCCAGGTCGCGACGAAGCGGCCGCCGGTGAGCGCCGCGACGGAAATATCCGTGTTCGTCAGCGCGAAGCCGCCGTTGGGGCCGTTGGTCTCGGGGGCCAGGCCGAACTCCGTCGTGACCGGCCGGCCGTCGACGCCGAGGATGCGCGCGCGCAGGTCCGAGGGGGTGGCATAGGGGCTCTGCCCGGGATACTCGCTTTCCCAGACTGTGACGACATTGCCGTTGGAGAGCTGCACCGCGCGGACGTTGTGCTGGTCGCCGAAGGCCCGCTGGTTGAGCTGGAACACGGTGTCGACCGGCAATCCCGCCGCCGAAAAGCTCCTGGCGAAGGAATTGTCGCCATAGAACGCCGCTTCGCCGTCGGCCGTCCCTTCCCGCGACCAGATGACGGTGTAGCCGCCATTGGCGCGGGAGACGATCTCGGGGGCGAAGTAATAGTCGTCGGTGGGCTGGTTGACCTTCTGGATCGCGCTGACGCGGTTGCCGCTGTCGTCATAGACGGCGGTGTAGATGTCAGCCCGTTCCAGGACCGAGTCGGGGCTGCCCTCCCACACCGCCGCGAAGCCGCCGCCCGCGAGCGCCTCGATCCGGGCATGGTTGGCGACGAGGGCGAGGTCCGACAGGATCTTCTCGTTGCCGACCGGCGTGCCGTCGGGGCGGAAGATCTGGACGGCGGCGTATTGCACGTCCAGGTCGTCTTCCAGATACAGCGAGTCCCAGACGACGGCGATGTTGCCGTTCGCCAGCGTCGTGACGTCCGGGTTGTCCTGCCACGCGCCGTTCCAGGTGTTGACGACGAATTCGGGCCCGACGGGTCCTGGCATGGGCTCAGCCCTCCTCTCGATCCGCCGCCACCCGGGGCGGCCCCCTTCCCGGCCGGTTCGTCGAGCGCTCGCGACG
>Ga0209130_1001809_pt1 | contig 12455 bp, 8 predicted proteins | sample AraplaMF_Cvi_mLB_FD_184264 | JGI IMG/M metagenome (GOLD analysis project Ga0209130, IMG submission 184264) | Arabidopsis root microbial communities from the University of North Carolina, USA - plate scrape MF_Cvi_mLB (SPAdes) (version 2) | ecosystem: Host-associated > Plants > Roots > Endosphere ...
TGGCCACCACCAGCTGCGCCGCGCGCAGCTCGCCGCGCGAGGTCTGCAGCCGGTAGCCCTCGCCGGCGGCAAAGCCAACCTCGTCCACCTTGCAGGGCTGCCAGTGCGTGACGCCGCCCTGGGCGCATTCGGCCAGCAGCATGTCGATGATCTGCTGCGAGGGACCGTCGCAGAAGAGCTGGCCCTTGTGCTTCTCGTGGTAGGCGATGCCGTGCTTTTCCACCAGCGCGATGAAGTGCTGCGGCGTGTAGCGCGACAGGGCCGAGCGGCAGAAGTGCGGGTTCTCGCCCACGAAGTGGCGCTGCGGCGCGCGCACGTCCAGGTCGCGGTTGGTGAAGTTGGCGCGTCCGCCGCCCGAGATTCGGATCTTCTCGGCGATGCGCTCGGCGTGGTCCAGCAGCAGCACCTTCAGGCCGCGCTGGCCCGCCTGCGCGGCGCAGAAAAGGCCGGCGGCGCCGGCGCCGATGACGATGGCGTCGAAGGAAGACGGGGAACTCATGGACCGTATTCGAACACGACGCCCGCGCGGTCCGGCCGGGCCGCCGCAGCACCTCGCCTCAGCCCTTCCAGACGAAGGGGAACTTCAGCTGCTTGAAGAAGCCGTTGGGCACGTAGTCGCCCACCACGCCGTAGTGCTCGGGCCAGAGCCTGTCGCTCTTGACCGCGGTGCCGAAGAGGTAGTCGAGGAAGGCGTAGTGCGCGGCGTAGTTCTTGTCGATCGCCTCGTCGTCCTGGCTGTGGTGCCAGTGGTGGAAGTTGGGCGTGACGATGATGTAGCGCAGCGGCCCCAGCCGCACGCTCACGTTGCAGTGGTTGAACACCGCCTGGAAGCCCACCACCACGATGTAGGCGTCGATCACTTCCTTGCTGAAGCCCAGCACGTAGATGGGCGCCAGCACCAGCGTGCGCGTGATCAGCAGCTCGAGGATGTGCTGACGCGAGCCGGCCAGCCAGTCCATGCTCTTGACGCTGTGGTGCACGGCGTGCAGGCGCCACAGCAGCGGCACCTCGTGGTAGCCGCGGTGCGTCCAGTACTGCACCAGGTCGGCCACCAGGATGATCAGCAGCAGGCCGGCCCAGAAGGGCAGGCCCGCGATCCAGCCGCGCACGCCGTCGTTGGCGGCCCAGCCGAAGAAACGGTGCACCATCAGGTTGGTGGCCAGCAGCACGAAGCCCACGATCATGTGGTTGACCACGAAATGGTGGAAGTCGGTCTGCCACTCGGCGCGGAACACCGGCTGGTCCTTGCGGTGCGCGAACAGCTTCTCGATGAAGATGAAGATCAGCGAGGAGCCCAGCAGGTCCAGGATGAACCAGTCCAGCCCGATGTAGGGCGTGCCGTCGGCGAAGTCGTTCACCGGCACCTTGTGGCCGCCCAGCAGCGCCGAGATCACCACCAGCAGGAAGGCGATGGACGAGAGCCAGCGCGTGCGGTTGAAGATGATGTTCACCAGCGAGAGCCCGCCCGAGACCACCATGGCGGTGAGCAGCACGTAGCGCATCACGTCCACGTTGTAGCTCTTGCGCAGCTCCGGCGTGCTCAGGTACTGGGGGAAGTGGAACACCAGCACGCCCAGAAAGCACAGCGCCGCCAGGATGATGGCGATGGTGCCGGTGACCATGCCGTGGCCGCGCCGCAACTCGCCGTGGCTTTCGGCGAGTTCGTTGAGTTTCTCGAGTTCGAGCATTGTTGTTTTCTCCTCGCTCCGTCTGCGCCTCGTGTGGATCGAGGCGCGACGGATTATCGGCCTCGGCAAGCGGCCCAGGGAGGGAATAGTTACACCGGCGCGGTGCCGGCTCGGCTCGGCTCAGCCGCCGTTGGCCAGGCGACGGGGCAGCTGCGCCTCGGCTGCCGCGACGCCGCCAACGACGTCACCCACCACGATGACGGCCGGGCTGCCGAAGCCTTCCTGCGCCAGGTCGTTGGCCAGCCGGCCGAGGGTGGTCGGCAGCTGGCGCTGGTGCGGCAGGCTGGCGTGCTGGACCACGACCACGGGCGTGTGCGCATCCAGGCCATGGAGCAGTTCCTGCTGGATGTGATGCACGCCGGTGATGCCCATGTAGATCACCAGGGTGAGGCGGGCGTCGCGCGCGGTGGCGGCCAGCGCGCGCCAGTCGGTGGGGTGCTCGGTGGCCGCGTGGCCGGTCTTGGCATGGCCGGTGACGAAGACGACGCCTTGCGCATGGTCGCGGTGCGTCAGCGGAACGCCCAGCGCAGTCACGGCCGCCAGGCCGGCGGTGATGCCGTTGATCACGCTGCATTCGATGCCGGCCTCGCGCAGGTGCTCGACCTCCTCGCCGCCGCGGCCGAAGATGAAGGGGTCGCCGCCCTTGAGGCGCACCACGTTCTCGCCCTCGCGCACCGCGGTGATCATCAGCTTCTCGATGAAGGACTGGGGCGTGCTCTTGCAGCCGCCGCGCTTGCCCACGTGGACGATGCGTGCGTCGGGCTGCGCGTAGGCGCGGACGATCTCGTCGCTAACCAGGTCGTCCACCAGCAGCACGGTCGCGGCCTGGATGGCCTTCACGGCCTTGAGCGTGAGCAGCTCCGGGTCACCGGGGCCGGCACCCACCAGCGTACAGCTGCCTTGGAGGGAGGAGGAGGCGAGAGGGTTCATCGCGTCATGCCGCCTGCGGGGCGGGGGCCTTGTCGTGGGAGGAAAAGGAATCGGATGCCGTGCGCATGCCTTGGACCAGCTGCAGCACGTGGCCCACCTGGCGCGAGATGGCCTCGGGCACCGGCAGCGCGCCCTCGAGCACGCGGCGGGTGTAGCCGACGGTGGCGGGAAGGTCGAAGTCCTCCGGCAGCCCGGGCACTTCGGACAGCGTGCCGGCCTGCTGGGCCTGCAGCTCGATGCGGCGGCCCTGGATGAAGCCGTCCACCTGCGCGGTACGGCGCGGATCGGCCACGCTCTCGCCTTCGAGCCCGCGCGACAGCAGCGCATTCATCTGCATCAGCGCAAAAGTCTCGGCCATGGATTCCGCATAGGCCGGGTGGGTGTAGCTGCTGATCAGCAGCTGGTTCGATCCCTCGGCCGGCAGCATCAGCTTGACGACGCTGTGGCCGGGATTGCGCAGGCCCACGACCTGGCGCACGTCCAGCAGCCGCTTGAGGCCAGGGCACAGCAGTTCGGTGGAAACATGGGCCAGCTCGCCGTCGGCCAGTGCGCGCACCGACGACAGCGGCGCGATGCCCATCGCTTCGAGCACCGAGGCGGCCGTGACGCGGCGCGCCTCGGTCTGGCTGCCGTGCAGCACCACCGGCAGCCCTTCGCGGGCGAGCAGCAAGGCGAGGAGGGGCGTGAGTACGGGGAGCTTGCGCGCGCCGTTGTAGCTGGGGATCACGATCAAGGGCTGGCCCGCACTGGCGGGAAAGCGCGCCAGCCGCTCGTGCGTGGCATCGAGGAAGCCGCCCAGTTCCTCCGGCGTCTCGCCCTTGATGCGCATGGCCAGGCAGAAGGCACCCACCTCCAGGTCGGTGACGCCGCCGTCCAGCACCTGGCCGAACAGGTCGCGGGCATGCTCGCGCGTCAGCGGCTTCGCGCCGCGCGCACCGCGCCCGATTTCCTTGATGTAGTGGCTGATTCCCATGATGGCTGGCTGCAATTGTCCCGCAAGGCTTATGCCAAATCCGAGGGGTGCTTATGCCCCCACGGGCTCGCGGGATGCCACCACCAGGCGGATCTTGCGCTTGAGCTCGGGCACGCACGAGCCGCAGTTGGTGCCGCAGCGAAGCGCGCCCTGCAAGGCGGACAGCCGCTCGCCCTCGCCGCCGCTGCCGCATTGCAGGGCCTGGTCGATGGCGCTCTCGCTGACGCCGAAGCAGCTGCAGACGGTCTTGCCGGTCGAGCGCACGCCCGCCGGCGCATTCGGCCCCGGGCGCAGCAGCTGGCGGCCCAGCGACTGCGCGGGCAGGCGCTGCTGCAGCAGCGCCTTGATCCAGGCCTCGGCGCGGGTGTCGCCGCCCAGCAGGAAGGCCTCCAGGTGCGCGTCGCCACCGCCCTCGCGCACGAGCCGCGCGGCGCGGCGCTGGCCCAGGCGCGCATCGGCATAGCGGATCGCGTCGGCGCCAGCCAGGCCGAGCAGCGATTCGATCTTGGTGAGCAAGGCATCGGGCGCCGGGTCGTGCCCCGCCGCGCGGAACAGCACGCCGGTGCGCTCGCTGCCGCCATCGAGCGCGCTGCCCGCGCCGAAGGGGACGCAGCTGGCAAAGGGGAATTCCTTCATCAGCGCGCGCAGCCCCGACAGCGTTTGCAGCGCGCTGCCCTCGGGCAGCCAGGCAGCGGCCAGCAGCGACCAGGGCAACTCGGCCTTGAGCACCTTCACCGCCGCGTGCTTCAGTTCGGGCTGCTTCGAATCGGGGCAGTACGCGGGGCTGGTCAGGGCATTGATGCCGGCCAGCGGCTCGCCGGCGGAAGCGCGGCCGCCCAGAAACTCCCCGCCCCAGTGCATCGCGACGAAGGCCTGGTTCGCGCCCAGCTCGTGGCTGGCCTGGGCTGGCAGCACGATGCTCCCGCGCCGCGAGGTGAGGTAGACCAGGTCGCCGTCCTGCAGCTTGCGCGCTTCCATGTCCTGCGGATTGAGCTGCACCGCAGGCTCGGGCACGTGGCCGAACAGGCGCCCCAGCGTGCCGGTGCGGCTCATGCCGTGCCACTGGTCGCGCAGGCGGCCGGTGTTGAGCGAGAAGGGGTAACGCCCCTCCGGCAACTCGGCCGTCGGCTGGTAGGGCGCGGCGACGAAGCGGGCGCGGCCGTCGGGCGTGGGAAACACGCCGTCCTCGTACAGGCGCTTGCGGCCGCTGGCCTGCCCGGCCGGTATCGGCCACTGCTGCGGGCCCTGGGCGTCGAGCACCGACCACGACAGGCCGGTGATGTCCAGGTCGCGCCCGCGGGTCGACTCCCGGTGCTCGTTCCAGATCGCCATGGCGCCGGCCTCGCTGTCGGGCTCGTAGGGGAAGAGGGCGGCTGCGCCCGCCTGCCGCGCCGGCAGCAGGGCTTCGAGGCGCCGCGCGAAGTCCACGGCAACGGACCAGTCGTGCCGCGCCGCACCGGGCGGCGGCACGGCCGGGCGCACGCGCGAGATGCGGCGCTCGCTGTTGGTCACGGTGCCGACCTTCTCGCCCCAGGTGGTGGCCGGCAGCAGCAGGTCGGCGTAGGCGCAGGTGGCGGTGGTGGCGAATGCCTCCTGCACGACCACCAGCTCGCAGCGCTCCAGCGCGCGGCGCACGGTGCGCTGGTCGGGCATCGACTGGGCTGGATTGGTGCAGGCGATCCACAGCGCGCGGATCTCGCCGTCGGCCGCCGCCTGGAACATCTCGACCGCGGTCTTGCCCGGCTTGGCGGGAACGTCCTGCACGCCCCACAGCGCGGCGACCTCGGCGCGATGCGCGGGGTTGGCCAGGTCGCGATGCGCCGACAGCAGGTTGGCCAGGCCGCCCACCTCGCGTCCGCCCATGGCATTGGGCTGGCCGGTGAGCGAGAAGGGGCCGGCGCCGGGCTTGCCGATCTGCGCGGTGGCCAGGTGCAGGTTGATGAGCGATGCGTTCTTCGCGGTGCCGCTGGACGACTGGTTCAGGCCCTGGCAGTACAGGCTCAGGGTGGCGGCCGAGGTGGCGAAGAGGCGCGCCGCCTCCAGCAGGTCGGCCTCGGGAATGCCGCACACCTGCGCGGCCTTGGCCGGCGTGCAGTCGCGCACGGCTGCTTCGATCGCGTCGAAGCCGCTGGTGTGGGCGGCGATGTAGTCGGGCCGCGTCCAGCCCTCGCGCAGCATGAGGTGCAGCATGCCGTGGAAGAGCATCACGTCCGTGCCCGGCAGGATCGGCAGGAACAGGTCGGCGATCTCCACCGTGTCGGTGCGGCGCGGGTCGGCCACCACGATCTTCATCGCCGGGTTGGCGCGCCTGGCGTCCTCGATGCGGCGGAACAGGATGGGATGCGCCCAGGCCGTGTTGCTGCCCACGATGAACAGGCACTGCGCGTGGTCGAAGTCCTCGTAGCAGGCCGGCGGCGCGTCGGCGCCCAGCGTCTTCTTGTAGCCGGCCACGGCGCTGCTCATGCACAGGCGCGAGTTGGTGTCGATGTTGTTGGTGCCGACGAGGCCCTTGGCCAGCTTGTTGAAGACGTAGTAGTCCTCGGTCAGCAGCTGGCCCGAGACGTAGAAGCCCACCGCATCGGGGCCGTGGTCGCGGATCACCTGGGCGAACTTCATCGCCGCCGTGTCGAGCGCGCCGTCCCACCCGATGGCCTGCGGCTCGCCGCCGCGCTGCAGGCGCTGAAGGGGCTGCAGCAGGCGCGTCTGGCGCGTGATCTCGGCGCTGGCGGTCAGGTGCAGGGTCGAACCCTTGGTGCACAGGCGGCCGAAGTTGGCCGGGTGCTGCGGGTCGCCGCGAACGCCGGTGATCTGCGCGCCATCGGATTCGATGATCACGCCGCAGCCGACGCCGCAGTACGGACAGGTGGATCGGGTCTCAGTCATGGGGGCCGCCGAACATCAGCTCGTCGCGGATGCCGCTCACGTCGCTGCGCTCGCGCAGCAGCTTGAAGTACCAGCCGCCATCGGCCGTGTCGCCGTACAGGCAGGCGCCCACCAGCTTGCCGTCCTTGATGACCAGCTTCTTGTAGACGCCTTCGACCGGATCGCTCATCACGATCTCCTCGCAACCCTCGCCGCCCATGAACTCGCCGGCCGAGAAGAGGTCGATGCCGGTCACCTTGAGCTTGGTCGAGGTCTGCGAGCCCGCATAGCGGCCGATGCCCATCTGCGCCAGGTGGTTGGCCGCCACCTGCGCCTGCTCGAACAGCGGCGCCACCAGGCCATAGGCCACGCCGCGGTGCTGGGCGCATTCGCCCACCGAGTAGATGCGCGCGTCGGTCACGGTCTGCATGGTGTCGTCCACCACGATGCCGCGCTCGCAGTGCAGGTGGATCTGCTGGGCCAGGGCGATGTTGGGTCGGATGCCCACGGCCATCACCACCAGGTCGGCCGGCAGCTCGGTGCCGTCCTTGAAGCGGATCGCGGCCACCCGGCCTTCGCCGTTGTCCACCAGTTCCTGGGTCTGCGCGCCGATCATGAAATTCAGGCCGCGCTCCTCCAGCGAGCCCTGCAGCAGCTTGCCGGCGACGTCGTCGAGCTGGCGCTCCATCAGCCAGGGCATGACGTGCACCACGGTGACCTTCATGCCGCGCAGCATCAGGCCGTTGGCCGCCTCCAGGCCCAGCAGGCCGCCGCCGATGACCACCGCATGGCGGTGCGTGCGGGCGGCCTCGATCATGTAGTCGGTGTCGGCGATGTCGCGGTAGGCGATCACGCCCTTCAGGTCCTTGCCGGGCACCGGCAGCATGAAGGGGTTGGAACCAGTGCACATCAGCAGGCGGTCGTAGGCGGCCTCGGTACCGTCCTCGGCGCGGACGATGCGCCGCACGCGGTCCACGTCCACCACCTTCTTGCCCGCGTGCAGGGTGATGCCGTTCTCCTCGTACCACGCCCAGCTGTTGAGCACGATGTCCTGCACCGTCTGCTCGCCCGCCAGCACCGGCGAGAGCAGGATGCGGTTGTAGTTGGGATGCGGCTCGGCGCCGAACACGGTGATGTCGTACAGGCCGGGCGCGATCTTCAGCAGCTCCTCGATCGTGCGCACGCCGGCCATGCCGTTGCCGATCATCACGAGCTTGAGTTTCTCCATGGGGCTCTCCCTTTCCTGCGGTGCATCAGCGGCCATGCACGCGCATGGACAATCGCGCGTCATGAGCTTTGAAGTGGACATCGGCTACCACAGCCGGCGCGGGCCGCGCGAGGCGAACGAGGACTTCGCCGGCTGCGTCCATGCGCCGCCGGGCGAGGAGGCGCGCGGGCTGATCGCTGCCATCGCCGATGGCGTGTCGGGCGGCGGCCACGGCCTGGAGGCGGCGCAGACCACGGTGATGGGGCTGCTGGCCGACTACTTCGCCACGCCCGACACCTGGGAGCCCACGGCCGCGCTCGACCGCCTGATCGGCGCGCAGAACGCGTGGCTGGCCGAGCACAACCGCCGCCGCCAGAGCGGTGCTGCGCTCACCACGCTCACCGCCCTGGTGCTGCACGGCCAGAGCTACACCCTGGCCCACGTGGGCGACACCCGTGCCTGGCGCGTGCGCGCCGGCGACGGTGCCGCGCAGCTGCTGACGCAGGACCATGCCTTCGACCATCCCGACCTGCGCAGCCGCCTGGCCCGTGCCATCGGCCTGGACGACCAGGTGCGCGTCGACTACGCGCAGGGTGATGCGCGCGTGGGCGACTGCTTCGTGCTCAGCACCGATGGCGTGCACGGCGTGCTCAAGCCGGCACGAATCGGCGCGCTCGCCCTGCAGGGCAGTGCCGCGCAGGCCAGCGAGGCGCTGGTGGACGCTGCGCTGGCGGCCGGTGCGCGCGACAACGTCACCGCGCTGGTCATCCGCGTGCTGAGGCTGGACGCGCGCCAGCTGCTCGACGAGCTGGGCGACGTCTGCCGCCTCGATCCGCCGCCGCTGCTCAAGGTGGGTGACGCGATCGACGGCTACCTCGTCACCGCAACCGTGGCCGACACCGGCGTGCACCGGATCTACCAGGCCCGCAGCACGGCCAGCCGCCAGCTGGTGGCGCTGAAGACCCTGCATCCCTCGCGCGCCGGCGATCCCGAGGAGCGCGCGATGCTGGCCCACGAGGCCTGGCTCGGCCTGCGCACGAGTGCGCGCCCGGACAGCGGGCTGGTCCGCGTGCACGAGCGCGCGGCCGACGCGAGCGCGCTCTACGTCGTGTTCGACTGGCATGGCGGCCATACCCTGGAGCACCTGCAGAAGGGCGCGCCGCGCGGCGGCGTGTCCGAGGTGATCGCCGCAGCCATCGAGGTGGGCAAGGCGCTGGGCCGTCTGCACCGCCAGGGCGTGGTGCACCGGGACATCAAGCCGGGCAACCTGCATCGCGGCGACGACGGCCGCTGGCGCATCCTCGACCTGGGCGTGGCGCTGTCCGGCCGCGAAGGTGCCGCGCAGCGCGAGCTGCATGCCGGCACGCCCAGCTACATCAATCCCGAGCAGTGGGAGGGCAGCGCACCCGACGCCGGCAGCGATCTCTTCGCGCTGGGCGTGACGCTCTACCAGTGGCTGGCGGGGCGCCTGCCCTACGGCGAGATCGAGCCCTACCAGTCCGCGCGCTACCGGCACGACCCCGCCTCGCTCACCCGCATCCGGCCCGACGTGCCCGTGTGGCTCGACCACCTGGTGCGCAAGGCCGTGGCGCGCGATGCCCGTCATCGCTTCGAGACCGCCGAGGAGCTGGTGCTGGCGCTGGAGCGCGGCGCCTCGCGTCCCGTCGGCGCGCCGGCGGCCACGCCGCTGCTGCAGCGCGATCCGGCCGCGCTGCTCAAGCTCGGGCTGGGCCTGTCGGTCCTGCTGAACCTGCTGCTCATCGTGTGGCTCCTCTTCCTGCCACGCTGAGCGGTTGGGGCCGGCGGGCTTGCTCATGAGCGGGCCGTGTTGCGCAGCTTGGCGCCGTCGTTCGCAGGCGGCGGCGCGGCATGGGCCTCGGCGACGCGTGCGCGCCCGCCTTTCTCGGCCCAGGTGCGGGTCCAGCGGATCTGCATGACGCGCATCACGCCCAGCATCACCAGGGCCAGCACGGCAAAGAAGACGAAGCCCCACAGGTAGCTGCCGAGGTACTGCTTGGACAGGCCCATGGCGTTGGGCACCAGCCCGCCGCCCAGTGCGCCGATCTCGCCGATCATCGACCCGGCCACCGCGGTGCTGGTGGGCCAGCGCAGCGGCACCAGCTGGAACAGCGCGCCGTTGCCGGCGCCCAGCGCGGCGAAGCAGATGATGAGCAGCAGCGTGGTGAGCGCGAGCGAGGATGAGGCCATCCCCACCAGCGCCAGCGCCACCGTGACCACGACCAGCACCAGGGTCAGCGTGTTCACGCCGCCCCAGCGGTCGGAGATCCAGCCGCCGAAGACGCGCACCATGGCGCCCATGAAGGCCGCCAGCATGGTGAGCTGGCCCGCCTGCACCTTGCTCACGCCGAACTGGTCGTAGTAGTAGGAGGGCAGGAAGGTGGTCAGGCCGATGAAGCCGCCGAAGGTCACGCCGTAGATCAGGCTGAAGACCCAGCCGTCCTTCTCGAACAGGCAGGCGATGTGGGCGCGGAAGCTGGCGTGGCTGTCCACGTCCGGCGGTTCCTTGGCGAACATCACCATCACCGCCATCGGCAACAGGATCGCGCAGGCGGCCACGGCATACACGGCCTGCCAGCCCAGCCACTGCGCGAGCGGCGGCGCCACCAGCACCGACACCGCGGTGCCCACGTTGCCCGCGCCCACCAGGCCCATGGCCAGGCCCTTGTGCTGGGGCGGGAACCAGCCGGCGCCCAGCGACAGGGCCACGCCGAAGCTCGCGCCGGCGATGCCCAGCAGCACGCCCATGGCCAGCAGGTCGTTGAAGCTCTTGACCATGAAGAAGCCGTAGAGCATGGCCACCGCGATCAGCCCCATCTCGACCAGCGTGGCGTTCTTGCGGCCGATGTACTGCGAGAGCACGCCCAGCGGGAAGCGCATCAGGGCGCCGGCAATGATCGGCACCGACAGCATCAGGCCCTTCTGCGCCGGCGAGAGCTGGAAGGTCTCGCTGATGAAGGGTGCCATCGCGCCATTGAGCACCCAGATGCAGCATGAGAACGCGAAGTACAGAAAGGCTGCGAACAGCGTGGGACCGTGGCCGGATTGCAGGAATGACTTGAAGCGGATCATGGCTCTTCAGTGCAACGAAATGCCGCGGCCACAGCCTGTGGCGGGCTGCGGTCTCGGACGGAGTTGGGGTGGGGTGCCGCTGGCGGACGCCAAGGACTGGAGGCTGGTCCCGGGTACTGCTGACCCGGGCGGGGCGCTGCATGACGCGCCTTCTTCACCAATGCGGTGCTTCGTTGCACTGCGTCCACTCTTTTGCAAGAGACGTGCCTGATTGCCGGCGCTGGCGTGGCCTATGCTCGTGGCCTTGCCATGGCACCCCTTCTCCTCGTCTTTTCCAGTGACTCCGCGGCGCAGGGCGCGGCCGGCCGGCTGCGTGCGTTGCTGGCCACCACCGAGTTCGCCGACCCGGGTCAAATCGATTGCCGCACCATGGTGCAGGAAGTCGCCGCCGATGCACCGCGACAGGTCCTGTTGTGCGCCACCAGCGCCGAGGACGTGCCTGCGTTGCTCGATGCGCTGCAGGCCTGGCAAGGCATTCCGCCTTGCCCGTTGAGCCTGGTGGCCGCATCCGACGCCGCGCAGCCGGCTCCCTGGATCGAGCGCGGCGTGCAGGCCTGGGCGCCGCTCGATGGACTGGACGCATCGCGGCTGGCTGTCCTGCTGGGCGAGGCGCAGGCGCGCTGGCAGCGCGAGGCCGCCTTGCACGCGGAGACGGAAGCACTTCGCACCCGGCTGGACGAACGCAAGTGGATCGATCGCGCCAAGGGCCTGCTCATGTCGGCGCGCGGCATCGGCGAGGAGGAAGCCTTCGCCTTGCTGCGCGGCGCTGCCATGCACGCGAACCTGCGCCTGGGCGAGGTCTCGCGCTCGGTGCTCGAGGCGGCGCAATGGGCCGAGGCCATCAACCGCGCCGGGCAGCTTCGCATGCTGTCGCAGCGCCTGGCGCGCCTGGCTGCGCAGGACCTTTCTGGCATCGACGTGCGCCGTGCCCGCGTGCTGCGCAAGGAGTCGGTGCAGCGCGTGCAGTCCAACCTGGACTATCTGGACGGCCTGGCGCTCGACGTCCGCGCGGCACACGACCTGGCGGGCGTCCGCAGTGCCTGGCAGGCGCTGGCCGCCGCACTGGGTGAGAGGCTGGCGGCGGATGGGCTGGCCGAGCTGGACCGGCTGGCCGATGCGCTGCTTCGCGCCGCCGAGTCCCTCACCGATGCACTCGAGGCCAGCGGCGCGCGGCGCGCGCTGCGCATCGTGAACATCTGCGGACGCCAGCGCATGCGCGCGCAGCGCGCCGCCAAGGACGCGCTGCTCGCATCGGTGCTGGGGCAGGGCGCGGCGCAGGCGCGGCTCGCACCGACCATGGACGAGTTCGAGGCCGCCCTGCTCGAACTGGAGCAGGCGCCGTTGAGTTCCAGCGAGATCCGGGCGACCCTCGCGCAGGCCCGCGACGAGTGGCGACTGCTGCTGGGCGGCGTGCGCAACGTCGACAGCAGCGAGGGCCGCATGGCCCTGGTGCGCGCCAGCGAAGCCCTGCTTCTGCGCTTCGACCAGCTCACCGATGCCTACGAGCACAGCCTGCAGGTCATCATGTCCTGAGTCCGGGGCCGGCATCGATGGCATGTCGTGGACTGCGAAGCGCGCCCGGGCGCGCGATCTGCTCGGCATTCATCGCGGGCTCTCCTGGTCGTGGGAGAAGAAGAGCCGGTCAGGCTGCGGCCTTCTCAACATGCGCCTGGCGCGTGTAGAGGAAGTCGATCACCGCCTTGCG
>Ga0209130_1001820_pt1 | contig 12354 bp, 9 predicted proteins | sample AraplaMF_Cvi_mLB_FD_184264 | JGI IMG/M metagenome (GOLD analysis project Ga0209130, IMG submission 184264) | Arabidopsis root microbial communities from the University of North Carolina, USA - plate scrape MF_Cvi_mLB (SPAdes) (version 2) | ecosystem: Host-associated > Plants > Roots > Endosphere ...
CGTGTCCGCGAACGTGCCGGATGCCCCAGCAGCAGTGACTGCCGAGGTAACCGAAGGCGCCGCCTGCTACCTGCGTCCTGGTGACCCAGGTTTCGAGGAATGCGAAGCCTGCCAGTAATACAATAAGGTAAACCGGTAATACAGGGTCTGACCCAAGGGTCAGACCCGCCTGCTCAACGGTCAGCAGTGCTTTTTTGGCCGCGAACTGAGCTCATGCGGGTCAGACCCTTGGGTCTGACCCTGGTTTACTGGTTTAAAAGAGTCAATCTAAGAGGAAAAAACAAATGCTATCCTGGGATGATGAAGCCGCGGCAGCACCGCGCCAAACCCCACCACCGGGCGCCACCGCCGAAGCCACTGCAGAACAAGTCGCCCTGCGCGTGAACGCCGACGACAAGCGCGTCATCAACGGCCAGACCGACGTCAACCAGCTGGTCCCGTTCAAGTACAAATGGGCCTGGGACAAATACCTGGCCGGCTGCGCCAACCACTGGATGCCGCAGGAAGTGAACATGCAGCGCGACATCGAGCTGTGGAAGAACCCGAATGGCCTGTCCGAAGACGAGCGCCGTCTGGTCAAGCGCAACCTGGGCTTCTTCGTCACCGCCGACTCCCTGGCAGCCAACAACATCGTGCTGGGCACCTACCGCCACATCACCGCCCCTGAGTGCCGCCAGTACCTGCTGCGCCAGGCGTTCGAAGAGGCGATCCACACCCACGCCTACCAGTACATCGTCGAGTCCCTCGGCCTGGATGAGCAAGAGATCTTCAACGCCTACAACGAAGTAGCGTCGATCCGCGACAAGGACCAGTTCCTGATCCCGTTCATCAACGTGCTGACCGACCCGGCCTTCAAGACCGGCACCCTGGAAACCGACCAGCAGCTGCTGAAGTCCCTGATCGTGTTCGCCTGCTTGATGGAAGGCCTGTTCTTCTACGTCGGCTTCACCCAGATCCTGGCGCTGGGCCGCCAGAACAAGATGATGGGCGCCGCCGAGCAGTACCAGTACATCCTGCGCGACGAATCGATGCACTGCAACTTCGGTATCGACCTGATCAACACCATCAAGCTGGAAAACCCGCAACTGTGGACCCCGGCCTTCAAGGAAGAGATCAAAGGCCTGTTCCTGCAAGCTGTCGAACTGGAATACCGCTACGCCGAAGACACCATGCCGCGTGGCGTGCTGGGCCTGAACGCAGCCATGTTCAAAGGCTACCTGCGCTTTATCGCCAACCGCCGCGCCACCCAAATCGGCCTGGAAACCCTGTTCGAACAGGACGAGAATCCATTCCCATGGATGTCGGAAATGATCGACCTGAAGAAAGAGCGCAACTTCTTCGAAACCCGCGTCACCGAGTACCAGACTGGCGGTGCGCTGAGCTGGGATTAATTCCCCGCCTCCCCACGAAAGCCCGGCCCTGCGCCGGGCTTTTTTGTGACCGAATCGGAAGTTCCATATGCCGTCGACAAGCCAAAGATTTTGGACAGTTCTCTTTTTCAACCTTATGTTGGGAAGCCAGACGTTAGCCGCAGGTTTCGACTGTCGTGCTGCCAAAAAGGGTTTTGAGATCTCCATATGCGCCGATCCAAAGCTGGGGCTTGCCGACGAAAAATTGAATGCTGCCTATCGAAGCGCCATTGGTGCGGTTCAAGGTGAATGGAAAGAAGAGATCGTCCGAAGCCAACGCAAATGGCTAGCTTCCCTGGACAAGGATTACAACGAACGCCCTGTTGGAGAATCGCCAATTGCATGGCTAAGAACGGAATTGCTGGCAAGGGAGAAGCAGTTCAAGGAAATCGCAGAACGGGAAAAAATCGTTCTCCTGCAGCAGACGCCGGAGGCGAAAGAAGTCTGCTCTAAAGCCCTCAGCAAGTCCAATATGACGTGGAACGGCAGAAGTGAATACGGCCAGGATGACTTCACTCTGGAATTGCCTCCGGAATTCACGAGCCCGATATGGGAAGGTCCCGTTGCGTTCGTAGATCAGTCCAGGCTGGATTTTCTGAATGAAGGCAGGAAGTCGGACGTTTACAGGATTTCATACGAAGACTCGCATGTTCGCTATACCTGGTACATCGTGGCGCGACCGAACGAGAAGTCCGAAATCGAGCGCCGCCTGCAACAGGCGGATGGATTTTCTACATTGCCAAACGACCTGACTGTGGACATCCTGGCCACCGACGCCGCAGCCAAAAATCATCCCAAACCCAAGTTGGCATCCAGGCTGATCCAGACATCCGAGACAGAACTCTATGACGGCTGGTACACACGCTCAACGGTGGCCCAATACAAAGGGAAGACCTACATCATTGCGGAGTCCGTCAACAATCTTCAAGGCCCCACCTTCACGGTGTTCAGACCACGGCAGCCTGGAAAATTGATTGCCCAGTGCTACTTCCGCGCAACCCCGAGCCTTGTCGTCGAATCGCGAAAGCAATTAGATCAGGCATATCGTTGCCCTGCCGACCTCAAGCCCATTAAGAACGAACTCGATCGCGATCCTTGCGGAACGAACTCCGCGCAAATTGATTTGAAGGAATGGGGCGGGAAACGTCCAGTAACTGAGGAAGGAATGGTACTGGCCAGATACGTATGCGATATCAGCACCATCAAGGTTGGCGCGGTGGGACAGGAGAAAGTCGAAAAGAACTCGTGGACGCCGATAGACGAAGTGTTGGATGGACAGGGCTGGTTACATTTGACCGAGGCAGGACCTTATGCCGTGTCGCAGCAGGAGTCGGGCGAACTGTATTATCGAATCGCGGATAACACACTCAAGCCTGTCTGCCAGACATTCCGTCGAACGATTGAGCCATCTGGTTACCGACGCAATCCATTGGCGGATTAAATATCTGCGCTTAAGCGCGGGTGACTGCGGAAAGTCGGTGCCAGGTCTGACATTTGGACATGATCTCCTTTGGCTTGAACAGCTTAAAGCCGGAAAGACCCAAATCCGGGAGCTCGACCGGAATGATGGATCTCAAGGCGAAAAACAAAAAGCTGGCTAGTTATTCGGTCGTCGCCTTCACGGATTCAGCCTGGGAAGGCTACCTGTATTGGCAAGAACTGAACGGGCAGCGCTCCTGCAAGACTTCAAGGAATGTGGACACGAAGCGCTGTGCGCGCTGCAAGCAAGACATCCCCGTTCCGATCGACTGCGATGGAACGAATCCAGGTTGAGCACTGCTTTTCAGGGAGCTGGACAAGTCCGGGCAGGGGACCGTCTGGCGTTCCTATGAGCGTTGTGACTTCGCCCGAGGCGGTCACTTTGCGCACAGCGCAGTCCTGATCCACTACGAGGAAGTCGCCGTTACGGTCGGCTGTTGCCGCGGTCGGTCCGCAGAAGCGTGCCTTCTCACCAATGCCGTCGACCATCCCGCACTCGCCTGGCTTTCCTGCCAGATGCCTGAGCCGTCCTTGCTCGACCAGGAATACTGCGCCTTCGTTGTTCACGACCAGCACTTGTCCCTTCTTGTTCACTGCCACACCCCGAAGGTAAGGAATGGGAGGGGCATCGTAAAACTGCTCGGGGTCAAGCAATAATGTTTTGTGCATGCTGGAGTCGACCTTCCAGACTTCGCTACCCGAGGCGGTTAAGTAAATGTTGTTGCCGTCGTCGACTGCAAGGCCTGTGATGGCCTCGTGGAAGCGAAATTTTTCGCTTGCCCCCGACTGGGTGAGCAACCCCAGCATGTGATCCAGAATGCAGCCAATGCCATCCGCGCCGTAGCTGGCGTAGACGTTGCCCAGCTTGTCTGTGCCAATGAAGCCCGGGGCGAGCAGCGAAGCTACCACTTCAAGTTCGGAACCGTTGCCATTATGGCGAAAGACTTCTCCTTCGCCATAAAAGACCAGATAGACCGAACCGTCATCAGCGGCGGAAATTGCTACGACGTAGCTGTCGCGTTCCGCAATTGTTTCGATGGTTGGCCTGGCGGGAGTTGGATTGTCGGGCCGCTTCGGCGGACCGAAATAGCTTGCGACCGCCAGCACGGCAGCAAGGATGGTGTAACAGGCGGCAAGTTCAATTCGGGTGCGCACGGCTGAAATCAGGCTCCATTAACTTTTGTATAATTGCGCGTCTATTAATATTGCCAGTGTACAATATGGAAGAAGCCACTACGCCAGAACAACCAAAGCGCGCCAAAAAACTGGGCCGCATTGCCATCTACATCTTTGCCACCATCGGCCTGCTGCTCACGCTGACGATTGCCTACTTCGCGCTCAGCGCGAAGGGACAGCCGGCCGCTCGCACCTTCGACGCGAACGAGGCCATCGACGGCGTCATGACACGCAACTACGGCAAGTATTCGGAGTCCCAACAAGGCTGGCTATATGTCGACGAAGCGAGCCACGCAACTTACCTCGTCACTGTCGTACAGCAGAAGAAGGTAGACGGCAAGGAAGGCGATGAGCTCTATCTGGTCACCAGTGGCCGTGCCACCGATGGCGACGATTCGTTCTATGGCGTGTTCCAATTGCGCTACCGCGAGGGACAGCTCTACGAATACAGCGATCCGCGCCGCCCAAGCGGTGTCGATCCGGTCACTCCGGAACGCGTGCACTTCGAAGCCTTGAGCGCAGATGTCTGGGGATGGGTGGTGAAAACCATTTCCAATGAATCCGGCGTAGGCGAACACTTCACCACGACGAACAACGTGGTTCTGGCTCCGCATAACGAACAGATCGTCGTGCTGACCGAGTTCACTGCGGCATTCCAGGTACTGGGCGCCGGCGACTGCAGGGAAACCGAAAGCGCATACGCCGACTGGGAAAAAACACAGGGTGAGAAGAAGGCCGCTCCCGCCGAAGGCGAAGGTACGCAGGAACCGTCGAGCGAAGAGGCGGACGAGGAATACGCCATCGTCCCGCCACGCTGCACCCAACTGCAGTGGTCCTATCGCACCGACCCGGTGAGCGATTCGACCTTCACGCCGTTGTACATCACGCGCAAGGCCGGCATGGAGGGTGGCAGCCAGGTGGAGGCGAAAACCTGGAAGGTCATGTTCGATCCAAAGAGCTATACCTACCTGATGCCGGACGCGTTGAAGAACGTGGGATCGTGACCGAATTGAGCTGGGCAGGAATGTATGCCATGATGGAACGCAAAATGACATCAGGGAAACCATGCTGCTACGCACGCTTTTCTGCCTGTTCCTGCTCACGCTTGGCCAACTAAGCTACGCCCAGCAAGCGGCAACGCCTCCAGCCAAGCCGGAGGCGCCAGCTGCGCGGCTTGTGGTTGGCAACCGAACTGTCTTTGTTTTCCGCTCCATGCTGAGCGGCTATTCCCCACACGATCGCGCCGAGGCTGCGGATAAACGCCTCGAGCGCGCGCTCGCATTGGGCGGTCCGCAACAAGCCAGCATCAGGTCGATCGCCGAGGGCACGCAAGTCCTGCTCGACGGTTCGCTGCTGTTCCTGGTGTCACCCGGCGACGTCAATGCCCTGGCAGGCGACACCACGGACCTGCTGGCCCATGAAAGCGCCAGGCAATTGAGCAAGGCGCTGGAGGAGCGCCGCGAGCAGCGCAGCCCCGCATACCTTGCGCAAGCGCTTGCCCTGTGCGTGCTGGCGACCGGCGCGCTGGCCTTTTTCCTGTGGATGCTTGCGGCCTTGCGCCGCCAGGCCCGGCGGCGGCTGGAAGCAATTCTTGGCAGGCGCCTGGCACAAGTGCGTGTCCGCAATGTGCGCGTGCTGGATGCGGAACACCTGGTCCATTTCATGCGCCTTACCATGGACGTCATGGTGTGGTTCCTGGGCCTGCTGGCTGCTTACGTCTGGCTTGCCTTTGTCCTGGCGAGGATTCCTTTTGCACGCAACTGGGGCGAGCGCTTGCAGCAATTCCTGCTTGATACCGCAACTGATATCGCCGGCAACGTGGCGGAAGCGATTCCCGGCCTGCTGCTGGTTGCGGTGATCGTGCTGCTGGCCCGCCTGGCCAGCGCCACCCTGGCCTCCGTTTTCAAGCGCATCGAAAGCGGCGAGCTGCATTTCGGCTGGCTTGACCGTGATACGGCGGTTCCGACACGCCGCCTGGGTACCGCGGTGATCTGGCTGTTTGCGCTGGCCATGGCTTATCCCTACCTGCCCGGTTCGCACACGGCGGCGTTCCAGGGCGTGACGGTGCTGGCCGGGCTGATGCTGTCGATCGGCGCCTCCAGCATCGTCGGGCAGGGCGCCGCAGGGCTGATCCTGATGTACACGCGAGCCCTGCGCAGGGGCGACTACGTCAGCATCGGCGATGTGCAAGGCACCGTGGTGGAACCGGGAATATTCGACACCCGGCTGCGCACCGGCATGGGCGTGGACGTGGCCATGCCGAATGCCTGGGTGCTGTCGAATACGATCAAGAATTACTCGCGCGCCGTGCCGGGCGCTTACGTGCTGGATACCACCGTCACGATCGGGTACGACACGCCCTGGCGCCAGGTGCATGCAATGCTGAAAGAGGCAGCGATGACAACCGAGGGTGTCGCCGCAGAACCGAGGCCGTACGTGATCCAGAGCGCCTTGTCCGATTTCTATATCGAGTACAAGCTCGTGGCCTGTTCGGCATTGAGTTCGCCCGCCAACCGAGCCGAGTTGCTTAGCCTCCTGCACCAGAAGGTGGTCGACGTTTTCAATCGTGAAGGTGTCCAGATCATGTCGCCGCACTTCACGCAGGAGCCGCAGCACCCTCAAATCGTGCCACCAGCGAGGTAGGACGCTTGCCATGGACTTTCGTGCCCTGATCTACGCGGCTCCATGCATATTGCTTGGCTCCCTGGGATGGGCGGGGGAGCCGGCTGCCATTCGCGTTGCAGCGCAAAGCGACTCAGAACCCAAGTTTGTCGCGCAGGGTGCCGCGGTTGCCGGCAGCTGCATCGATATCTTCCGGGCGATCGAGAAGGTGGAGCCTGGGCTCAAATTCGTCGGCGACCAGCAATGGATGCCGCTCAAGCGCATCGAAGCGATGGTGGTCGGACACAAGCTGGACGCCGCTTGCGGCCTAGTGCGAAGCGAGGAGCGCATTGCAGCTTACGACATTCCGGACACGCCTCTGTTTTCCGTCAACTACCATATGCTGGTCCGTGCCGATGACCCGGTGAACGTGAAGAATTTTGACGAGGTGCGTGCACTGGACGAAGGCGGCATCGTCCTCGTCAATGCCGGCAGCGGGGCGATTGCCGCGCTCAGGAAGGCAGGCGGCCTCCGGATTGACAACACGGCCAATTCGACCGCGCAGAATATCGACAAGCTGCTGGCGGGCAGGGGCCGTTTCTACTATTACCGCATTCCCGGCCTGATCTCGGAGATCAGGAAGGCGGGACATGCGCGCAAGGTGCGGATCCTGCCTGCCGTATTCGACACGCAGGTGTTTTACATGGTGCTGGGACGGCACCTTGGCAAGGAAACCGAGGACAAGATCGCGCAGGCGCTCAGCCGCCTCAACGAGCATGGCGAGTTGAAGCAAATCGCGGAAAAGTGGTCGGCTTACTGATGGTGGTATGATGATCGGCTAATTGCATCATATTATGATATAAAATGCCATCACCACCAGATACGCTGGCCAAGGCCGACTTCATGGCCTTGTCCGAATTCCGCTACCAGATGCGGCGCTTCGAGCGCTTTTCCGAAAACGCTGCCCATGCCGAGGGCATCACGCCGCTGCAGTACCTACTGCTGCTGCATATCAAAGGCTTTCCCGGCCGCGACTGGGCTACTGTCGGCGAACTGGCCGAACGGCTGCAAGCGCAGCAGCATGGCGTAGTCGCTTTGCTGGGCCGCTGCGAGGCGGCCGGACTGGTACAGCGCCGCCCCAATGCGCAAGACCGGCGCCGGGTCGAAGTCCACCTGCTGCCTGCCGGCGAAGAAGTACTGGTGCGCCTGGCTGCCATCCACCGCGCCGAACTGCGATCGCTGCATGGCGTTTTCACTGTTCCCAACCTGCCTCAAAAACTATGAAACCGTACGACCCGCGCCGCGACTTCAGCGGCGATGCGCGCCTGCTCCAGATCGGCGCAATGGCTGCCTTTATTGGCATGCTGAGCACAGGCACCGCCTGGCTGTTGCTGAAGGCGATCTCGCTGTTTACCAACTTGTTCTTCTTCCAGTCGCTGTCCACCGCACCGCAATCGCCGGCCGCCCATGCGCTGGGCGCCTGGGTCATCGTGGTGCCGGTGATTGGTGCACTGGTGATCGGGCTGATCGCGCGCTACGGCTCGGAGCAGATCCGCGGCCACGGCATTCCGGAGGCGATCGAAGCGATCCTGTTCAAGCGCAGCGCGATGTCGCCCAAGGTGGCGGTGCTCAAGCCGCTGGCCTCGGCGATTGCCATCGGCAGCGGCGGGCCGTTCGGCGCCGAGGGGCCGATCATCATGACCGGCGGCGCGGTCGGTTCGCTGTTTGCCCAGCATTTCCATTTGAGCGATGCCGAGCGCAAGACCCTGCTGGTGGCGGGCGCCGTGGCCGGCATGACGGCAGTTTTCGGCACGCCGATCGCGGCGGTGCTGCTGGCGGTCGAACTGCTGCTGTTCGAGCTGCGCCCGCGCAGCCTGCTGCCGGTTGCCATTGCCTGCGCCGTGGCCGGCTTCCTGCGGCCGCTGCTGATGGAAGCGGGGCCGCTGTTCCCGCAGCAAAGCCCGGTGCTGCCGCCGGTGGCCCTGCTGTCCTGCGCTATCGCCGGGGTGCTGTGCGGCGGCATGGCGTGGCTGCTGTCGACCGCCCTGTACCGCGTGGAAGATGGCTTTCACAAGCTGCCGGTTCACTGGATGTGGTGGCCGGCGCTGGGCGCCGTCGCCATCGGCATTGGCGGCTATTTCCAGCCGCGCGCGCTGGGCGTCGGCTATGACGTGATCGGCGACCTGCTGCAAAACCACCTGGCTGCAGGCGTGGTGGCGACGCTGCTGGTGGCCAAGGCGATCATGTGGCTGATCGCACTGGGTTCGGGTACCTCCGGCGGCGTGCTGGCGCCCTTGCTGATGCTGGGCGCCGGCCTGGGCACCGTGCTGGCACCCTATCTGCCGGGCGGCTCGCCTGCGGTCTGGCCGCTGGTCTTCATGGCTGCCACGCTGGGCGGCATGATGCGGGCCCCCATCATGGCTACCGTGTTTGCTTATGAATTGACGCATGATGCGAATGCGCTGCTGCCGGTGCTGGCCGCCTCGGTAGTGGCGTACGGCTTCACCGTCATCACCATGCACCGTTCGATCCTGACCGAAAAGATCGCCCGCCGCGGGCACCATATCTATCGGGAATACGGCATCGATCCGCTGGAGCGGCACAGCGTGGAGGAGGTGATGACGGCGACGCCAATGTCGATCGATGCCGACGCGCGGGTTGCCGACGTGCTGGTTTCCCACTTCGGAGCGACGCAGCGCCATCGCGCATACCCGGTCACCAGCAAAGGAGCGGTGCTGGGCATGCTGGATCGTGCGACGCTGGAGCAGGCCAGCCACGCGGTGCACGTGCGCGACCTGTATGGCGTGAACGCGCCCATCGTGGCCCTGCGCGGCGAGACTTGCCGCACGGTGGCGGTGCGGCTGGCAGTGCATGGCCTGGAGCGGCTGCCGGTGGTGGCCGATGCCGCCAGCCGCCAGCTGGTTGGCGTGATCAGCCGCAGCGATATGATCAAGTCTTCGCTTTCACTCGACAACGAGGAGCACCGGCGGCACCGCTTCCGCCGCTTTACGCTGCGGCCTTGAGGGGGCAGCGCTCCGCTAGCTCAACAGTGCGAGCAAATTTCTGCAATGCTGGTATCGTTTGCGTTTTGATAATTATTGCTGCGCAGACATTCGATGCGGAACGATCTCCTCACCCAGGTTTACGCCGGGCTGGCACAGTTCTCCAGTGCCAGCCGTTTGTATGAACTCAAGCTGGAAACGGAAGGGGAGTACGGTTCCGGCGGCTTGCTGGTAGAAGCCTTCCTGGCAGACGATGCCTTGCAGGAGGTCGGCGCCCGCGAGGTGATCGTGTTGTCCACCAGTGCCGGGATTTCGCTGCAATCGCTGCTCGGCCAGCGCGCCGCCGCCCAGGCCAGCCTGGCCGACGGCAGCCGCACCAGCTTCCACGGCTACATCAGCGGCGCCGCCATGCTGGGCAGCGAAGGCGGCCTGGCGCGCTACCGGCTGCGCCTTACCCCTTGGCTCTGGCTGGCGACCCAGCGCCGCAACAGCCGGGTATGGCAGGACAAGAGCGTGGCCGACATCGTCGATGCCGTCTTCTCCGGCTATTCCCCGCACGCCAAATGGCAGTGGAGCGATGACGCGCACTCTGCCATGCAGGCCATCCCGCCCCGCAGCTACTGCTGCCAGTACCGCGAATCCGATTACGATTTCGTGCGCCGCCTGTTGACGGAAGAAGGCATCGGCTGGCGCTTCGAAGATGGCGAAGAAGAGCAAACCATGGTGCTGTTCTCGGACAGTGCGCTCAAGGAAGCCATGCCGGAAGACGCCAGCAGTGCCGCAGGCGGCGGCCTGCGCTACCACGCTGCCCGCGCCGGCGAGCAACAGGACAGCATCCAGTCGCTGCGCACTGCGCGCAGCTTGATCAGCGGCGCAGTGGCAGTCGCCAGCTACGACTACAAAGCCAAGAAAGCGGTCAGCAAGACCGTACCAACCCGGCTGCACAATTTCGGCAAGCATGCCCAGTTACCCGAGAGCTTCGATTATCCCGGCCAGTACTTTTACGCCGACGGCGGCGAGGCCGAGCGCTATGCCACGCTGCATATGCAGGCGCTCGAGGCGCAGAGCCAGCTGTGGCAGGCCCGCTCCACGGTGCGCACATTGCGCGCCGGTTCCCGTTTCACCCTCACGCAAGGCCCACTGGACACGACGGCCGGCGGCGAGCATTTTGTGGTGCTGCGCGTCGTCAGCGTAGGCATCAATAACCTGCCGGTGGCCGTCAAGCAGGGGCTGGCCGAACTGTTTGGCCCGATCCCGGAACTGCTGGAAGACCTCGGCGCGCCGCTGGCCGGCCTGGCGGAGGACTTCAGCGCCACGCTGGCGCAGGCGGCCAGCAGCGGTTACGCCAATGGTTTCACAGCGCTGGACGCGGCTTTGCCATGGCGGCCCCTGCATGCCGGCGGCGAAGGGCGCCAGCATGCCAAGCCGACGGCAATGGGCTCCCAGAGCGCCATTGTGGTGGGCGCCGACGGCAATGACCGCCCGAACGGCGCGGACGAAATTTACTGCGACAGCCTGGGGCGGGTACGCATCCGCTTCCATTGGCAGGACGAAGCCGATGCCACGTGCTGGGTGCGCGTCGCCCAGCGCCTGGCCGGCGGCGGCATGGGCAGCCAATTCCTGCCGCGTATCGGCCAGGAAGTGCTGGTGCAGTTCCTGGAAAACGATATCGACCGTCCACTGATTGTCGGCGCCCTGTACAACGGCCAGGGCGAAGGCGGCGTTCCGCACACGCCGGGCGGCGCGACGCGCGAGGCGGCGGCAGACGCATTCGGCCAGGCGCATGACCATGCCGTCTCCGGCCAGGGCAACCTGGCAGGCGGCCATAGTCCTGCATGGCATGGCGCGGCGGGAGGCAGTCCCGGCCATCGTAATGCGGCAGCCCAGTGGGGCGTGCGCAGCAAGGAATTCGGCGGCGAGGGCCATAACCAGCTGCTGTTCGACGACACCGACAACCAGGGACGCATCCAGATGCGCACCACGCTGGCAGCGACTGAACTGAACCTGGGGCACCTGGTGCACAGCGCCGACAATTTCCGTGGCAGCCTGCGCGGCCAGGGGGCGGAGTTGCGCAGCGATGCCTATGGCGCAGTCCGGGCCGGGGCGGGCCTCCTGGTGACCAGCTACCGGATCCAGCACAACGCAAGCCAGCGCGAACCGGCGGGCGACAACACGGCCGGTATCGCGATGGTCAAGCAAGCCGTCAAACTGGCGGAAACTTTCAGCGATGCGGCGGTCAAGCACCAGACAGTGGGCATGGCTGCGCACCTGGGCGCCCGCAAGCCCAAAGCCAGCCTGCTGGACGCCAGGGAAGCGCCGCTGCAGGCTTTGCTGACGTCCGTCTCCGGCATGGTCGGCGACCGTCACCTCGATGGTGCTTTCAACGATGCCGGCAAGCGCAAGACTGCCCAGGGCGCCGGCCAATTGCCGCATGTGAGCAATCCGCTGGTGGCAATTTCGGCGAAGGATGGCCTGGCAATGACCGCAGCCAGGGATATGCAGGTGGTGGCAGGCGAGGTGGCTGTTGTCGCCAGCGGACAGGATAGCCAGTTTGCGACCAGCGGCCAGCTTCGCGTGCACAGCGGGCAGGCGCTGGGCGTCCTGGGCGGCGCGGTCAAGCCTGGCGAGCAGGATGTCGGCGTGCAGCTTATTGCGGCGCGCGACCCGATCGATGTCCAGGCCCAGGC
>Ga0209130_1001825_pt1 | contig 12323 bp, 11 predicted proteins | sample AraplaMF_Cvi_mLB_FD_184264 | JGI IMG/M metagenome (GOLD analysis project Ga0209130, IMG submission 184264) | Arabidopsis root microbial communities from the University of North Carolina, USA - plate scrape MF_Cvi_mLB (SPAdes) (version 2) | ecosystem: Host-associated > Plants > Roots > Endosphere...
ACGATTGCCATGATGGCCGCGAAGCGAGTGCGCTTGAACATGAAATTCACCGTTGTCAGGTAGTTAAACTTTCGATGAAAATCAGCATATCTTTCAAACAATCCGACTGCATCGGTAAAAAAAGGCCAGCTTCACCATGACGAAGAAATACCTGGACATGAACCAGCACGACGCGCTCTACAAGGTAGCGCGCACTTTCCCCGGCGGTATCGAGGCACTTGCCCAGCAAATGGGCATTTCCGCCAATGTGCTGCGCAATAAGCTGGCGCCGACCATCGCCTCGCATTACCCATCGTTCGAGGAGGTGTCGACGATCGTGGACCTGTGCCACAAGGCGGGCGTGCATGAAGCCATGCTGCCGCTGCACGCCCTGCTGACGCGGCATGGCATGGCGGCCTTCATGGTGCCGATCCCGGATGAGGTGAGCAACGACGACCTGTCGCAGACGGTGTGCAAGGTGATGGCCCAGGTGGGCGCGGTGGCGGAAGCGGTGTCGGAGGCCCTGCTCGATGGCAAGGTGACGGAGGCGGAAGCCGACCTGATCGAGCGCGAATTCCATGGTGCGCTGTCGGCGTTGGGCGAGTGGCGCGAACGCATCCGCCAGCGCGCCAAGATCAGCAGATAAAAAAGAGCCAGCCCTGGCTGGACGCCGGCTGGCTAAAGACTTTCTCTTCCGTGTGGGCGAAATAGTCGGGACAAGGCGCGCAGCTTATCCCGGCTTCGCTACCGCTTGATGACAATCGTTAGCGGCGGTCTTCCTCGCGGCGGTCCTCGCCGCGGCGTTCGCGCCCTTCACGGCGTGGTTGCTGATGCTGCTGCTGCGGCTGGGACTGCTGTGGCTGCAGTTGCGGCTGAGGCTGGGGCTGGGGCGGCGGCGACAACTGTGGTGGCGGCGACATTTGCACCGGGCGGGCAGGAGCCGTCTGCAGCTGCGGCGGAGCTTCCCGCTCGCCTCCACCGAAGCGCATATGGCGCGGCTGTTCCGTACGCTGCGGTTGTGGCTGAGGCTGAGGCTGAGGTTGCTGCTGCACCTGCGGTGGCGCGGCTTGCAGCTGCGGCTGTTGCTGAGGCGCCGTGATAATGCCTGGCCGGCGCTGTTCTTCGCGCATATTGCGGCCGCGCCAGCCGTCGCGGTCTTCGTTGTCGGTACGAATCCAGTTCTGGCGCGGCTGCTGTGGTGGCAAGGTTAGCTGCTGCGGCGGCTGCACCTGCGGCTGGGTTTGCAGCAGCGGCTGGCGTTGCTGTTCCTGGCGCTCCGCGCGGCGATCCTGGCCGCCATCGCGATTGAAGCGGTCGTAGCGATCACGGTTGAAGCGGTCTTCGCGGTTCTGCTGCCATTCCTGGCGCGGTGGACGCTGCAGGCTGGAGGACAGCACCGGCGGCGCGGTCATGATCGGCACGTTGCGCACGTCCTGCGGGGCGACACGTGCGCTTTCGTTCACTGGAATATGGCGGCCACGGCCCCACTGGTCGCTCGGCAAGGCAGTCACGCCATCGCGGCGGCCGTCGCGGTCGCGGTCCTGGTAGCGCTCGTGCCAGCGCTCGTTGGTGCGGTGGTTCCATTCCAGGCGGCGTGCGAAGTCGGACGACACGCGGTAGGCCGGCACATAAGGGTCACGTGGATTCAGCGGATACCAGCCAACCGCAGGGCCGGTGCGGCCGGAACCGAAGCTCACACTCCAGTTGTTGCCGCCAACCCAGCCCACCAGCGCCGGCGACCACACGGGGCGGCCCACCACCCGGCCTGGCGTCCAGCACCAGCGGCCGCTCACGACCACCCAGCGGCCGTAGTGGAACGGTGCATAGCCCCACGGCGAGTTGTCGACCCAGGTCCAGCCCCAAGGCGAGATCCAGACCCAGCGGCCGTCGCGGTACGGCGCCCAGCCCACCGGCACGGCGCGCGGGAACCAGACCGTGCCGTATTCGCGGTCTTCGACCCAGTTGCCATAGTTGTCCAGGTCCTCATAGCCGGTCATGTCGGCCGGAATATAGCGCGAAGCGACCTGGCCTTCGTCGCGGCGGTCGCGGTTGGCGACCCAGTTGTCGAAATCGTCACGCCGCGCCAGCGCGGTAAAGATATCGTCGCCGCGGACTTCCACGCGCTTGCCGGCACGGGCGGTCAACATGGTGCCGGCGCCTTCCACGCGCACATTGCCAACGGAAACATTGACGACGGTAGTGTCGGGCGCACGTTCGGTATCAACGCGGAACGAGCCCGGCTCGGCCAGCGTGATGCGTGCCTGCGGCGTAAGGAACTCAAATTCGTTGAGCATGGCAGGATCGCGCAGGCGCACGGCAACAGTGCCGTAGTTCAGGCGCAATACCAGGCGGTCGTCGTTCAGTTCCTGCACTTCGAGGTCGGTATCGCCGTCCAGGCGAATGGCAGTGGAGCCGACGCGGAATTCGGCGCGGGCGCCAGGGGCGGTCGTCAGGTGGTTTTCGCTGGTGACCGGCCAATTCATCAGGTTGCCGGATTCTTCCTCACCATTGACCAGCATGGTCACCCGGCCTTCGGTGACGGTCACCCGGCCAACGCGGGCGGGCGGGTCGGCCAGGGCGACCGAAGTCACGGCAACCAGGGCGGCCAGCATCAGGAACTGCACGATCTTGCGGCTCATGTTCTATCTCTCCAAGGGAACGTCTAGGGCGTTTTTGTTTTTATATAACGCCTGAGTCTCCTTGGCGAGGACGCAAGTTACAAATAATTTCAAATGGGGGTGAAGCGCTGCACCTGTTTGCCATCGACCTCGATGAGCTCGAAGAAGACTTCGCGCGGGCGGCACCAGATGGAGCCATTGGCAGCCTTGTACACGATCATCGTGCTGAGGTCGGATTCCAGCGTGGCTTCGCACACCAGCTCGTAAATGCCGCCTTTGTAATGCCGGAACCGGGTCGTCATGCCTGGGCCGCTCCCCGCTTGACGAAGAACAGGGCGCCGCCGATAAACATCAGAAGACCGCCGAAGATGCGGTTTTGCGCCTTGATAGCAGAAGATTCGCGCAAGAAGCGCTGCATCGACGAGGCCAGGAAGGCGTAGCTGTGCATGACCACCAGGTCGATCACGCACATGGTGGCAGCCAGGATCGCCAGCTGCGGCAGCAGCGGAGCATGCTGGCTGATGAACTGCGGCAGCACCGCCACCATGAAGATGATGCCTTTGGGGTTGGTGGCATTGGTCAGGAAGCCGATCATCACGCGCTTGCGGAACGTCGGCAGGGCCTGGCGGGTGGCATGCACGCCTTCGCCGGCGGCGACCTTGGCGCGCCACTGGCTGATCCCGAGCCAGATCAGGTACAGGGCGCCAACAGTTTTGACCACGCTGAAGGCGACCTCAGAGGCGATCAGCAGGGAGCCGACGCCCGCGCCGGCAATCGCCAGCACCAGCAGCAGGCCCAGTTGCAGGCCGAGGATGGTGGCGGAAGTACGCTTCACGCCATAGGACAGGCCATGCGACATTGACAACACCGCGCCCGAGCCAGGCGACACGGCAATGATGCAGGCAGCAATGACAAAGGTGATCCAGGTGGTGAAAGTCATGACCGATTACCGACGAATAAAGAGTTCATTGTAGCGTTGAAGATGCCCGCTCGCAGCGGCGCCGTGTTAGATTGTCGATCCTGTAATTTTTCTTTGGAGTTATACGAAATGGCCGGTTCCAGCCTGCTTGCACTGATCGACGATATCGCCACCATCCTGGACGACGTGGCTGCCATGAGCAAAGTGGCGGCCAAGAAAACCGCGGGTGTGCTGGGCGACGACCTGGCGCTGAATGCGCAGCAGGTCGCCGGCGTGCAAGCCGACCGTGAACTGCCTGTTGTCTGGGCAGTAGCAAAGGGTTCGTTGATCAACAAGGCGATCCTGGTGCCTGCTGCGCTGGCGATCAGCTATTTCGCACCGTGGGCGATTACCCCGCTGCTGATGCTGGGCGGCGCCTACCTGTGCTTTGAAGGCTTCGAGAAGATTGCCCACAAGTTCCTGCATTCGCCGGCCGAAGACGAGCAGCACCACAAGGAACTGGTGGATGCCAACCAAAGTGTTGACCTGGCAGCAATGGAAAAGGAAAAGATCAAAGGCGCCGTACGCACCGACTTCATCCTGTCGGCCGAGATTATCGTGATCGCCCTGGGCACCGTGGCGAGCGCGAGCTTCGTGCAGCAAGTGACTGTGCTGGTCGGTATCGCCGTCGTGATGACCCTGGGCGTGTATGGCCTGGTGGGTGCCATCGTGAAGATGGACGACGCCGGCCTGTACCTGAGCAAGCGCGCCGGCGCCGGCGTGCAGGCTTTCGGCCGCTTCCTGCTGAATGCTGCGCCCAAGCTGATGAAATTCCTGTCAGTGGCCGGTACCGTGGCCATGTTCATGGTCGGTGGCGGCATCCTGACCCACGGCATTCCGGGCGCGCATGATGTGATCCATCACGCGGCCGAGGCTGCCGGTTCGGTCGGTGGCGTTGGCCCCCTGCTGGCTGCCGTGACCCCGTCCGCCCTTGACACCATTGGCGGCGTGGTGGCCGGCGCCATCGTGCTGGCGGTGGTTACCATCGGCAGCAAACTGTTGAGCGCGCTCAAGCGCTAAGCGCCGGCCTGGCCGCACACTGTCATTTTTAACAAGGAGAAGCTATGTCGACCCATCACCGACCTTCCGGCGCCTTTGTCGGCGCCTCCTGGACCGCCCTGCTGCTGGGCGCCGGCGCCTTCCTGGCCGGCCTGTGGAATGCCCAGATGGCGCTGAACGAGAAGGGCTATTACCTGACCCTGCTGCTGTACGGCCTGTTCGCGGCCGTATCGCTGCAAAAGTCGGTGCGCGACAAGGTGGAAGGCATCCGCGTGTCGAATATGTACTTCGGCCTGTGCTGGATTTCGACCGCATCCGCCATCCTGCTGCTGGGTGTCGGCTTGTGGAATGCAAACCTGGCGCTCAGCGAAAAAGGCTTTTATGGCATGGCTTTCGCCTTGAGCCTGTTCGCTGCAGTGGCAGTGCAGAAGAATGTGCGTGACAGTTCGGCCATCCCGGTGGAATCGGCCTGAGCGGCCAACCCGGCCAGATTTGATCTACATCATTAAAAAAGCGCGCCCAAGTCCCTAGACTTATCCCTGTGATCTTGCGTTATGGCAAGAAAATCAACAGGGAGCGCGCGATGCGTCAGAATTTACCGGTAAGCAATCAGGAAGTAGAGCTCGACGAAGACCAGGCCATCGTCTCCAAGACCGACCTGGAAGGCAATATCGTCTACGTCAATCCCTACTTCGAGCACATCAGCGGCTTCTCCGCTGCAGAGCTGGTTGGCCAGCCGCAAAACATCATCCGCCACCCGGACATGCCGCCGGAAGCGTTTGCCGACCTGTGGCAAACCATCCGCGCCGGCATCCCGTGGACCGGCCTGGTGAAAAACCGCTGCAAGAACGGCGATTTCTACTGGGTCAAGGCGAATATCACCCCGATCAAGGAAAACGGCCGTACCATCGGCTACATGTCGGTGCGTACCAAGGCCGATCGCGGCCAGGTGGCAGCCGCGAGCGAGGCTTACCGCAAGATCATTGCCGGCGCGCGCGATATCCGCATCAAAAATGGCCAGATCGTGCGCCTGGGCCTGTCGAACGTGCTGGCGCGCCTGAGCCACACTTCGCTGGCCATGCGCATCTGGCTGGCCACCAGCCTGGTCAACGTGCTGCAGATCGCGGTCTGCCTGGCCGCGCTGTTCGCCGACGGCACCAGCAGCCTGACGCGCTGGGGCATCTTCGGCGCCACCGCCTTCGGCTTCCTGATCAACGTCTTCCTGTGGTACACGCTGCGCAGCGGCATGCTGCAGCCGCTGGGCCGGGCGCTGGATGGCGCGCGCCTGATCGCGGCCGGGGACCTGACCGGTTCCTTCGAGACCGACAGCACCGACGAAGTGGGCCAGCTGCTGCGCGCCCTGCAGCAGATGAATAACAACCTGATCGCCACCATCCGCGACGTGCGCTTCAATATCGATGCGATGGCCGTGGCGACCAAGCAGATCGCCGCCGGCAATGCCGACCTGGCCGGCCGTACCGAATCGCAGGCCGCCAGCCTGGAAAAGACCGCGTCGAGCATCGAGGAGTTTTCTTCAACCGTGAAGGCCAATGCGGAAAACTCGATGGAGGCGAACGACCTGGCGGTCAGCGCTTCCGACGTGGCGGTGCAGGGCGGCGAGATCGTGTCCGAAGTGATTGCGACGATGGACGAGATCAACTCGTCCTCCAAGCGTGTGGTCGACATCATCGGCCTGATCGAGGGCATCGCATTCCAGACCAATATCCTGGCCCTGAATGCCGCAGTCGAAGCAGCGCGCGCCGGTGAACAGGGTCGCGGCTTTGCGGTGGTGGCGGGCGAAGTGCGCAACCTGGCGCAGCGTTCTTCCGCTGCCGCCAAGGACATCAAGCAGCTGATCGAAATCTCGGTCGCCAAGGTCAGCACCGGCATGGAGCGTGCGCAGCGCGCCGGCGCCACGATGGACCAGGTGGTGAATTCGGTCAAGCAGGTCACCACCATCATGCACGAAATTTCCACGGCATCCCGTGAACAGAGCATCGGCGTGGACCAGGTCAACCAGGCCGTCAACCACATGGACCAGGTGACGCAGCAGAACGCCGGCCTGGTCGAAGAAGCTGCCGCCGCTGCGGTCAGCCTGGCCGACGAAGCAGGCCACCTGCGCGACGCTTTCAGCCTCTTCAAATTTGAACGCACCCGTCACGCGCGCCTGACGGCTGTCAATTCGGCACGCAGCGCGCAGAAAATCCGCCAGGCGCCGAAACGCCTCGCAGCCTGATACCGAACGAGAAAACCATGAACACCATTGCAGAACCATCCGTACAGTTTGATGCAGAGCTGATCAGCCGCCTGAGCACTTCCGGCCCGCGCTACACCTCCTATCCAACGGCGGACCGCTTCAAGCCGGACTTCGGCTACTCCAGCTTCCTCGAGGCGCAAGCCAACCTGCGCATGCGCGGGGCGCGCGCGCCGCTGTCGCTGTACGTGCACATCCCGTTCTGCAACGTAGTCTGCTACTACTGCGCCTGCAACAAGGTGGTAACCAAGGATCGCAGCAAGGCGGCGACCTACCTCGGCTACCTGAAACAGGAAATCGATATGCAGGGCAAGCTGTTCGCCGGCATGAATCGCGTCGAGCAGCTGCACTTCGGCGGCGGCACCCCGACCTACCTGAGCGACGAACAAATGGGCGAGTTGCTGGCGCATATGCGCAAGCATTTCGAGTTCGCGCCGGATGAAGAAGGCGAGTATTCGATCGAAATCGATCCGCGCACTGTCGATGCAGCGCGCATCCAAACCCTGCGCAAACAGGGCTTCAACCGCGTCAGCATGGGCGTGCAGGACTTCGATCCGGACGTGCAGAAGGCGGTCAACCGCATCCAGCCTGCGGAAGAAACCCTGGCCGTGATCCAGGCCGCGCGCGATGCCGGTTTCCGTTCGATCAGCGTGGACCTGATTTACGGCCTGCCGAAGCAAAGCATGACGACCATGCAGGCCACCATGGACAAGGTGATCGAGGCCAATCCCGACCGCATTGCACTGTACAACTATGCGCACATGCCGCACCTGTTCAAGCCGCAACGCCGCATTTCGGAAGACGAGCTGCCGACGCCAGCGGTGAAGCTGGAAATGCTGGCCCTATGCATCAAGCGCCTGACGGCTGCCGGCTATGTCTACATTGGCATGGACCATTTCGCCAAGCCGAACGACGACCTGGCCGTGGCACAGCGCCAGGGCCGGCTGCACCGCAACTTCCAGGGCTACTCGACGCATGCCGAGACCGACCTGGTGGCGCTGGGCGTGTCGGCCATCAGCTCGGTGAACGGCACTTACAGCCAGAACGAGAAAACGCTGGACGAGTACTATGCCCGCCTGGACCAGGGCCGCCTGCCGATCGCGCGCGGCTACGCCATGGACAACGACGACCTGCTGCGCCGCATGGTGATCCAGATGCTGATGTGTAATTTCGAGCTGTCGATTTCGGCGCTGGAACTGGGCTATCCGATCCGCTTCAAACAGTACTTCGCAAAGGAGATCGAGAAGCTGCGCGAGTTTGAAAAAGATGGCTTGCTGGCGATCGAAGACGACTGGATTTCCGTCACGCCGAAGGGTCGGCTGCTGATCCGCAATATCTGCATGGTGTTCGACCGCCACCTGGCTGCCGACCGTGCTGCGGGTACCGCGCCGGGTCAGGTGCATCCGCTGCGCTTCTCGCGCACCATTTGAGGAGTCCATGAACCTGCTGCCCATCCTGATTGCCGGCCTGGCCGGCAGTGTGCATTGCGCCGGCATGTGCGGCGGCATCGTCAGCGCGTTCAGCGTTGGCGCGCCGTCCGCTGCGCCGGCGCGCGCACGCGTGATCCCGATCGCGCGGGTGGGGAGCATTGCAGCGGCAGGTGCGAGCGCCGCCGCGACCGGTGCGGGCGGGGCCGGCGCCATGGCATGGGCCCGCAGCAGCGCTGGCGCGGTTCACCACGTGCTGGCCTATAACACCGGCCGCATTGGCAGCTATATGCTGGCTGGCACGATCGCCGGTGGCATCGCTGGCAGCTTGGCCAGCCTGGCGCAGATGGCGTCGGCGCAGCTCGCCGCTTACTGGATGGCTAACCTCATGCTGGTCGCGATGGGACTTTACCTGATGGACGCCTGGCGCGGCCTGGCTCGCGTGGAAGCGCTGGGTGGCATCCTGTGGCGCCGCGTGCAGCCGCTGGTCAAGCCGCTGGTGCCAATGGATACGCCATTGAAGGCGCTGGCACTGGGCGGCCTGTGGGGCTGGGTCCCTTGCGGCATGGTCTACAGCATGCTGCTGACAGCCATGCTGTCCGGCTCTGCACTGGATGGTGCGCTGGTCATGGGCGCCTTCGGCCTGGGCACGCTGCCGATGCTGCTGGCGATGGGCATGGCCGGCGCAAAACTGCGCCAGTACCTGCAAAAACGCTCGGTGCGCTTGGCCTGCGGCCTGCTGGTACTGGGCTTCGGCATGCTGGGCCTGGCGCGCGCGGCTGGCGCTGGCCGGCACGCCTGGTTTGACGTGCTTTGCCTGACGGTGCAGCCATGATCATGAATGAGATTGCGGCGTGCTTCCATTGCGGCCAGCCAGTGGCGGCGAGTGCGAACTGGCACGTCAACATTGAAGGTGTGGAACGCGCGATGTGCTGCCCTGGTTGCGCGGCTGTCGCGCAGACCATTGTCGACATTGGCCAGGCAAGTTATTACCGCGAGCGGAGCGGCTTTGCAGCCCCGGCCGGAGCGACAGGTGAGGCGGCCGGCGTCGCCTCGCTGGTGCCTGCCGCACTGGCCTTGCCGGAAGATGATGCCAACATCATCGACGATGGCGATGCGCGAGAGACCACGCTGCTGGTGGAAGGCATCCGCTGCGCCGCCTGCGTGTGGCTGATCGAACACCGCTTGCGCCAGGTCGAAGGCGTGCAGCAGGCCAGCCTGAACGTCGCCACCGAAAAGCTGTTCGTACGCTGGCACAAGGAGAAGACCACGGCCGCAGCGCTGCTGGAAGCGGTGCGCAGCATTGGCTACAACGCCTGGCCATACGACACCACCCGGCACGATGCGCAGCTGCAGAAAGCCAGCCGCACCCTGGGCCGCCAGCTCTTCGTGGCCGGCCTGTCGATGATGCAGGTGATGATGTACGTGGCCCCCGAATACATGGCAGGCGACGACGGTACGCTGGACGCCGGCATGGCCAGCCTGATGCGCTGGGCCAGCCTGCTCCTGACGCTGCCCGCCATTGCCTACTCCGCCCAGCCTTTCCTGAAAGGCGCCTGGGCCAGCCTGAAAGCGCGCGTGCTGGGCATGGACGTGCCAGTCGCGCTTGGCATCATGGCCGCCTTCATTGGCAGCGCCGTGTCGACTTTCCGCGGTGACGGCGAGGTGTATTACGACTCCGTCACCATGTTCATTTTCCTGCTGCTGGCCAGCCGCTACCTGGAGATGGTGGCGCGCCGCAAAGCGGCCAGCGCCTTGTCGCGCTTGCGGCATGGCGTGCCGGAGATGGCACAGCGCCTTGCCGCATGGCCGGACTCGCGCGATGTCGCCACCGTTCCCGCCAGCGCGCTGGCCGCCGGCGACCATATCCTCGTCAAGGGCGGCGAAGCCGTCGCAGCCGATTGCGTCGTGGTGGATGGCAGCACGGCTGTCGACCTGTCGCTGCTGACCGGCGAGAGCGCCCCGCAGCGCAAGATTGTCGGCGATGCGATTCCCGGCGGCGCTGTCAACGCTGGCAGCCCGGTGGTGCTGCGCGTCGAGAAGCCGGCCCGCGACAGCACGCTGGCGGGCTTGCTCAAGCTGATCGAACGCGCGGGCGGCGCCAAACCGCAGATTGCACAGTGGGCGGACCGCGCCGCATCGTGGTTCGTGGCTGCGCTGCTGCTGTTTGCGGCGGCCAGTTTCGGTTTCTGGAGCTGGCACGACGCGGCGCGCGCGTGGCCGGTGGCGATTGCGGTGCTGGTGGTGTCTTGCCCATGCGCCTTGTCGCTGGCGACGCCCTCGGCGCTGGCTGCGACAACCGACCGGCTGCTGGGCAAAGGGGTGCTGGTCGTGCAACCGCATGTGCTGGAGACTTTGCACCGCACCACCCACATCGTCTTCGACAAGACCGGCACGCTGACTGAAGGCCGGCCGACTGTGCAGGGCATCGACGCGATCGACGGCGCGCGGATCATCGGCATCCTGCGCGTCGCCGCAGCGCTGGAGGCGGGCAGTGCGCACCCGATCGCGCTGGCCATCGGCGCCGCCGCCGAAGCACATGGCGCCGGCGCGGCAGGTGCCAGCGGACTGCAGGAACTGGCAGGGCAGGGCATGGAAGGCCTGGTCAACGGCGTGCGGTACCGCCTCGGCACTGCGGCTTACGTCGCTGGCATCGCAGGCAGCCCCGTGCCGCCAATGGGCCGGGCTGCGGGTGAAAGCGCGCCGCTGACGACGGTCTGGCTGGGCATGCAGGGCCGCTGGCTGGGGCGCTTCCAGATTTCGGATGCGCTGCGGACGGATGCGCGGCGCACGGTGGAATTCTTCCAGCGGCTCGGCAAGGAGGTCGTGCTGCTCAGCGGCGACCAGCAAGCGCTGACTGGAAACGTGGCGGGGCAGTTGGGCATCAGGGAAGCAATCGGCGACTGCCTGCCGCACCAGAAACTCGGCTATGTCCAGGCGCTGCAAGCGCGTGGCGGCGTGGTGGCGATGGTTGGCGATGGCATCAACGACGCGGCCGTGCTGAGTGCCGCCGATGTCTCTTTCGCCATGGGCAGCGGCGCAACCTTGGCACAAGTGCATGCAGACTGCGTGCTGCTCGACGCCCGCCTGTCGCTGCTGGCCGACACCGCCCGCAGCGCCGGCAAAACCATGCACGTGATCCGCCAGAACCTGGCCTGGGCCACGGTGTACAACCTTGTTGCCATCCCGGCAGCAGCCTTCGGCATCTTGAACCCCTGGCTGTCCGGCGTAGGCATGGCGGCCAGCTCCGCCATCGTTATTCTCAACGCGCTCCGGCTGCGCAGGAGTTAAGAAAATGGAATCGCTTTACCTGCTCATACCCATCAGCGTCGCCCTGGTTTTCGGCGCGCTGTGGCTGTTTTTCAAGGCCTCGGACGACGGCCAATTTGACGATCTTGTAGGCCCTGCAATCCGAGTTTTACAGGACAACGACCGGATTTGATCCACGTCATGTTTTTTTGAAGTGCTCCTCGGTAACCTTTGACATACCTCATCAAAGTGTCTGCCTGGAGAATTCAAAGTGGATCAATCACTGGACTACAACTACAAGGTCGTGAAGCAATTCGCGATCGCCACCATATTATGGGGCGTTGTGGGCATGCTGGTCGGCGTCATCATCGCCGCCCAACTTGCCTGGCCCGCCCTGAACCTGGACATTCCCTGGCTGACCTACGGCCGCCTGCGTCCCCTGCACACCAATGCAGTGATTTTCGCCTTCGGCATCAGCGGCCTGTTCGCCACTTCGTACTACGTGGTCCAGCGCACTTGCCAGGTCCGTTTGTTCTCCGACAAGCTGGCAGCTTTTACCTTCTGGGGCTGGCAGGCCGTGATCCTGTCGGCCGTGGTCACCCTGCCAATGGGCCTCACCCGCGGCAAGGAATACGCTGAACTGGAGTGGCCAATCTCGATCCTGATCGCCGTCGTGTGGGTGTCCTACGCGATCGTGTTCTTCGGCACCATCATCAAGCGCAAGGTCAAGCACATCTACGTCGCCAACTGGTTCTTCGGCGGCTACATCCTGGCGGTGACCCTGCTGCACGTGGTGAACTCGATGTCGATGCCGGCTTCGCTGTTCAAGTCCTACTCCA
>Ga0209130_1001826_pt1 | contig 12294 bp, 18 predicted proteins | sample AraplaMF_Cvi_mLB_FD_184264 | JGI IMG/M metagenome (GOLD analysis project Ga0209130, IMG submission 184264) | Arabidopsis root microbial communities from the University of North Carolina, USA - plate scrape MF_Cvi_mLB (SPAdes) (version 2) | ecosystem: Host-associated > Plants > Roots > Endosphere...
CATTCAATATTTTCCCAATTCACAGATTATAAATTTTAGAATACTTCTTATACAAACTATTTTCACTTCTATTTTTTCTAATAATGCTGCCCCTTAAAGCATAGAATGTAAGAAGTGAATTTTTAATACCTCGTATAAATAATATACCTTTTTTTCAAATGGTCAATATTTTCTTATTTATAAATCAAAGGTGAAATAAAAATAGCACAACGATATGTACTTCGTGTGAACTTCCTTATAATTGCGTATAAAGAACATTTGATATATCGCATATAAATATAATACCTCTTTAATTATTAGGATTTCAACACGACAATCCCCTTATCTAGAAGAAACCATCTAAAATGAAAAGTAAGGAGTTGCGTATTGATGAAGCTCTCTCCCGTTATCTCAAAAAATATAGTTGCTGTAGGCTATAATCCTTTTTCAATGATTTTACGTATTCAACTAAAGAATGGTATGTATGATTTCTTTAATGTACCAGAAAGCATTTACACCGGTTTATTAAACGCACACTCTAAAAGTTATTATCATAATACCTATATTAAAAATTCTTACCGCTACACTAAAATTTAAACTCGATTGGCATACAAAAAAAGAAAGGCGAATCAAATTCCCTTTCTTTTTTGTATGTTTTCACTCGCAATTTACCTTCTATCTTCTTTTATTAATTTCATCGTACGCTTGAATTTGTCTTTTAAGTCGCCTGTCGGCTTTTTTATCATGTACGACAAGAACTGCGTGTATCGCTCCTGGAACCCAAAAAATCAAGGTTAAAATGAAATTAATAATCGCTTGAAACGGCTTTCCGCAAAATAAAACAGCTACTGGCGGAAGTAGAATTGCTAATAAGTACATCATGTCTAAAAAACTCCTTAATGTTTATTTTTTCAATTCTTACCCATCCATCTCCTACACTATCAAACCTATGAAATTATGTTATTTCTAAAAGCATATATAAGAATTCGTCATTACAAAAATCACATATAATAGTATAACTAAATGAGGAGCATCTCACTAACGTTAACAAGTTATTTTCACTTGTTCGTTTATATGTATATTCTACACCTATATGAAAAAGCCTACAAAATGAATTAACACATCAATCTTGTCCTACATCTAAAATTGAAATACTCCAAAATTCATTGAAATGAGTATTTCATCACCTTTTCTTAGATTCCAATCGTTGTTCCTCTACTATTTCGGTTAATCCAATTGCTGAAATTACAGTACCTATTGCCTGTATCCAAATGCCTATTAGCCCTATTATACGTTGAGCTTCTTTATCTATATTACTGTCTTCGTTTCCCTTTTCTTCTTTTGATATATTTTTAATACCTTGATATGCTTGTAATCCCGCACCTAAACTTTGCATTGAATTCCCTAATACGATAATCCACTGTATTCCATTTATCTCATTCAATGCTACTTCTACTCCTAAAAAAGCGCCAATTGATTGCAAACTATTTCCAGTAATTATAAGAAAATCATTTTCTTTCATTTGTTCATTGAGATTAAAATACGTTCCTATTACATTTGAAATATTACCTAAAGCTAATAACTCAATCCCCGTTTTCGCTAGCGCTTTATTTTTGTTATCTATAGTTATCTCTTGCTTCTCACATTTATCTTCATCTTTCGCATCAATAGTTGCTATGATTTGTAATATATATCCGAGGGCTTGTAATGAACTCCCTACAATAACAAGATCCGACTCAATCTTTTCTTCTCCTGAAAAACCTCTAGTTGTTCCAATTGCTGCTATAAGATTTCCTCCTACTTGAAACCAGGCCCCTGTCAATTCTAAATCGCGTAGGTTCATTTTCCATCACCTATATTAAAATTTTCTAGTACATTCGAAACAAACAAATATCACCTTCAATTCTTTATTTTATTTTTCATATGTAATTTTGTGCATCACATAATGTACTAATAATACAAAAGAGCACCATTCAGGCGCTCTTTTTGACAAGGGCTTTCTCGATAAATGTCTAATTTGCAAATGCTTTTTACATACTTCAATATATGCTTGTCCTTCAAAAATGTGCATATCACATTTAATACCTAGCTAAACATTAAACGCATATCGGACATGTCAATGAGTCTCCGTTTTTATCTATTGATATATTTAATATATAATGGATTGCTTTATGTGACCATATTTCAGGTGTAGGAGATTCTTTTACATATTGAGGTGCACAGGAGTGAAGCATTGGAGTGCTAATACTTCCACCTGGATCTAAAGCAACTACGGCCATGCCATTTGGCAATTCCATTGCCATGGACTGCGTGATACCTTCAATAGCAAACTTCGAAGCACAATATGGAGCAAGCTCAGCCTCACCTTCTCTTCCCCAACTAGAGCTCATATTAATAATAATCCCTTCTTTTCTAGCTATCATCGCCGGGACGAACGCCCTAATGACATTTACTACCCCGTTCACATTTACACTCATTACACTTTCAAATTCTTGAGCGGTAACTTTCCATAACGGTGCGTTTTGATTAACAATCGATGCATTATTTATTAACATATCAGGAGCCCTATACTTATTAAGAATACAACTTGCCCATTTACTAACTTGGTGATGATTTGAAACATCAATTATTTGAAAATCATGTGAAGCACCGTAATATTTATTAAGCTCTTCAATTTTATTTTTTGAGCGTCCACACCCTACTATATTCCATCCCAATTCATGAAACCTATCAACCAATGCACGTCCTAACCCTTGCGTTACTCCAGTAATAATTACAAGTTTTTCAATGTCGTTTCGCTCCAACTTCATCTCCTCCTTTCAATTAATATTACTCTTTTTATTCTTATTCAAATTCTTACTTAAGTATCAATTCATTTCATACTTTAGGAGTATTTTTGATATTACATATTACAAACAAAAAGAGTAACCATCATAGTTACTCTTTTTGTTTGTATCTTTATTATTTTTAAATTGTATCTGCTCTTTCCTACATTTCTCATATCAATAAATATAGGTTACACATTGATGAAAGTATTTTTATATTTATATTTATATTTATATTTATATTTATGTTTACAGTTCGATTTATCCAAATACTTTTCAATCCACATTTTCAACATAACATGATCCACCTTTATCCAAGTATTTTCACGTAGCCTTAAACACGCTTTCATTTAAATTCTCAATCTCATTTTGCAACTTTTTAAATTGTTCAAAATGCATTGTTATAGATTGAATACTATTCCTTTCAACATTTTGCTTCACTAATAAAACGCCTGTATCGTGAAAAATCGCTTCAAGTTCTTTCCTTATAGATACTTTCGTAATATATGCTGTTTTAATTGCCGATAAAATCGCTATTTCATTAAACTTTAATTTTATTTCATTAGGACAAAATGCTTTTTCGATCAATGTAACATCATTACTACAAATAAAAGCAACAAGTTTACTTGATTCTACATCTGTTAAATCTACTGTTTTTATAACATTATCCATTACATTTCGCCTCCTTTAATTCCGTATATATTAATTATTAGAATTTATACTTTATAAAATTCAACTCTTCATTAAATTTAACATACTTTTTGCTAAATTGATTAAATAAAGCTTCAAACGTTTCCCTATCCCACAATATTTGCCACATGAACCAATTAAACTATACCTTCATATAGTAGTGCAAACAATTACTTATAAGGTAGGTGAAAATTATGCCCTCAGTTGTTGGGAATTTAGTTGTACAAAATAGTAACGGATCTTTCAACTTAGGTGATTTCTACAACGTTTCTCCAAAGGAGAATACAAAAGCTTATAACGGCTCTGGCGCATCTAACGTTGGTTTCGTTGTGAACACTTTTAGCGGGGTTAGCGCGACTAATACATTTGATTCTGATTTAGCAGATCAAAACCAAGTTGGTACGGCCTAACCAGATCTGTAATCAGATTTGTATAATATTTTAAAATTTGTCTATACTATACTCAGGCTGATAAACAGCTATCGTTAATTTTTTGAGTGCCCAATCTTTTTCTCCCTTTCCCTGGGGCTAAGCAGCTAGTTTGCATCTAGCTGCTTTTTCATTTAATTCTTTACCTCTTCAAAAATAGTAAGGGTTTTGTCTATTATCCATTGACTATTAATCCATAACAATTGGGCTTTTGCAGGCAGCCTGACGTACAGCCAAATTTCGAGGTGTGAATCTAACTACCCACCAATAGCGGGACAAATTAAAAAAGCTAAATTTCAAAATTCAGCTTCTTTTAGGTTACATCAATTATGTCCATTGTAGAAAATATATATGTTTTATAAAATGCATCTGTACATTTTACAATTTGTTGAATAGGATTTATATGAACCACTGTCATATAACTTGTAAGTATGTATCCTTCTTCAAAATATGTCACTAACATCTCTTCTTCAGACAATAATGAAGTTAATAACTTGTCTGTAATACTTTCTTTCGCTTCATTAGTTATTAGCGGTCTTTGGACTTTTAATTTCTCTCCAATAATTTTTTTCATACTTAATAATTGTTCCGACATTACTGTAAACGGAACCCACTCTCTTCCTGTTTCCTGTATCTTTACATAACTCATTTTCTTTACTCCTCAATTTTCTATATCTATCCATTCACAAAATAGAAATTTCACTTCTAAATACACTTTATCCATCTCTTATTTAATATGTAGCGTAGCTTTCCAATTCAAAACTATTTATGAATTTGTAGAAATCTCCACTACAAAAGAACGTTTGTTCTCATTATACACGAACGAACGTTCTTTTGGAAGTGCAATATGTAAATTTTTCAAACAAAATGTAACTTTAATCTATGAAGTTTATTCATACCCATTGATTACTCCCTATTATTAATCAACTTTCTTTGCACTTCCTATCACACCATAGAATACGTGTAGCAACAATAAAAGCGACTCCACCCAATGTGGAGTCGCTTTTATATTTCTACTTTTCTATCCTAACTAACGTTCTTTCTGGAATACAAATTTCAGCTACATCAAAATGATTTATTTTCAAATTTAATTCCCCTACTTTTTCCTGATTTTCTTCACCAACCCAACAACTATATAATTCAAAGTAATCTCCTTCTTTTAAATACCCTTCCATAATCGAGCATAAAGTTAAAAGTTTATTTTGAGATTCTTTCTTATCAACTAATCTTTGCCACTCAACCAGTTCTATTCCCCATCCTGATGATACTTCATAAATGTAATTTGTTTGAAATTGATGCTCTTTTACAACTTCAAGTAAACCTTCATCTGAAAAGCACGGTCCAATTATGATTAAATCATTGGAATCTTCTGGGGTTAACGGCACTTCTACATTACAACCTATATAACTAGCTAAACTCATTTTTAACTCCTCCAATATTATTCAACAAAGCTCTTCATAAATACATTTATTTATTTATTTATATATTCATTTCCTGCATAGATAAAAGAAATTTTAGTTTTACTATTCATTAACCATCCATCGACATAAGCATATACTTTTATTATGAACGAAACTCACAAAAATTTCGAAACTTATAAAGAATGTAAAACAATACATTCTTTATAAGTTTCATACATTTCGACAAATCATTTCACTGATCCTGCTATGTGCGGGATAATAATCAGTAAGGACGAACAAAGTCAAAACTAATTATTTCATTACTTTACTTTCTCTATTGATTAAGTTTAGGTTGCATAATAATATGTAATTCTCTCTCTGTTTCTGTTTTTTTCGGATTCCGATAATATTCCAGTTTATATTCTATTACTTCATACTCAATCATCCCAATCTTTATCCCTTTTGTTTCTTTTAATACATCTAGTAAAATACTTATATTTTCATTAGCTGATTCGAAAATTTTCCCTCCGCCTTCTCTTTTAAAAATAACTTTCATATATTCTCCTCCAAGTTAATTTAATAATCTAGTAAATCTAAAATTATTCATATTATAATGTAGAACACTTTTTGCAATAAAAATTTCTACATTTCATTTCGTATAAAGTCAATTTACTCTCCGATAATATGGTATGTATCATTCTTTAAATTATGTCTTCTATTCATTCTCTAAGAAAATACAAAAAATATATTTAGTTTATATTTAACAATATTAATTAACTAAAACATTATCATTTCAACATTTTGCGAATTAAATTGCTTATTCCTTTTATCTACATACAAATTTTCCCATTGTAATTCTTAATATTTAAATGTAATATTGTATTGTCTTACTATCTATTTATAACACACACACTAACGTGAAAAGGGAACTCTATACGAGTTCCCTTTTCTATTGAAAATAAAAAAACAGAAATATAGCATTATGCTAAATCTCTGTTTTTCTTCTAAACCTTATTTCTCATCTAAGAATTTAAATGTATCTTTAAATTCTTTATCTGTTACTTTAATATCCGCATCTTTCAATAGATCATTGATTACTTGTTGTTTCCATTTACCTGTCGCATCTTGCAGTCTTTGTTGTTCTAAATCTTTTCGAATCGTATCTTTTACTTCATCGTATGGTTTCAATTCTTTTTTATCCGTCACTTTTATTATATGATAACCATAAGATGTTTTTATTGGCTCACTTACTTGTCCTGCATCTAATTTATACGCAGCTTCTTCAAACTCTTTCACAGTTTGACCAGGAGCAAAACCAGCTATTTCTCCGCCCTGTTCCTTTGAACCAGTATCTTCCGAATATTGTTTCGCTAAAGCAGTAAAATCTTCACCATTATTTATTTTCTCTTTTACTTCTTTCGCAGTTTTTTCATCTTTCACTAAAATGTGACTTACCTTCATTTCAGGTTTATGGTTATCTTTCACATCTTTATCTGTGACAGTCGCTCTAATCGCTTTCTCAAGCGCAATTTCTGGCTTCATTTTCTCTTTTAGTTCATCTTCATTTTTTAACCCTACTTGCTCTAAAGCCACATCAAACTTGTCACCCATTTGTTCCTTCGCTGCGTCTACTTGTTTTTTAGCTTCTTCATCTGAAACTTCATATTTATCTAGCAATGCCTTATTTAACATCATTTGAGATAAAGTACTTTTTCCATATGTTTGCCTTAATTCTTTACTTAACTCTTTCTCTGTCACGTTTCCTACTTTTGATGTTGCAACATTTTCTGCGGAACCACACGCAGACAATGCTAGCGCCACACATGTAATAATAGTTCCCATAAATAGCTTATTCTTTTTCAATTCAAATACCTCACTTTGATAATTGTATATTAGGAACTATACAGCGCTATTGTGAAATTAATGTGTTTTCCGCAAGTATTTCTCTTCATGTCAGAGGCAAGATTTATTAAACACTAAAAGCTGGCATGCAGCCGATTTTTTAACATCATTTAATCTGTACATGTTCTTCTTTGATCCATTTGTTTCCACCTATATCTACATATCCATGCTGACGATTCCAAATACGATAAGGAATTTTCCCATCGACCGCACCTGTATCATTCCCGTTTGGTCCATCGTACGTTCTAATTTCATATCCAGGTGTGTATTTTGAGTATGCATAGTACCATTGCACATTAAAATGCTCTAACTTAGCCCACTGTTGTTCTCCACCTAAACAAATCATATCTTTTTCACCACCTCCCCAATAACCTTTAAAAATTAAATATGGGATTTTTTTCGTAAGTCTTCCTGTAAACTGTGGATTCGCAGGATTTTCATATAAATTAATGCCGTATCCATCATTATATTTTGAAACTGCAATACCAATTCCATTTGGTTGCTTACTATCTCCAATACTAGATTGATTTGTTTGATTTGAACCTATAAACCAAGAAAGATTTTTATTCCCAATTAATTGATTTAAATCACATTTTCCAATACCAGGAACATTTCCTGAATCAGTATATTGCCAAATATCACAAGGGTATGCTGGTTTATTCCCTCCATAACGAGGAATCCAAATAAAATCAGCATCAATATTGCGAGCTCCAAATGATATATACGTGTGATGTCCTACATATAAACCAATTTTTTTTGCACCTAATCGGCGTAATTCATCAATAAATGCTTGAGTCCCACCTTGCATATCTACCATTGTTTGAACTTCTACATCTGCCACCCAAAATTTGGCGTTTTTATCGCCACGATTCCAAAAATCTTGCGCTTCTTTTTTTGCATCTGAAATAGATATATAACGGCAAAATGCATAATTTCCAAATGGAATACTACGTTTCTTCATTTCTTTCACATAACCTTGATACATAAAATCCGCAGTATTCGAACCATCTTGAACTCTAGCAATAACTAAATCTAGCTGAGCCGCTGCAATATCCCAATTAATATTTCCATTCCATTTCGAAATATCTACAATATAACCCATTATTAATCAACTCCTTTTTTATTAGCTTATTCAAAGCTTGTTTTATTGTTAGACCCATATGCCTAATAACAAGCCTCTATAAAACAAATAAATATATTTTCATTATTTTTTAAAACTATATAATTTCTTTTTATCCATAATAAACAAGTTCTTCTCTTTTACATTTATTAACGATAAGTATACGTTTTCTTCATACTAAATAATGGGATAAAACTATAAATAATGTGCATACTATATATAAGCAATTTTTGCTTATACTCATGAATGGCCTCCAAGATTTTTCAATCTCCCTGTAAAAGGTAGCTAAAAAAGCTGCCTTTTTACAATTTATAGTTAATTACTGCTTACTCCCTCGTATTAGTATTTTTTAAGCTTTGTATTAGCATGCATGGTATATATTTTTTTACAGCGCTATTTTGATACGTATTAGAAATAACTTTTCCTATTTATGAAAATGTCCTTTCCTTTACATAGTTATAAAACAATTTAGAAAAAGTATTTTAAATTTCCACATCTTACTTTCAAATGAAATGGTGAAATACAGTGAAACTTTAATCAGTGGGGGGGTTCATCCCCCATTGATTATTAGCCCTCACCAATCGGGTGTTTACGGGCAGCAGGGCTTCCACCTAACTTCTTTGCTCTCGCCGAATTTTAAGGTTAGAGTCTTACTGCCCACAAATAGCGGTATAAAACTCCATCTACTAATATCGTATATATAATAATCAAATACAATAAAATTACATATTATATTAATATGTCTTTCTAATTAAAAAGTAATAAAAATATAACCCCTATTATATAAGGAGTTGATTCAATGAAAAAAATGCCTATCGTATTCAAAGTTCCCCCGAATTCAAAGCTAAAAGTTACATTCTACGGTCCTTGTAACGAAGTAATTACAAACGTATCTTTAATTAATCAACTACTCATCCCTAACTGCCAGACTATATCTCAATATCCAGACTTCAAGAAATATATAACTGAAGTCCGATCATTATCAAATTGTTAATCATATAATTTGTGATTTTTCATTTCGAACCGTTCGATAATAAAAAAATAGAAAGAGCCGAGTCTTTCTAAAGAAACGGCTCTTTTTCATTTCACAAAACATAACTTCAATAATAAACTAAAATAACTCATTAATTGATATTCTATTGATATTTCGTTGATATTTTACACATATTAATAAAATGCGCATATATTATCGTATGGAGTTACTCCACTCATAAAACCTATCTTTCTTTTGAGTATACTTTATTTGTATACTCTTTTTTTATTCTTTACTTACCATTACCCTGTTCATATTTCCGAAGATCACCCATACAAACATCGAGTATTTCAAAAAATCATCTTCTTATTAATCGCTATGAATATAAGTTTAACAATTTATCGATAGCTACATTTTCAGCATCACTTAAATCGACGAAATATTGAAGTTGCCATAGTTGACTCTTCTTAGCCTGATTACTAGCAGGTTTATCCCAAATAGGGTAAACCCTCATAGCCATTTTTCCTTTTTGGTTTTGAGTTTTTAATATTTTTTCTTTTAGAAGAATCTCTTTTGGAAAAATAAATTGTCCTAGTTTATTATCCGCTATACAAGTAATAACTAAAAGATCAGGAGCCAAATCATAAGAAAATGCCTGATTTCTCATGGAAGCACCCTTCTCCCAAAAAGAAACAAATTGTCCAATCTTATTAGGCGTAATTTTTGATACCCTAAATCGTATACTTCTATTATTTAGCTGGAATATCCCTCCTGCATATTCTGAATTTTACTTTTATCTTTTTGGTTAGTGATGAATAGATTATTAGGTTTGTAAATCATCTCATCCAGTTTTCCAACTATATTACTAAAATCAATCATGTAGACACACCTTTTTTATTTTTCAGTATTTCAAGAACACTTGTTCTTGATATCGAACTTAAACTTTAATCAAAAACCGCTGTAAAGATACTTAAACGAATGATAGCTTTGTATCGTCTTTTCAAAGATTATTTTATCTACTCCATCCACAACTTCAAATTTACTTTTATAGTATTTATTACATAACTATTCCAATTTTTCGTATTACTCATTATTATATTAATATATAAATAAAAACGAGGTACATATTATATGACCCAATTCAAAATTGACTTTGGCTCCATAGAGCACCCCTTCTTCCTATTAGTTTTATATCCTATCGCACTTCTTTTAACACTCGGCATTACATTTAGTATATGTCATTCTCTTTTACTAAATTTCAATGCACCGAGTTGGGTAGCAAAACTATTAGCTATCGTATTAACTCTAGGTGTTGCTTATCAAGTATTTATGAACTTATTTTAATATATTACCAATTTAACATCTTTAAAAAAAAGGCCCTACCATAAGGTAGAGCCTTTTAGTTAAATAGTCCATAAATCACAAACATGTCTTTTATTTTATTGGAGATGGGAATCTTGCAGCTTCAAAATGCGTACTAATAAATCCTGGATCATTTTGTATAATCAGTCCATCTACATCACTCTCAGCAAAAATTTCAACTACATCTCCTGCATGTAATTGAAGTATTGTTGAAACAGCTACGACATTTGCAAAATTGGGTGGACCAAAAAAGTCATTATCTATCGCTATAGCTGGATTATCATTTACCCGAATTTCTACACGCGCCCTATAATTCGTATTACTATCATTAGGTGCAAAGCTGATTGTACCAATAATAGAATAAACTCCTCTAGTCTTCGGAATAAAATCTGATGTTACTGGATTATATTCATTCGCTAAATCAAACTGTTCATTTTGGAATAATACTTTAACAAAAGTATTTGCAGTGACATTTTGATTTACTGTACTAACAGCTCTAAAAGCAGATGCCCTTACAAGCTTATCTTTCTCATTATCACAACACTTATCGTAATAATCTGTACTCTTCTTACAACAAATATGCTGTGTCTTTTTATAGCCATTGCAATGCTTACAATAATAATATGACATATTTATATCCCCTTTCTAAATCTATTGTTGTATACTATGCAAAATAAATTTAAAAAGTTTGGACGAGCTATTGCTAATATGAAATTAAAAAAACTCCACCGAAAAGCAGAGTTAATATAATTTTTTCCTTTTTAATATTTATACAATTGGAGATGGAAATCTAGCAGCCTCAAAATGAGAACCATCTTCTGAACTACTAATAACCCCATCTATACTACTTTGCGCAAAAATCTCAACAATATCACCTGCATGTAATTGGAGTATCGTTGAAACACTTACGACATTCCCAAAATTTATTGGACCAAAAAAGTCGTTATCTATAGCAATTGCCGCATTTCCATTCACTCGAACTTCTACACGCGCTCTATAGTTTACATTTGTATCGTTTGGAAAGAAACCAATCGTTCCAATTACGGAATAAACGCCTCTAGTCTTCGGAGTAAACTCTGATGTTGCCGGGTTATATTCATCCGCTAAATCAAATTGTTCATTTTGAAATAATACTTTGACAAAAGTATTGGCTGGAAGGTTTTGATCAACTGTATTTACCGCTCTAAAAGCGGATGCTCTTACAAGGTTTTTCTCCTTATGATCGCAAGAACAGTCATCATATTTTTTACAGTCCTCTCTTCTCTTTTTACAACAATCATGATTTTTCTTTTTGTACATATATATCGCTCCTTTCTATTACTGCATACTATGCATGCTAGACTTGGAAAGTTTGGACAAGTTGTTGCTATTACAAAAATGAGAACGTGCTACCATAAGACAGCTTGAAGAGAAAATATAACTAAAAAACAAAGCTTGTATTTTAAATTTTGATTATATCACTAATATCAATTATCCCGTTTCATCAACCCGTATTTCTAGCCTTCTCCTCCGTACAAATTTATTATTATTAAATAGATTTCAACATTCAGTACGATATGCAATATTTCATATTTTATTATTTCAATATCCTTTTATTATCGATAAAATGATAATA
>Ga0209130_1001827_pt1 | contig 12289 bp, 10 predicted proteins | sample AraplaMF_Cvi_mLB_FD_184264 | JGI IMG/M metagenome (GOLD analysis project Ga0209130, IMG submission 184264) | Arabidopsis root microbial communities from the University of North Carolina, USA - plate scrape MF_Cvi_mLB (SPAdes) (version 2) | ecosystem: Host-associated > Plants > Roots > Endosphere...
AGTAGTGACTACGTACCTCAGCTCTTAAGTTTACGAGTGTTAGTATACTTTGTTTATTTTCATTTTGCAACAACAGTTTTTTCGATTTTCTGTCATATTTTCCTCTTTACTTTTCCCTAAAAAAAATTATTGATTCACAAATACAGTAATCCCAACGTTTCGTGGTATGTCCACTATTTGAAGATATACTCATATAATTTTTATCCTTTTCAGAAAAAAATAAAAAAAGAGGGCAAATTTCCACTTGCCCTCTCCCTCGTTCACTTAAATATGTTGCACATTTTTTTGTTTCGCTAATTCATCAACAACTAACGTTACAAGATCTACAACACGACGAGAGTAGCCCCACTCGTTATCATACCAAGCAAGTACTTTCACTTTACGATCACCCATTACCATTGTAGATAAACCATCAATAATAGCTGAGTGTGTATTTGTATTAAAGTCGATAGACACTAAAGGCTCTTCACTGAATTCTACAATTCCTTTTAACTCACCGTTTGCAACAGTTTTGAATGCTTCATTAATATCTTCAACTGTTACATCACGTTTTACATCTACTACTAAGTCAACAAGAGACACGTTTGGTGTTGGTACACGAAGTGCCATACCATGAAGTTTTCCATCTAAATGCGGAAGAACTTTTGCAAGCGCTTTCGCAGCACCCGTCGTTGTCGGAATGATTGACTGTCCGCAAGCACGTGCTCTTCTTAAATCTTTATGTGGGTTATCAATATTTTTTTGGTCATTTGTATAAGCGTGAACAGTTGTCATTAAACCGTTTTCAATTCCGAACTGCTCATCTAACACCTTTACAACAGGTGCTAAACAGTTTGTTGTACAAGATGCATTTGAAATAACGGTATGTTTTGTAATATCTAATTGATCTTCGTTCACACCAACTACAATTGTTACATCTTCATTTTTACCAGGCGCTGTTAAAATAACTTTTTTCGCTCCAGCTTCAACGTGAAGAATTGCTTTTTCTTTTGAATTAAATTTACCAGTTGCTTCAATTACAACTTCAACACCTAGATCTGTCCAAGGCAATTCCTTTGGATCACGGTTGTTTAAAAGACGAATCATTTTCCCATCTACTAATAAGTGATCTTCAAATGCTTCCACTGTTCCGGCAAACTTACCGTGTACTGTATCATATTTAATTAAATGTGCTAACGTTTCGGACGGATAGCTTGCATTGATTGCTACAATTTCGAATGCGCTTTCTTTTATTGCTTGACGAAACACCATTCTCCCAATACGTCCAAATCCATTAATTGCCACACGAGTCATAATATGTTATCCCCCTTGAATGCGTTATACTATTTATCTCTAATCCCAATAATAGTATAACACAAAAAGGAGGAATGTCACTAAGCATTTTCATTAATTTCACAATTTTTTAGTTAATAATGTTCCACTTCTTTAAAATCACCTGTAATTGTGTTTTCGTTCCCATAATTGTGCCATCATTATTTATCACTTCATCTGCACGCTTTACTTTTTCTTCTAATGGCATTTGAGATTGAATACGTGCCGTTGCTTCTTCTTCTGAAAAATTATTACGTTTCATTAAACGTTCTAATTGCGTACTCGGCATAACTGCTACAACTAAAACACAATCAACGAGATTTGTTAATTTACTTTCAAATAAAAGAGGGATGTCTAACACAACCGCTTGCATACCTTCTTTTATGTACATCTCCTTTTGCGCATTCATTTCTTCACGTACCGCAGGATGCACAATTTTGTTTAACTGCAATCGTTTTTCTTCATTATAAAAAACGACACTTCCTAATTTAGGTCGATCAAGCTCCCCATCTTCTTGTAACACTTCCGTTCCAAACACCTCTACAATTTTGTTATATGCTGGCTTTCCTCGTTCTACAACTTCTCGCGCAATAATATCAGCATCAATAACTGGTATATTTAGTTCACGAAACATTTCTGATACCGTACTTTTTCCGCTTGCAATGCCTCCCGTTAATCCAATTACTACTGTCATAATAATCCTCCTCATATTAAAAGGCGCGAAACTAATGTTCCACGCCCATACTTACATTTTCCAAATTCCAATAATAATGAGTAATACCCCAGGCAGGAATGTAAATTTTTGTAACCATTTCATATTCGATAAAACCGTACCAAGTTTCATTCCAAGAAATAAAAATAAAGAACTCATAACCGCGACTAATATCGCCATCATAGCGGGTGCATACCCTAATAAAGATGCACCAATTCCAGCACCGAATGAATCTACAGAAAGAGCTATACCAAGAAGCAATGCTTCTCCTGCAGAAATGGTGCCTGATTTATCAAAATCTGCTACAGTCGGTTTCCGTAAAATTTGAATCACTAGCCCAAGCGAGGCAATCTCTAATTTCCAGACCTTCTCCTCTTGCTTCGGTTCTTCTTTTTTCTCACTTCGAAAAAATTGATATAATACCCAAATCCCTATTCCAATAAGAACAAGCCCACCGATACGCGTTGCGATAACAGGTGAAAATATTTTCGCGATCATATGTCCAATTCCCATTGAAACGAGCATAACAGCCGCTGAACACATTCCGATAATTACAATTGATCTTAGTGGAATTCTTACGCTTCTTAAACCATATGTTAGCCCTACACTACAGCTATCCAAGCTTAATGTAAAAGCTAATAAAATAAGAGATAAATAAAGGTACATCGGTAAACTCCTCCCTTATACATAGCTCTGCTGTATGTATATGACAAATGCCTATCCGATGTTATCTCTTTTCTATATTCTTGGCTGACAAATTGGGCAGTAATGCGTTCCTCTTCCGCCAACAACTGTTTTTTCTAGTATCGTACCGCAAGTTACACACGGTTCTCCTTTTTTTCCGTATACATTTAGGAGTTCTTGGAACGAACCAATTTGCCCTTGCGAATTGATATACGTTCTAATTGTACTTCCGCCTCGCTTTACTGCTTCGCCTAGCGTTGTAACAATTGCTTCGTACACTCTTTCTATTTCTTCTTCTGTTAAAGACGCAGCTTCTCGTTCTGGGTGAATTTGAGAACGGAATAACACTTCATCTACATATATATTTCCAAGCCCCACTAAAAGACGCTGATCTAATAATACAACTTTTATTTTACGGTTTGTTTTTTGCAATCTTTCTTGTAAATACCGCGGTGTCAATTCAGCATCAAATGGCTCCGGGCCTAAGTCAGCAAGAGGCATTTGATTCAACTCTTCACCTTTCTTAAAGAGATGCATCGTACCAAACTTTCTCACATCTTTATAATGCAATTCAGTTCCATCTGTAAATAAGAAACGGACGTGCGTATGTTTATCAATTGGCTCATCCTCTTGATGAAGTAAAAACTTACCTTCCATACGCAAATGTGAAACAATGACATAATTCGTTACATATAAAAGCAAAAACTTTCCTCTTCGCTTTATATTTTCAATTGTCTCGCCTCTTAGCATTTCTTTAAAGATTTCTGCATCATCCGGTCGTTTTACTATTTTAGGATAAGTAATAACAACATCTTCAATCGTTTTTCCTGTTACAAGATTTTCAAGCGTCCGTCTAACATTTTCAACCTCTGGTAATTCAGGCATTTCATCACATCCTTATTTCGCGTCGTACCAAGTTGGACCGTAAGAATAATCAACTTTCAATGGAACTGCTAGTTCAATTGCATGCTCCATTACTTCAGGTACAAGCTTCTCTAATATTTCAATTTCTTCTTTTGGTGCTTCAAATATCAATTCATCGTGTACTTGCAGAAGAAGACGTGCTTGTAATCCTTCTTCTTCTAGACGATCTGCCATAATAATCATCGCTTTTTTAATAATATCAGCCGCACTACCTTGAATTGGTGTATTCATAGCTGTACGCTCAGCAAAGCTACGTAAATTGAAATTACGACTCGTAATTTCCGGAATATAACGGCGACGATTTAATAATGTAACCACATACCCTTTTTGTTTCGCATCTTTTACGATTTCATCCATGTATTCTTGTACACCAGGGAAACTTTCTAAATACTTTTCAATAAATTCCGCTGCTGCTTTTCTTGTAATTCCTAAGTTTTGCGAAAGACCATAATCACTAATCCCATACACAATTCCGAAGTTAACTGCTTTTGCTTGTCGTCTCATGTTAGATGTTACTTCATCTTTCCCAACACCAAATACATCCATAGCTGTTTTCGTATGAATATCCATGTCATGTTGGAACGCTTCAACTAACCCAGGATCATTTGCAATATGAGCAAGCACACGAAGTTCGATTTGTGAATAATCAGCCGCGTACATGATCCATCCTTCTTCTGATGGAACGAATGCCTGACGAATCTTTCTTCCTTCTTCTAATCGAATCGGGATATTTTGTAAGTTCGGATCTGTTGAACTTAATCGACCTGTTTGCGTTAACACTTGATTGAAACGAGTATGGATTTTAGATGAATCTTCATGTACAACTTTCAATAAACCTTCAATGTAAGTTGAATTTAGCTTCCCTAATTGACGATAATGTAAAATATTAGGTATAATTTCATGATGATCCATAAGTTTATCTAATACATCCGCTGACGTAGAATAACCTGTTTTCGTCTTTTTAATAACTGGTAAGTTTAAGTTCTCAAACAGAATAACTCCAAGTTGCTTCGGTGAATTAATGTTAAATTCCGTTCCTGCAAGCTTATAAATTTCCTGTTCCATTTCCTTTAATCTACCTGCAAGTTCTTCTCCCATATTACGAAGACGCTCCGTATCAACTTTTACACCTTTTACTTCCATATCAGCTAATACACGTGCAAGTGGTAATTCTAACTCTGTAAACAGTTCATATTGCTCATTCTTTTTTAACTCTTCAATGAATGTTTGCTTTACATCATATAATACATGCACTTTACGAGCTACATGCTCCGCTACTACATCTAACTCTGGAACTGCACGCTTCGCACCTTTTCCGTAAACTTCTTCATCAGATTTCACGGCATGTGTTTCTTTCATTTTTGCTACGGCACGAAAATCTTTATCTGTATCAGCTGGATCAAGTAGATAAGCAGCAATTAATAAATCAAAATCAATTCCTTGAATATCTACACCTTTCCACTTAAGAGCAACGATAGCTCGCTTCGCATCAAATGTATGCTTTCTCATTTCTCCATTTGCAAGCCATGCTTTGAAAGCATCTGATTTAAGAGCAATGTCTGCCGAAATAAAGTAACAACCATTTTCATTTTGAATACCAAAACCTTGAATATCCGCTTTATGATAGTTATCTTCTTGCACTTCTACAATAAGCGCACTATCTTGCTGAAGCATTTCTTCTGTAACTTCTTCCACAATATCAAATGTAATATCATCTAATTCAGCTGGAGCTGTTTCTTCAGGCGTAACGCCTAACTTATTTAAAAGAGATGTAAATCCTAAATTCTCAAACATTGGAATAACATCACTTGGTTCATACCCTTTATATTCCATATCATCTACATGCACAGTAATTGGTGCATCTGTAATAATAGTCGCAAGTTCTTTACTCATAAGAGCTTGTTCTTTATTTGCTTCTAACTTTTCTTTTAATTTCTTTCCGCTCACTTGATCTAAGTTTTCATATACTGCTTCAACCGTTTCAAATTGCGTTAATAATTTAATGGCTGTCTTCTCACCAACACCTGGTACACCTGGAATGTTATCTGACTGGTCTCCCATTAAACCTTTCATATCGATAATTTGCTTTGGTGATAAGCTATATTTCTCAAATAAAGCTTCTGTCGTATATTCATCTACTTCTGTAATCCCTTTGCGCGGAATACATACAAGTGTATTATCGGAAACAAGTTGAAGTAAGTCTTTATCTCCTGAAATAACTTTTACATAAGCCCCTTGCTCACTCGCTTCCTTCGCTAGCGTTCCCATAATGTCATCCGCTTCATAGTTTTCTAATTCATAGCGCGGAACATTAAATGCATCAAGCATCTCACGAATAAACGGGAATTGCTCTGATAACTCTGGTGGAGTCTTTTGACGTCCTCCCTTGTAATCACTATACGTTTTATGACGGAATGTTGTTTTCCCCGCATCAAACGCCACAAGCATATGTGTCGGTTTTTCTTCCTCTAGTATCCTCATTAACATCATTGTAAAACCATAAATTGCGTTCGTATGTATACCTTTGTCGTTATTTAAAAGCGGTAGTGCAAAGAAAGCACGATACGCGATATTATTACCATCTACTAATACGACTTTTTTTTCCAAACTACAAACCTCCCCATACATATTTGAAACGATTTTTTCCACAGAAAAAAAACCGTTCCTGTCCTCTCTCTATATTAACATGACTAATAGAGAGAAGAAAAATAACGGCTATTTTCTATCATATATACAAACGTTTACTAACATAAAAGGGAAGTGACGAGAACAGCATAACTATTCTCGTCCAAAATTACTCCTTGGATGAAGGGGTTTTCATCTATTATATTAACAGAGCTTTATTAATATTTAATTAAGCCAATGTTAATATATTGTAAATATCCTTCATCCTATTTTTCAGTAGCTGATTTTGGTAAAACAACTGTAAATGTCGTTCCTTCCCCAACCTCACTATCCACCGTAATCGTACCTTGATGTGCTTCAACTAAATGTTTCACAATTGATAAACCAAGACCCGTTCCACCCGTATTCCTACTTCTCGCTTTATCAACTCGATAAAAACGTTCAAATATACGAGGGATTTCTTCTTTACTAATACCAATTCCAGTATCCGACACCTTTATATACGCATTATATTTATCCTCTAATAATTCAACTGAAACAACGCCGCCAGCCGGCGTATATACGATTGCATTATTAATTAAATTAATAAAGATTTGTTTTAAGCGGCTCGGATCTCCAATAACGGAAACTCGTTTCAATACATTCACTTGTAAAGAGATTTCTTTTTCTCCCGCTTTATTATCGAGCACCATGTGAATGTCTTCAAGAATCCCCTTCATATCAACCGTACCCATATTTAGTCTAAACCCTTGCTGCTCGATTTTTGATAAATCTAATAAATCTTCAATTAATCCTTGCATGCGCTCACTTTCTTTTAAAATAATACGTAAGAAATGTTCGCAGAATTTTTTATTATCCATCGCTCCGTCCAAGAGTGTTTCTGAAAAACCTTTAATAGAAGTAATCGGTGTCTTTAGTTCATGAGAAACATTCGCTAAAAAGTCTTTTCTCATTTGTTCTAATTTCTTTAGCTCAGTAATGTCATGGAATACAAGGACAATCCCTTTCCATTCATGGTTCGTCCCGATAATCGGTGCTCCATATACTTCGAAATGCTTTCGCTCAATTCCAAGCGGCAATAACATTTGTTTACGCACTTTCACTTCTGTCATAAAGATTTCTTCTACGAGCTCAATAATTTCCGTATGATGAAACGACTCATAGTATAAACGGTCTAAATATTCTTCGTCTGTTACGTGGAAGGTCTCCTTATAAGAACGGTTTACAAGGTTTATATAACCACGACTATCAATTAAAATCATTCCACTTCCCATATTTTCAATTAATGTATGCAAACGATCTTGTTGCATTTCTTGCTCAAGTGTCATCTCTTGTAAATTACGTGCTAAAATATTAATTGCTTTACTTAGCATTCCTGTTTCATCCGAATGACTTTCATAAGCGCGTGCTTTATAATTTCCCTTCGCTAATTCAATAGCCACTTTCGTAACGGATTCAATCGGCCTAATATATTGCCCTGTAATTTTCATACCTAAAAATACGACAACGAGACACGCGATAACAAATCCGATAATTAATAATCCCCACGTTTTTTGGTGAACGTCCCTCAAAGTATCGATTGTACTTTTCACCAAAATATATCCTTGTTTCCCTGCTACATCCTGAACGAACACAGCATGATAAAATTCATTCTTTTGATCCGTTTCTTTCGTAATAACTTTATTTCTTTGTTTTGCTGTTTCAGAAGAAAGTTCTTTAATCATCTCTTGACTAAATGCAGATTGTTGCCCTCCGCTATATTGAACTTTATTTTTTTCATCAACAAATATAATAGAAGCTGGTATTTGTTCTTCTAACTTTTCAAATACATACGGCTTTTTTAAAACAGATTCAAACCCTTGCTCCTCTGCTAATACAGCAACATATCTTGTCTCTTTTACCATTCTCTCTTTAGCATGATCTATATAGTAATTTTCAAATACAGTTTCTAATAATACACCTAGTCCAACTAAAATAAAAACGATAAGAGAAACAAATGTAAAAAGAAGCCTGGAGCGAAATTTATTCATCCCCTTTTGGCTCCTCTAATTTATAACCTAAACCACGTATCGTTTTAATGTACGTCGGTTTTTTCGTATTTTGTTCAATTTTATCGCGCAAATGGCTAATATGGACATCAACAATTCGAGTATCACCGGCAAAATCATAATTCCATACAGCACTCAATAATTGGTCACGAGTTAATACACGACTTTTATTTTTCGCGAGATACACAAGTAGTTCAAATTCTTTTGGTGTTAATTCAAGCTTTCTTCCTTGGAAATAAGCCTCATAAAACTCCGGTAAAATTTTAAGTTCTGCAATTATGATGCTATCTTCATCTGGTGCTTCTGCAACTTGTTCTTCTTGTTGTAATTTCGTACGGCGCAAAATCGCCTTCACACGAGCAACAACTTCCCTTGGACTAAACGGCTTCGTCATATAATCATCCGCCCCAAGTTCAAGACCGAGTACCTTATCAAATTCATCATCTTTTGCTGTTAACATTAAAATCGGTGTCATGACACGTTGCAATCGTAATTCTTTACAAACTTCCATACCATCCATTTTCGGAAGCATTAAATCTAATATAATTAAATCTGGACGTTCTGTTGTCGCTTTTTGAAGCGCCATTTCTCCATCCATCGCTGTTATAACTTCAAACCCAGCTTGTTGTAAATTAAATTCAATTAAAGTTAAGATAAATTCCTCATCATCAACTACTAAAATACGATTGTTCATTCTTTTCCTCCAAGTTATAGACTTGAAACCTTCTTCATCCTAGTATTTTCCCCGTTATTCTCATCATACTAGAAAACAAGGTCCCTCTCAATATAATTGTCTATTCATGGATTCAGATTGTGCTATCTTTATTCCATAATCGCGTTCCCCTCAGTTATCAAGTGGTTACCCAGACTTTATAGATACATCTATCCTTTTTAAAGTCTTTTTCCGTATGAACTATAAATTCTCTCTCTTATCCTAAGAAAAATGCAAGAGCATACGCTATTTTATAATCCGGTGTTTCATATCCATCAAATACTCTCCCGTACATTTCATTCGCGATTGAATCGGCCCACACCTCAGCTTCTCTTATCGTTTCAAAGATTATGTCTTCTCTTTTCCATTTCACAGTCATACTGTTCACCCCCGTTTAAACAAAAAGTAGCGCTAGCATACCCTTAATAAGAATATGACCAGCGCTACTTTTATATCATTCTAACTTTCATTTTTAAAAATTATCTAATGCTTTTTCCATAATAGAAACAGATTTAAAAGGCGGTGTTACTGTTAATGAGCCTTTCACAACAGTATCTCCTTTTTCATCATGAGCAGATACAAGCATATCAATTGTATGTTCCTCCTCTGAAACAGCCACAACTTCAAAGTGGATTTGTAACGTTTCATAATGGTGAACATGTTTCACGAACGTAAGATCCTTCCTAGTAATATGACTACCTGGACCTGGTAAATATTTCGTAACCGCCGTTGTAATCAGCCCTGTTAGCATAATGCTTGGTACAATCGGCTTTTCATACGGAGTTTGGGATGCGTAATCATGCTGAATATATAATGGATTGGCATCATTCGTTAAACCTAAGTACAATAACAAATCTTTATCCTCAATTTTTTCAGTGATAGATAATTTCTCTCCTACTGTAATTTCATCCATTCTACGACCAATTTGAACTTTTTTCTTTAACATGTTACAACCCCCTCCGATTTTTTCACCTTATTATCCTACTAAAAGCGATACCTTATCCGAAATTTACTATGATGAGGGCAATATATAGTATAAGTCTATAGTTTCATTATAGGACACACTAAATGATAGCGTTTTCATATTATTTCAAAAAAACATTTCAATAAATAGTAGAAAAAGATTCGGGGCCCCGAATCTTTTTCCGCTTATATTTAATTATTAAACAAGAACTTTCATAACGTTACGTACAGATTCTACAGAGCGATCTAACGCTTCTTTTTCATCTTCAAGAAGTTCTAATTCAATAATTTTTTCAATTCCGTTACCACCTAGAATTACTGGTACCCCTAAGTAAAGGTCACTATAACCATACTCACCTTCAAGGTATGCAATAGCAGGTAATACACGGCGTTGATCTTTCAAGATTGCTTCTGTCATTTCAACTAAAGAAGCTGCTGGCGCATAATATGCACTACCGTTTCCTAATAAGCCTACAATTTCACCGCCACCTTTACGTGTACGTTCTACGATTGCTTCTAAACGCTCTTTTGGAATTAATGTTTCTAACGGAATGCCACCTGCATAGGAATAGCGTACAAGAGGTACCATATCGTCACCATGTCCACCAAGAACAAATCCTGTAATGTCTTTTACAGAAAGATTTAATTCTTGTGAAATGAATGTACGGAAACGAGCTGTATCTAATACGCCCGATTGACCGATAACACGCTCTTTCGGGAATCCTGCTTCTTTAAATACAGAATATGTCATTGCATCAACCGGATTTGTTAATACAACAATAATCGCATTTGGTGAATGTTTTGCAATGTCGCGCGTAATACTTTTCATAATTTTAGAGTTTGTTGCTACTAAATCATCACGGCTCATACCAGGCTTACGCGCAATACCAGCTGTAATAACGACAACGTCAGAATCAGCAGTATCTGCGTAATCAGATGTACCAATAATGTTAGCATCAAAACCTTGTACTGGGCTCGCTTCTAACATATCTAACGCTTTCCCTTTTGTTGGATTTTCCAGCTGTGGAATGTCCACTAATACAACATCTGCAAGTTCTTTTTGTGCTAATAAGAATGCCGTTGTTGCTCCTGTAAATCCTGCACCGATGACTGAAACTTTCTTGCGTTTGATTGTCATAATTTACCCCCCGCTTTAATTATGCGTTTTTGATTATCGCTACATCCATGTTTTTAATAAGTTCATTAGCGAACTCAGAACATTTCACTTCTGTTGCACCTTCCATTAAGCGTGCGAAATCATATGTTACTACTTTTGAAGCAATTGTTTTCTCAACTGAATCAGTTACTAAATTCGCAGCTTCGTTCCATCCTAAGTGCTCTAATAATAGTACACCTGAAAGAAGAACTGAAGATGGGTTTACTTTATCTAAACCTGCATATTTTGGAGCTGTACCATGTGTAGCTTCAAAGATAGCATGTCCAGTCACATAGTTAATGTTTGCACCAGGTGCAATACCAATTCCACCTACTTGTGCAGCAAGTGCATCAGAGATGTAGTCTCCGTTTAAGTTCATTGTTGCAACAACATCAAACTCACGTGGACGAGTTAAAATTTGTTGTAAGAAGATATCTGCAATAGAATCTTTTACGATGATTTTCCCAGCCACTTCTGCGTCTGCCATCGCTTTATTCGCTGCATCTTTTCCATCTTTTTCAACGATACGATCATATTCAGCCCAAGTAAATACTTTGTCGCCGAATTCTTGTTCCGCTACTTCGTAACCCCAGTTTTTGAAAGCACCTTCTGTAAATTTCATAATGTTTCCTTTATGAACTAATGTAACAGAAGAGCGTTTTTCGTTAATTGCATATTGAATCGCAGCACGAACAAGACGCTTTGTCCCTTCTTCTGAGATTGGTTTAATACCAATACCAGATGTTTCTGGGAAGCGGATTTTATTAACACCCATTGCTTCTTTTAAGAAAGCAAGAACTTTTTCTGCTTCTGGAGAACCTTGTGCATATTCAATTCCAGCATAAATGTCTTCTGTATTTTCACGGAAAATAACCATATCAGTATCTTCCGGACGTTTTACAGGTGAAGGAACACCTTCAAAGTAACGAACTGGACGTAGACATACATATAAATCTAATTCTTGACGAAGTGCTACGTTTAGAGAACGAATACCACCGCCAACTGGAGTTGTAAGTGGACCTTTAATTGCGATTAAATATTCGCGAATTAAATTTAAAGTCTCTTCAGGTAACCACTCGCCTGTTTGGTTGAATGCTTTTTCCCCTGCAAGCACTTCTTTCCAAACGATTTTCTTCTCACCATCATATGCTTTC
>Ga0209130_1001829_pt1 | contig 12270 bp, 5 predicted proteins | sample AraplaMF_Cvi_mLB_FD_184264 | JGI IMG/M metagenome (GOLD analysis project Ga0209130, IMG submission 184264) | Arabidopsis root microbial communities from the University of North Carolina, USA - plate scrape MF_Cvi_mLB (SPAdes) (version 2) | ecosystem: Host-associated > Plants > Roots > Endosphere ...
ACCGCGTGGCCGATGAACTGGGCTGCAACAAGATCGCCCTGGGCCACCACCGCGACGACATCCTCGAGACCTTCTTCCTGAACATGTTCTTCGGCGGGAAGATCAAGGGCATGCCGGCCAAGCTGGTGTCCGACGATGGCAAGCACATGGTGATCCGTCCGCTGGCCTATGTGAAGGAAGAAGACACCGAGCGCTATGCCGAAGTGAAGAACTTCCCGATCATCCCGTGCGACCTGTGCGGCTCGCAGGAAAACCTGCAGCGCAAGCAGATCAAGGCCATGCTGCGCGAATGGGAGAAGAAGCACCCCGGCCGCGTGGAGAACACCTTCTCCGCCCTGTCGACCGTGGTGCCATCGCACCTGATGGACCGCGAGCTGTTCGGCTTCAAGGACCTCAAGACCGACGGCATCGCCAACCCGCTGGGCGATATCGCGTTCGACGAAGAGCCTTGCTCCACCCCGGCCACGATGCCCGGCGTGATCCCGCTGCAGGCAGGCTAAGCGACGCTGTCCACAACCAGCCTGTGGTCGGCATCGAGGACCCAGCCATCTTCGAAATTGACTTCGAACAGATGGCCGTCGGGGTCTTTGAAATAACCGGCGACGCCCCAGTCAGTCTGCGTCGCCGGCTTCACGATCAATCCACCGGCCGCCTCGGCCCTTGCCAGCACGCGCGGAACCTCGTCGGCCGTTCGTGCCAGGTAGACCAGGCCAATGCCCGGGAAACCTGTTCCTTCCGACGTCAGCGCCATGGCATCCCTGGCGAATGCCTGCCGCGACAGCAGGCACAGTGCATAGCCGCCCAAATCGAATTTCGCAAAACCGTCATTCCCGGCGGGAGATTTTTTCCAGCCCAAAGACTCGTAAAAGCGAATCGATGCGGCGACGTTTTCAACGCCGAGCAGAATCAGGTGCAGCCTCTGGCTTGGCGGCGCGGACAGGATTTTTTCGGGAAGCGGCATGTTGGCATTGTATCGCTGAACGCCCGAGAAAGTTACTTAATTTGCAATTTCGACGGTAGAATGGCCCCCTACTTTCTCAAGGAGGGATCCATTCATGCGCCGAATGATTGGCCTGTGCACGGGCTTACTGATGTTCTGCTTTGCGCCGTTCCTGCACGCCGAGGAAAAGGCAGGCGTTGCCGTCACAATCGATGTGCGCCATGTGCGCAGCGACTTGTGGCGCGTTGACTATCGATTTGCGCGCCCTGTGACCGCGCTGAAGTTTGGTGTTGTCGGTGAATACCGGCAGCAGGCGTGGAAGATCCTGACGCCTGGCCTGGGGTTGAGAAGCGATGCTGAATCGAACATCATCGAATCCGGAAAGCGTCACACATTCACGCAGGCCAGCGTAGAGATCAAGACCTATACACCCTTTGCGCCGAAGGACTACTCGTCTTTCAACAAGTTCAGCGATGGCGGCACGGCGATTTACCTGGGTCATTTGCAGGGTGATGTCGCGCAAGGCAAAAACATGGTGCCGATGCTTGCCAGCTTCCGCTTTGCAGGCATGAAGAAGGAAAATGTCATCGCCCCGCCGCCTAACCGCCTGGCGGCCGATGGCAGCCGTGGCTACGCCTATTTCGGCCCGGCGCAGGCTGTCCCTGCCGGCGCAATAAAGATCGTGATGGATCCGCGAACTCCGCAATGGCTGCGCGACACGGTCCTTGATACCGGCGCAAAGGTCTCCGCTTATTACGAGAAGGCCTACCAGCGCCAATTGAAAGACGAGCTGCTGATCATGGTCTCGGTGGACAACGTTGAGTCGCCCGGTTTTTCGATGAAGGGTGGCGCCGTCATGGGCCAGGGCCAAGTGGCCTACCGAGTAGAAGGCAAGCTGCTGCTGACCGACCATCCGAAACTGCGCGAGTATGCGACGCTCAACGTGGCACATGAAATGGCGCATGTATGGCAAATGGCCGTTACGCGCGGCGGCATGAGCGGAAACGAGGGCCCGTGGATTCACGAAGGCGGCGCAGAGGCCATGGCCCTTGATGCCTTGCTCCAGACCGGCGTGTGGAGCGAGGCATCGATCGGAGCCTACCGCGCGAAGCAGACGGAAAAATGCGCAAAGCTCGGAGGCGCAGTCGATACCTACGACGGTATTTATGCCTGCGGGCTGGTGCGCTTCGATAAGCTGGGCGTTGGCATCGTGCCTTTGTGGCGCTCCATGATGCAGGCCACAGAAGCGAACGGCGACGCCTACTCCCAGCAGATGATCGACACTATTGTTTCTGTGAAATAGGCGCCGCTTCGGCACGCGAGAACGAGTACGGCGCATCGGCCGGCGCGATGCCGCGCTGCCGGTTGGGCTGCGCCGACATCTCGACGTCAAAGGTGGCGCCGCGCAGCAGTTCATCATGGCCCAGCCAGTTGCGCTGCAGCGCGCGTCCATTCAGTTTCGCCGCGCGGATATAGCGGTTGCCGGCGCTATTGGCAGCTGCGTTGATGCGCACCTGCTTGCCATTTTCCAGGTGGATGGTGGCGTGCTGGAACAGCGGTGCGCCAACCACGTACTGGCCGACTGCCGGCGTGACGGGATAGAAGCCAAGCGCCGAGAACACGTACCACGCGGAGGTCTGTCCGTTGTCTTCATCGCCGCAATAGCCGTCCGGCGTCGGCTTGTACATGCGGTTCAGCGTTTCGCGAATCCAGTACTGCGACTTCCACGGCGCGCCGGCATAGTTGTACAGGTAGAGCATGTGCTGGATCGGCTGGTTGCCGTGCGCGTACTGGCCCATGTTCGCTACCTGCATCTCGCGGATCTCGTGGATCACGGAGCCGTAATAGCTTTCGTCGAAATCGGGCGGCATGCTCATCACCGTGTCCAGCTTGTTGACGAAGGCGGTGCGGCCGCCCATCAGGTTCACCAGGCCGTCGATGTCGTGGAACACGGACCAGGTGTAGTGCCAGCTGTTCCCTTCGGTGAAGGCGTCGCCCCATTTGACGGGATTGAACGGCGACTGGAAGCTGCCGTCCTTGTTACGGCCACGCATCAGCTTTGTCTCCAGGTCGAACAGCTTCCTGTAGTTCATGGCACGTTGTGCGTAGATGGCGATCTCCGATTCCGGCTTGCCGAGCGCCTTGCCCAACTGGTAGATCGCGAAGTCGTCGTAGGCATATTCCAGGGTGCGCGCGGCGTTTTCGTTGATCTTGACGTCGTAAGGCACGTAGCCAAGCTCGTTATAGTATTTCACGCCCGCGCGGCCTACGGCGCTGACCGGCCCCTCATTGTCGGCGCCGTGCTTGAGCGCCTGCCACAGGGTTTCGATGTCGGGACTGTGGCTGCCCTTGATCCAGGCGTCGGCCACCACGGAGGCGGAATTATTGCCGACCATAATATCGGCGTAGCCGGGGCTCGACCACTCAGGCAGCCAGCCGCCTTCACGGTAGGCGTTGGCCAGGCCAGCCTGCATCTCACGGTTGATCGAGGGGTAGACCAGGTTCAGGAAGGGATACAGGGCGCGGAAGGTATCCCAGAAACCGGTTCCGGCGAACAGGTAGCCGGGTAACACCTTGCCGTTGTAGGGACTCCAGTGCACCGGCTGGCCGGCGGCATCGAGCTCGTACATCTTGTTCGGGAACTGCACCATGCGGTACAGGCTGGAATAGAAGGTGCGCATCTGGTCGATGCTGCCGCCCTCCACTTCCACTTTCGACAGCACCCGGTTCCACGCAGCCTTGGCGCGGGCGCGCGTGGTGTCGAAATCGTCGTTGGCCAGCTCGCGTTGCAGGTTCAATTCCGCCTGCTCGGCGCTGATGAAGGAGGACGCAACCTTCATGTGCACCTGCTCGCCGCGCCTGGTCTGGAAACCGACGATGGCGCCGCTATGCTGGCTTTCCATTTCGAGCGCGCCTTCCACCAGTTCCTTGCCGCGCCACACATCGGTGGAGGTAAAGGGCTTGTCGAACACCATCACAAAATGGAGGCGGAAGTTGGACGGCAGCGGGCCGCGCGCATAACGCGTGCTGTAGCCAATCACCTTGCGCTGCTCGGGAATGATCTTGACGTAGGAGCCTTTGTCAAAGGCGTCCACCACCACGTAGCTCTTGTCCGATTCAGGGAAAGTGAAGCGGAATTGCGCGGCGCGCTCAGTCGGCGTCAGTTCCGCGGTGACGTTGGCGTCGGCCAGGTAGACGCTGTAGTAATAAGGCTTGGACGTTTCCGCCTTGTGCGAGAACGCGCTGGCGCGGTCATCTTCCATGAAGCGCTTGGCGCCGGTCACGGGCATGACGGAGAACTGGCCGTAATCGTTCATCCAGGGCGATGGCTGGTGCGTCTGCTTCAGACCGCGCAGCTTGTCGGCTTCGTACTGGTAGGCCCAGCCGTTGCCCATCTTGCCGGTCTGCGGCGTCCACAAGTTCATACCCCAGGGGACAGCGATGGCGGGATAGGTGTTCCCATTTGACATTTCGGGCTTGCTGGCAGTACCCATCAGGGGATTCACCCATTCCACCGGGTCGCTGATCTTGCCGACGAATTGGGCTGCCGCCAGCGGCGCGGCAGCGGCCAGCGCGAGCGCCAGGCCGGCACGGAAGATGATGACGCTCATTGCTGGTACCTCGTTTGGCTGTAAGGGCGGGCGCTGGTTTCGCGGCCCCATTCCTTGTTCGGCGCCGCCTGCATGCGGAACACGAGCTCTCCGCCGGCCATGATGTCATCGTGGCGCAGGAAGCTGCGCGACAGCGGCTTGCCGTTCAGTGCGACACTGCCGACGTAGGGCTTGGTGGTGCCCAGGCCCTCGGTGCGGATGGTGAAGCGCTTCCCGTTCGGCAGGTTCAGCACCGCCTTGTCCACGAAGGGCCGGCCAATCACATATTCATTGCTGCCCGGCGCCACGGGATAGAAGCCCAGCGCAGTGAAGGCCAGCCAGGCCGACATCTGCCCCAGGTCGTCATTGCCCGCCAGGCCATCCGGCTTGTTGTGGTACTGGCTGGCCACGATTTGCGCCAGGCGCGCCTGCGTCTTCCACGGTGCCCCGGCGAAGGTGTACAGATAAGCCACATGGTGCGAAGGCTCGTTGCCGTGCGCGTAATGCCCGATCAGGCCGGAAATGTCTTCCATGTGGGCGTAGACGTTTTCATCGACCTTGGCGTCGAACACCTGGTCGATCTTGGCCTGCAGGCCGGCATCGCCGCCCAGCATGCCAACCAGGCCTGCGTTATCGTGCGGCATATACCAGGAGTACTGCCAGGCACTGCCCTCGGTGTAGTCGCTGCCGAAGTTGGACTGCACCGGGTTGAATGGCTCGCGGAACTCGCCGCTCGACTTGCGGGCGCGGACGAAGCCGGTCTTGGTGTCGAACACGTTGCGGTAGTTCTGCGCCCGCAGGTAAAAGCGTGCTGCCACATCCTTCCTGCCCATCTTCTCGGCCATGCGGGCGATGGTCCAGTCATCGAAAGCGTATTCGACCGTCTTGGAGGCGGCTTCCGGCTCCAGGTCGATCGGCACATAGCCCAGTTTCTTGTAGTGTTCCAGGCCGCCGTACGGGCCGTAATCGGCGCTGGCAACCATGGCAGCAAGCGCGTCATCGGCGTTGATACCCTTGATGCCCTTCATATAAGCGTCGGCGATCACCGGCACAGCGTGGTAGCCGATCATGCACCAGGTTTCCAGGCCATGGAAGGCCCACACCGGCAGGATGCCGTGCGGGCTATGCTGGCGCGACGCCACCAGCGAATTCACGAAGTCGGCATTGCGCTGCTCCGGCTGCACCAGCGTCAGCAAGGGGTGCAGGGCGCGGTAGGTGTCCCACAGCGAGAACGTCGAGTGGTAGCGGAAGCCTTTGGCCTGGTGCACCTGGTTGTCCGGGCCGCGGTATTTGCCGTCGCGGTCCATGAACAGGCTTGGCGCCAGCATGGCGTGGTACAGGCTCGTATAGACGATGCTGCGCATGTCGGCCGGCGCCTCGATGGCGACCGCTGACAGCGCCTCATTCCAGGCTGCGCTTGCACGCTGGCGTTCAGCGTCGAAATCCCAGCCCGGCATTTCCTCCAGGTTGGCCAGTGCGCCGTCCTCACTGACACCGGACAAGGCGACCTTGACCAGCAGGGTGCCATCGTCCGGCGTGCCGAAATCGAGAGCGGCCACCAGCGCCTTGCCTTCCACCTGCACCTTCTCGCCTGGCGTCTTGCCCGGGCCGGCAAAGCCCTTGTATTCGACGCCTTCCTCGCGGTTGACGAGGGTGTGGCCGGTGATAGGGCGCGACAGCTTCATGGCGAAGTAGACCTGGCGGCCGGGCGCCCAGCCGCGCGTGATGCGCATGCCGGTAATGGTGGTGCTGTCGCGCAGGCGCAGCGACGACCACAGGTTCTTGCCGGCATAGTCGTAAATGCTTTGGCGCAGGTCGAGGATCAGCTTGGCCTGTGCCCCTTTGGCATAGCGATAGCGGTGCAGGCCAACGCGCTCGCTGGCGGTCAGTTCCACGTCGACCTCGTGGTCCTGCAGGCGCACCGCGTAGTAGCCAGGCTCCGCGCGCTCGTCTTCATGGCGGAAGCGGGAGCGGTAGCCGCTGAAGGGACGTTCCGGGTAACCCGGCTCCAGCTTGGTGTCGCCGCTATAGGGCATCAGCAGGATGTCGCCCAGGTCGGAGTGGCCGCTGCCGGAAAAATGGGTGTGGGAGAAGCCGAGGATGGAGTTGTCCTCGTAGCGGTAGCCGGCCGCCCAGGGATAGCTTTGGCGGAAGTGCCGCACCTGGGTATCCGGGCTGAGTTGCACCATGCCGAAGGGCCGGCTGGCGCCGGGGAAGGTGTGGCCGTCGCCGCCCGTGCCGATAAACACGTTGACGGCGGCAGCCGGACTGCCCGCCGGCGCCGCTTGCGCAGCGGCGGCAAGCAGGGTTGCGGTAAACAGCGCCACGAAAGGTCGGATACCCATGGTGTCTCCTTTTACGATGGTGCTGTTATACCTTTACCCGATATTTCCTCGCAATCGAAAGTGGCAGAATCGGCGAAGTTTCAGAAAGTTTAGTAAACAAGGGCCGTGCGGTACACCGGATACAGGTTAAGGCGTTCGTCCCAGGTGGCGTGGCGGCGGGCGAAGAAGTCCAGGCGGGCGCGCGGGCTCTTGGCGAAGGCCGGATCGCTTTCCAGCTTGGCTTTGAACTCGGCGGCCAGCACCGGGTCGGCTGCCAGCATCTCGCGCGCCGCTTCTTCGGCCACATACTCCTCCATATACTCCTTGCGTTCCAGGTAGTTGTTGAAGAAGCCCCAGGCGGCCAGCGAATCTGCGCCGGCCGGCTCCAGCATCGTCATCACCAGGCGAGATTTCGGCTGGGCGATCGGCACGAACAGGGCGCCCTTGCCGACGTCGCGCTGTTCAGCCTTCCAGGCGCCCTTCCAGCTCGCGAGCTGGTGGCCCTCGAAGGAAGCCGCCGTCAGCTTCGCCTCATCGGCGCGGAAGGCTTCGACCGCCACCTTGCCAGGCGCCTGCTCCAGGCGCTTGTAGCTGATGCCATGCGCTTTCAGCTTCGGCTCGACCAGCGCAGCCTGTGCCGGTGGCACCAGGTAGCCGCCGGCCGGCGCCTTGGCGATCATGTCCGGCACGACTTCGTCGCGCAGCGGCACGGTCCATTTCTGCGGCTTGGACTCGTCGTATCGGGTCCACACTCCGCCCGACACGTCGGATGGGGTACGGGTGTATTCGTAGCCCGGGAAGTCGATCGTTTCTGTACGCTCGGTGGTCTTGTAACTGAGCGGCATGTCTGCCAGCTTCGTCGCCCGCACATCGGCTTCCGCCGCAGCCTTGGCCCAGGCCGCGCCGTGTTGTGCGAACTGCTCCATCAGGGAGACGATGGTGTTGCGGGTCACCTTGACGCGGTGCGGGTAGTCGCGCCACGAATGGGTTTCCACCAGCATGGCGAGGCGGTTACGCAGCGGGAAATAGCCGGTCGAAAAGCGCGGCGTCGGCATGCTGTCGACGAAGCCGGAATCCGGCTGGTCGGTCTTGTCGAAGGAGATGTAGAAGTGGCGCGGGTCGGAGCCTTGCTTGCGCAGGTCGGCCATGACGTTCTCGCGCAGCTCCTTGCCCACCGGGAGCAGCGCCGCATCGCCGCCATGCACCGGTTCGACCTGGATCGAGACGTCGGGCTGGAACTTGGCGCCGTCGGTCACGTGCAGGTCGATGTAAGCCAGCGGGTCCCATTCGTTGACCAGCTTAAGCATGGCCTGCATTTCGGGCGCATCGGCCTTCACGTAATCGCGATTGAGGTTGTAGTTCTGGGCCGTGACACGCCAGCCCATTTCGACCGGACCGCGCTGGTTGGGGCGGTTGTTCTTGCCGAAGCGCTCGTGGCCGTCGACGTTGAAGACGGGGATGAACAGCACCACCTGTTTTTCCAGAGCGCCAGCGGCAGCCTTGCCGTCCAGCGCCTCACGCAGCGCCCAGAAGCCGGCGTCCTTGCCGTCAATCTCGCCGGCATGGATGCCGCCCTGCACCAGCAGCACCGGCAGCTTACGCTGTTTGGCTGCGGCGGCAGTCAATGCACCGGTACGGGAGACCGCCAGCGCCAGCATGGGCCGCCCTTCCGGCGTCTCGCCGAATGCGAAACAGCGCACTGCTTTCGGGTAGGCCTTCTGGTAATCGGCACACAGGCGCTGCACTTCATCGTAGCGGCCCGTGGCCTGGTAGCCGGAGCGTTCGGCAACGGTACTCAGGTCGGGGGCCGCTTGGGCCAGCGGGACAGCGGCAAGAAAAGACAACAGCAGTGCAGGTCGCAGCATCGAAGGACTCCGGCAAATGAGAGATGCCGGGAATCCTATCTCAATTTCCTCCGGCTCGCACAGCCCTATCTCATGAGCCGAAGTGGACATTCAGCTCCAGCCAGACCTGGCGGCCCGCCGGGCTGTAATTGCCGACCGGGTAATAAGGCCAGCCACCGCTGTCGTCATGCTTGATGCGGTTGAACAGGTTGTTCACGGCCAGCGACACGGTGGTGCGCTTGTCCAGCTTATACACCGTGCTGGCGTTGGCCAGGGTGGTCGGCGTCAGCCAGGCATCGCCAGCGGCGTTGGGCACCTTGCCGTAACGCTGCAGGAACAGGGTATTCGACCAGTCGCCGGCATTCCAGGTCAGGCTGGCATTGAGCTTGTCGCGCCAGTCGTTGTTGCCCAGGTCGTCCTTGTCGTTGTTCAGCGGGTCGCCGGCAAACTGGCGCGACTCCTGTTTCAGCGTCTTCGAGTAATTCACCTTGGTGATGAAGTTGCCGTAAGCGGCAGTGCGCAGGACGTATTTGGCCGACAGGTCGATGCCGCTTACCTTGGTCGACGCGGCGTTGATCGGGTTGACCAGGATTTGCTTGATCTCGCCTGGCTTGTTCAGCGCATTGTCGGCATAGCGGACGATGCGGCGGATCGCGTCGGCGCAGGTTGGCGAAGTGAGGTCGCCACTGATGCGGCAATCGGCTTCGTCGCGCAGCAGCTTGTCGGCGCTCAGGTTGGTGACCAGGTCGTCGATGCGGATCTTCCAGTAGTCCAGCGTGACGTCGAAGTCGGCACTTGGCGACCATACCGCGCCCACGCCGGTGGAGCGGCCTTTTTCCGAGCGCAGGTCCTTGCTGCCGGTCTGCACGTAGTCGGCACCTGGCGAGTAGTTGGCGAAGTCGCAATCCGCCACTGGCTGGCCGGCCTTGGCGCAGCGGTAGTAGTCGGTGGTGGACGAGTAATAGCCGGTGCCGCGTGCCTTGTAAATGTAGTTCATGTCCGGCGCGCGGAAACTGGTGGCGTAGTTCCCACGCAGCAGGAACTGTGTGGCCGGGCGCCATTCCAGCCCGCCGTTGTATGTGAACTTGCCGTCGCTGCGGCCGGCGAAGGAGTAGCGGTCGTAGCGGCCGGCCAGCGTGCCGGCCAGCGTTTCCACCAGCGGGATGCTGGCTTCGGCGCCGATGGCGTAGCGCTTGCGGGTACCGGCTGTGACGTCCGACGGCACCAGCGTATTGAAGTAGCCCTGGTTGATGCGCGGGTCGGGCACGTTGGAGAAGCCCTGCTTGCCCAGTTCCGCCACCGTTGCCACCTTGACCGGGCCGGCCGGCAGGTTAAAGGCTTCGCCGTTGGCAGTGAGGCTCAAGGTATTGGTCCACGATTTGTCGTCGCTGACCGATTCCCCGGTGATGGAATTGAATTCGGCCGGCGTCAGGCGCGTGGTGAGGCGCGCCGGGTCAGGCGCGAAGATGGCGATGCCGCTCGCGTTCACACCCAGTTGCGGGCCGAGGAAGAAGTTATCGATATTGGCCAGCGCGCGCTGGGTATGGTTCTGGCTCTTGTACTGCGATGCGGTGTAGCCGGCTTCGTAGTTCCACGAAGTGCTCGGGATCTGGCCGCGCACGCCAAGCGACAGCGAAGCCGCCTGGTCGTCCCAGCGCCGGTTGTAGCGCTCCACGCCGCCCATTTCTTCCGGCGAGATGTAGCGGCTCCAGGCCTCGTAGCGGCTGGTTGCCTGGTTCCAGAAATAGCTGTCGGTGGCCGAGCGCGAAGTCCACGACGGGCCGCGCGTGTTGTTGCTGCTGCGGTTATTGCCGTACAGCGCTTCCGCAAACAAGGTGGTGGTGTCGGACAGCTCGTAGTTGGCGCTGCCGAACAGGTTCTGGCTGCTGTTCTTGGTCTGGACGGTCCAGTAGGTCGGGCCGACTTTCGGGCTGGCGCAGTAGCTGCCTGCCTTGGCGGTGTACTTGACGGTGCTGCCGCCGAACAGGTCGCCGATCGAAGCGCAGGTATCGCCCAGGTCAATGTATTTGCCGCTGCTGACATTCTTGCGCGCCAGGACGGAGGTTGGCGCCACGCCGGTCTTGCTGGCCATGAAGTCGCGGTCGGCGCTCCACAGCGGGTCGCGCTCCAGCAATTCAACGCTGAACAGGGTGTTCAGCTTGCCGAAGCTTTGGCCGCCGGTGAATTGCAGGCGCTTGTCGCTGCCGCCGCCGCGCGTGGTGGTGCCGCCCTTGAGGTTGATGTCGTAGCCGTTGGCCTGTTTCTTCAGGATGATGTTGACCACGCCCGCAATCGCGTCCGACCCGTAGACGGCCGACGCGCCACCGCTCAGGATTTCGATGCGCTCCACTACGCTGGATGGAATATTGGCCAGGTTGGTGAAGTTGACCGTGCCTTCATAGGCAATCGGGAAGTCCGCCAGGCGGCGGCCATTCAGCAGCACCAGCGTATGGTTCGGCCCCAGGCCGCGCAGGCTGATGGCGTTGGCCGATGGCGTGAACGTATTGCCGTAGTCGGCGCCTTGCACGAAGCCGCTGTTCTGCGACTGGTTGGCCAGGGCGTCAAAGACGTTCTTGAAGCCTTGCCTGGTGATGTCTTCGCCGCTGATGACGGTGACGGCTGATGGGCCTTCCAGGCTGGCGCGCGGGATGCGCGAGCCGGTGATCACGACAGCGGCCGGCGCTGCAGCTTCCTGGGCCTGTGCGACTCCGGCCAGCAAAACGAAAGCTCCTGCCGCCAGTGGTTTCAATTTGAGTTTTGTCTGCATTGGATGGTCCTCTTGTGAAGAGGCGCCACCTTAACAAGTCCGTGTTTATTACTGAACGAATGAATTTGCAGATGCTTATGAAAAAAGCCGGGGACTTGCCCCGGCTTTTTGCAATGGCGCCTCGAATCAGGCTGCGTGCGTTACGGCTGCAGGCTTGCTGAACTCCGCCAGCAGCGATGCTTCCTTCTGCTTGGCCGCTTTCAGGTGGCGTTCCTTGACGTGGCCGTAGCCGCGGATGTCTTCCGGGATGCGCGCGATGGCCACGGCGGTGGACAGATTATCGGCAGTCAGCTTGCCCAGCAGGCCTTCCACGGTCTTGCGGTATTCGCCGATCAGGGCGCGTTCCATCTTGCGCTCCGCGGTGTAGCCGAAGATGTCGAGGGCGGTGCCGCGCAGGCCTTTGAACTTGGCCAGCACGCCGAAGGCCTTCAGCATCCATGGACCGAATTCCTGCTTGACCAGGTGGCCTTCCTTGTCCTTCTTCGCGAACAGCGGCGGCGCCAGGTGGAACTTCACCTTGTAGTCGCCTTCGAACATATTGGCGATCTTTTCGCGGAAGGCCGGGTCGCTGTGCAGGCGTGCCACTTCGTACTCGTCCTTGTAAGCCATCAGCTTGTAGAAGTAGCGGGCCACGGCTTCGGTCAGCTTCTTCGAACCGAGGGCGCCCTCTGCTGCCTGCACCTGCGCCACGAAGTCGCTGTACTGCTTGGCGTACGCGGCGTCCTGGTAGGCGGTCAGCAGTTCCACGCGCTTGGCGATGATCTCTTCCAGCGTCTGGGTGCGCTTGAATTCGATCACGGTTGCC
>Ga0209130_1001830_pt1 | contig 12263 bp, 9 predicted proteins | sample AraplaMF_Cvi_mLB_FD_184264 | JGI IMG/M metagenome (GOLD analysis project Ga0209130, IMG submission 184264) | Arabidopsis root microbial communities from the University of North Carolina, USA - plate scrape MF_Cvi_mLB (SPAdes) (version 2) | ecosystem: Host-associated > Plants > Roots > Endosphere ...
ATATTGCATGTAGTTGCCCCTTTCAGAAGTTCGTATAAAGTTTGTACATAAAACGCTCGTTATATTACTAAAAATAAAACAAAGAGGTTTTATGTCATACGTAAGATGTCTGACCTTTTAGAAAAATGAAAATAAAAAAAGACCCATATGGATTCACTTTCATCTATGAGAGAAAGCTAATCAATATGAGTCCTTTTTTGCGCATAGGCTAATATTCATTAGTTTTCCCCATAGTCCAGCAATTTAAGGTTGCCGGGTAGAAACTCTCGATCCATATTATCAAGTATATATGAGGTAACATCGTCCGTATTAAATTAGTAGTAGCGTAACATTACTAGAGAACTATCGTCAATAGCTTTTTTTCTTCCAATAGAAATAGACCATATAAGTATGATAAAATGTAACGCAGTGTTATGAAAAAGAGAGGTCGGAAAATGAGTACAAAAATGACGCCACCAGTTGAAAAAAACGAGTTTATAGATGTAGTATTTGAAGATTTAACACATGATGGTGCCGGTGTTGCGAAAGTAAAAGGCTATCCTATTTTCGTTAAAAACGGATTACCAGGTGAAGAAGCGCAAATTAAAATTATTAAAGTGAAGAAAAACTTCGCGTTTGGTCGTTTAATGAAGCTTCATCAAGAAAGTCCATATCGTAAAGATGCAGAATGCCCAGTGTACAATGAGTGCGGCGGTTGCCAGCTTCAGCACTTAACATATGAAGGACAATTACAAGCGAAAGAAAAACAAGTACGCGACGTTATGCAGCGCATCGGAGGACTAAACGATGTTCCTGTTCATCCTGTACTTGGTATGAAAAACCCGTGGGTATACCGCAATAAAGCACAAGTACCAATTAGGGAACGTGAAGGCGGACTTGTAGCTGGCTTCTATCGTCAAGGAACGCATGACATCATTAATATGGAATCATGCTTAATTCAGGCGGAAGAAAACGATACATTAATTCAAGAAGTAAAACGTATTTGTGAGAAACATGGTATCTCGGCGTACAACGAAGAGCGTAACAAAGGAACACTTCGCCACGTAATGGCTCGCTACGGACAAGTAACAGGGGAAATTATGCTTGTCTTTATTACACGTACAGCTGAACTACCAAACAAAAAAGCAATCATTGAAGAAATTGCTGCGAAATTCCCAGAAGTAAAATCAATTGTTCAAAACGTAAACCCGAAGCGTACAAACGTAATCTTCGGAGACACAACGACAGTACTGTACGGATCAGAATATATTTATGACTTTATCGGTGACATTAAATTTGCGATTTCGGCACGTTCATTCTATCAAGTAAACCCAGAACAAACGAAAGTACTATACGATAAAACGTTAGAATACGCAAAGTTAGACGGTAACGAAACAGTAATCGATGCCTATTGCGGAATCGGATCAATCTCCTTATTCCTAGCGCAAAAAGCAAAAAAAGTGTACGGCGTTGAAATCGTCCCAGAAGCAATTGAAGACGCAAACCGTAACGCAGCACTAAACAACATGACAAACGCTGAATTTGGCGTAGGAGAAGCAGAAGTAGTCATTCCAAAATGGTACAAAGAAGGCGTAATTGCTGACACAATGGTCGTAGATCCACCGCGTAAAGGCTGTGACGAAGCACTACTAAACACAATCATCGACATGAAGCCAAAACGCGTCGTATACGTATCATGTAACCCAGCAACATTAGCACGTGATTTAAAAGTACTAGAAGAAGGCGGATATAAAACGCAGGAAGTACAACCTGTTGATATGTTCCCGCATACGACTCATGTAGAGTGTGTGGCTTGGCTTAAGTTGGTATAATAAAAAAGCAGTTGATATAGAAAAAATCTATACCATCTGCTTTTTGGTTTATAAAAATACCATTTAGAAACGATTTTAGTTAAAATAAATATTGCTGATTTTCAAAAATTATAAATTGAGAGTTTGAAATTGTATTCATAGTGAGAGGATTTGAATTTGAAATGATAGATAATTTTTGGCGTGATTTACCACGACCATTTTTCGTACTTGCACCAATGGAAGATGTGACAGACGTTGTTTTCCGTCACGTAGTAAGTGAAGCTGGTTGTCCAGATGTATTCTTCACAGAGTTTACAAACTCGGATAGCTATTGTCATCCAGAAGGTATGAAAAGTGTACGTGGTCGTTTAATTTTTACAGAAGATGAACAACCAATTGTGGCACATATTTGGGGAGACAATCCTGAATATTTCCGTCAAATGAGTATTGGCATGGCAGAGCTAGGATTTAAAGGAATCGATATTAATATGGGCTGCCCAGTACCAAATGTAGCATCGAGAGGAAAAGGTAGTGGCCTTATTCTACGTCCAGATGTTGCAGCAGAACTTATTCAAGCAGCAAAAGCGGGCGGACTACCTGTCAGCGTAAAAACACGACTTGGCTTTAAAGAGTTAAGTGAGTGGGAAGATTGGTTAACGCATATTTTCAAACAAGACATTGCGAACCTTTCTATTCATTTACGTACAAGAGAAGAAATGAGCCAAGTAGACGCGCATTGGGAGCTAATTCCAGAAATTAAAAAATTACGTGACCGTATCGCACCAAATACGTTAATAACAATCAATGGAGACATTCCTGACCGTCAAACTGGAATGGAACTTGCCGAAAAATACGGCATTGATGGCGTAATGATCGGACGAGGCATCTTCAAAAATCCATTTGCCTTTGAAAAAGAGCCAAGAGAACATAGTAGTAAAGAACATCTTGATCTTCTAAGACTACAACTTGATCTTCAAGATCAATATGCAGAAGTACTGCCACGCTCAATTACAGGGCTTCATCGCTTCTTCAAAATTTATGTAAAAGGCTTCCCTGGAGCTGCTGAACTACGAAATCAATTGATGAGCACGAAATCGACTGATGAAGTGCGTGCGTTGCTTGATAAGTTTGAGGCTAGTGTTGATAAGGATGGAGATAGTGAAACATTGTAACTTTTGAAAGTTAGCGGGATGGGGTATAGCGATTTAATTAGTGTTTGTTTCATTTTAATTAAGGTGAACCGTATCATAAGTAAGTGATGTATTCTATGTAAAACAAGGGTAAGCAAAGAATACAGGAGAAAATGGTTGGTCTTGATTTTCACTGATATTATCATGTTTATTTTATCCCGCTATTTGCCGGGTAGTAAAACTCCCACCTCAAAATTCAGCTAGTGCAAAGAAGTTAGGTGGGAGTCGTGCTACCCGTAAAAGCCCGATTGGTGAGGGCTGATTAAAGTTTTACTTTATTATGCCTATAATTGGAGGCTATGTGAATGTTAAGTGATCAGACGAGATATTCTAGGCTCGCGAATATAACAAAAATAATAAATACAAAATTAGAACTACGTGAAGTATTGCAGCGTGTAACAATGGCGATATCAGAGGAGATTGTTAGGTGCAACGCTGTTGGAATTTATTTACCCCAGGAAGATGGAACATTTAGAGGGTTTGCAGGAAAACCAGAGACCATAAATGGCGTAACGCTCGATACTCAGGTAATTGATCCTGAAATAGACTTACTGGCAAAAGAGGTTATTGAAACCCAAAAAACCATCTATATCCCTGATACCTCAAAGGATCATCGACCAGATCCGAGACCAGTTGATGCGTTCAAAATTAAATCCTTATTAGCTCTGCCTATCTCATTTGGGCAGGAGTTATTTGGTCTGGTTTTTTTATTTGATTATGGAGCTCCAATGAACTTAACAGATTCAGAAATTCAAAGTGTTGAAGCGTATGTAAATATGGCTGCGGTCGCAATTCAAAACGCAAATAATTTAACACAAAAGGAAAACCTTATTGCCGAGAAGCAGCTGTTACTAAATGTTACCCGTGATTTATCAATGTGTTCCTCGATACAGGAGAGTTTTGATAAATGTTTTTTTTACCTAGGACAGATTTTAGAGAGTAAAAACATGGGCGTCCACCTTTTAGACCCGCTAGACAAAACAACGATTAAAACAACGAAGTTAAGCAAGGACTGCAATTGGACAGAAGCGGATTGGATGGAGAAAAGCTATGAAGCCAAGATCCAAGAGGTTATTCAAACAAAAAATATAGATAGTAAGGGTCTACTGATGATTCCATTGGTTTCAATGGGAGGAGTATTAGGGGTAATCGTCGTTGGCAAAGAGGGAAAAACTCACAATTACGATAATTCCAAAATTCAACTGGCAAAATCTATCGTTGATGCCACAGCTCCTACGTTATCAAACTTGTTATATATGGATCAATTGGAAAGCATGGTGGAAGAGCGAACGAGAGAACTAGCTGCTGCTAATGAAAAAGTTACAAGTGTGATTGAAAGTATTACGGATGGATTCTTTACTTTGAATAATAAATGGGAATTTACGTACGTAAATAAGCATCAATATTTTCCACAAAGAAAAACAGCAAAAGATGTATTAGGCAAGAATGTATGGGAAATTTTCCGGAGTAGCGTCGACACAGTTATGTATAAGGAATTTCATCGTGCAATGTCAGAGCGAACTACAGTTCATTTCGAATTTCTTTCTACCTCTGATGAATATTGGCACGAGGTTATTGCATACCCGTATGATGATGGTATTTGTTGTATTTTTAAAAACATAACGGAAAAAAAGCAATATGAGCAGGAATTGAAAAGGTTATCCAACATAGAGTTAATAGGGCAAATGGCAGCAGGTATCAGTCATGAGATTAGAAATCCAATGACAGCAGTACGGGGATTTTTGCAGTTATTAAAAGAAGAGAACACCTATGAGAAACATAATAAGTACTTTAAATTAATGATTGAAGAACTTGATCGTGCCAATTCTATTATTACTGAATTTCTCTCAATGGGTAATACAAGGAAATCAGATTTGCAGATGTTAGATTTAAATGTAATTATTCACGACATTATTCCTTTAATAAAGGTTGATACGTATAATCAAAATAAATATATTCAAGTTGATACAAATGACATTCCGGAATTACTTTTAAACCGTAATGAGATACGGCAATTATTAATAAACTTATATCGTAATGGCTTAGAAGCGATGAGCACAAGGAAAGTACTAACCATTAGCACTTACAAGGAAGGTCAAAATTGTGTGGTGCTTGCAGTGCGAGATCAAGGAAAAGGTATCAAGCCTGAAGTATTAGAGAAACTGGGTACTCCATTTTATACAACCAAAGATAATGGAACTGGATTGGGGTTAGGCATATGTTATGCCATTGCTGCCCGTCATAATGCAAAAATAGAAATTCAAACAGGATCGGAAGGCACAATCTTTTTTGTTAAATTTAATTATATAAATAATAAACAATAACCTCGTTTAGATTAGTTAAGGTGAACCGTATCACAAATTTAGAGTTGTATAAAAAGAAATGGACTAACCTATATCAGGTTAGTCCATTTTCAAGTGTGTTAATTAATTGTAAATCCCCATCCGTAATTTCGTACGATTATCCCATCCTTTTTTGCTTTATTAATATCATCTTCAAAGGAAGGAGTTATCCTATCGCCAACTAAAATACCTTTTACGGTATTTGATTTTAATTCTTCTTTACATAGTTTGATATCTTTTATAAGCGCGAATTCTTCGACCACATAATATGCGGTTATATAGAGCTTGTTATGTATTGTTTTATGAAAGGATAGAAAATCTCCCTTTTGTACTTTTAAGTATCAGATCCTGACTCTCCATATGTATATTCTGTTAGCATTGGATCCTCATGTCCGAAGTTTCATTCAGCATCTTTATAACCAATTAGATAATTCAATATTGATTCACTCCCATATTAACTCTAGTAGCATTATAATTCGATTGGGCTTAAATGGATAATTCAAAGTGCCTAAACAACATATGTTGCTGTTTTAAAATCATCCCCAAAAGTATATTAATCCACCTAAGACTACAAAACCTCCCCCTAAAATGTTAAAGTAGTAACTTAACGACATTAATTTACACATGCTAAAAGCATTATTATAATCAACATTTCAGGAGGAAAAACAATGGCAATGAGCAACAACGATATATTAAAAAGAGTAAGATATGCTTTAGATATAAGAGATATAGATATGGTGGAAATCTTTAAACTTGGCGGGATGGAAGTAACGAAAGAAGATGTAGTTGATATGCTTACAAAAATAAAGAGAGCGCCGCAACATGAAGTTGAAAATGACGATGTAATCGAAGATGAGTACGTACTAACATGCGATATGATGATGTTAGAGGCATTTTTAAATGGATTTATTACTTTAAAAAGAGGAAAGCAAGATCCTAAACCAGGACAACCGGCACCTGTACAGAGCAAGGAGAGTGCCAATAACCTTCTTTTAAAGAAAATGAAAATTGCACTTTCATTAACGAGTGAAGATGTACTTGATATATTAGATAGCGTAGGCGTTACGGTAACAAAAGGAGAGTTAGGCGCTCTGTTAAGAAAAAAAGGCCATAAAAATTACAAAGAGTGTGGCGATAGATACGCAAGGAATTTCATTAAGGGATTAGGTGTAAAGTATAGAGGATAATAAGTTCGTTAAAGCAGTAAATGATATAATAGATAGAGTAGGACGTTCGTATCCTACTCTTTTTTATTTGTAAAAATAATATGCTAGGTGATGAAATGGTACATACATATTTAGGTGAGACAATTAATTTTCATATAACTTATAAGAAGAAAAAGTCCGTGCGTCTTTTTGTAGATTCGTATGGAAATGTGGAAGTGCAGGCTCCAAAAGGTACACCTGTTGAATACTTAGTCCAGTTGCTAGAGGAGAAATGGGATTGGATTCAGAAAACACGTAAGGAAATGCAAGAGAGAGTGCGTGGTCCACAGGAAAAGGCTTATGATCAAGGAGAGGGGTTTCTGTATTTAGGAAACACGTATCCGATACAGATTTCTCAGGATATAAGTATTGAGCAAGACAATGCGATTTTTGAAGGAGATAAGCTCCACATTTATGTGAAAGAGCTTAAGGATGAGAAAATACAGCAAGCTTTAAAACGATTTTACTATAAGCAGTGCAAGGCGTTAGTAGAGAAGAGTATTAAAGCACATCAAAATAACTTTAAAACAAAACCGCGTTCTATTCGTATTACAGATAGTAGCCGTACATGGGGAACTTGTGATTCGAACTTGCAGTTAACGTTTAATTGGAAGCTAGCAATGGCACCACAGCAGGTAATTGACTATGTAGTTGTTCATGAAATGTGTCATATGGTCCATTTAAATCATGATCGATCTTTTTGGCGTCTTGTCGGGAAGATAATGCCTGATTATAAGGAAATGGAAAACTGGTTAGCGTTATCGAGTTGGAAGATGACGGTTTAGTAATGTGGATTATATAGGTTGCGATTATTGTCAATCTTTGTCGGTAAGTCGATATATTTCAAAAATCGCTGATATATTTGGAGTTACGGTCGATATATTTCAAAAATCGCTGATATATTTGGAGTTACGGTCGATATATTTCAAAAATCGCTGATATATTTGAAGTTGTGGTCGACATATTTTAAAAATTGCTGATATATTTGAAGTTGTGGTCGATATATTCAAAAAATCGCTCATATAATTTCATTTACCAAGGTACAGTTCATCAAAAGAGAAGAGGAGGTCGCCATTCAAATTTTTGAATAGGTGACCTCCTTTTCTTTTTGTATATAAATTATCGTCCAAACTTCACAATGAAAGTATCGTTTGTTTTCTCCATCTCATACCCGCGATACCCCTCCGAAAGTAACGATTGCTTTTCACTAACATCACTCATCGGAACATCTTTAATATCCGTCCAATTGCTTTCTTTATCCCCGCGCAACTCCTTCACAAAAACATATCGCATACTCCCGCCGTACTTCTCCTTCAGCGCAGCAATCTCCATTCCTTGCGCAAACTTATCTTTTAAACTCGGAATGTTAAAAGGCGCAACTGTGCAGCAAACGTAATCGTATTTGCTGTCTTCTTTTTGTAATTCACCCATTATAACTGCCGCTAATATTTTTTGCATACCATTTCCGCGACAGTTCGGATGAACGTTTGAGATTTCTTGATAGATAACGCGGTGTAGTTCACTTTCTAATAGGCCAATATCAAGCCCTAAATGTTCATCATCGATAGGAGGGACGAGTAGGGCACGAAATGCGATGAGCTCGTTTTCTATAAAGGCACCAATCATCATGCCATTTCCTTCTAGAATGTATTGAAATTCTTCTAGCGAGAGTGGTTGTAAACGACCTTTATCTTCTAGCGCTTCAACTACAACGTTTTGTAATGATAAAATTTGTTCCATATGTTCTAAAGATAGTAATGTAACGTGAAATGGATCGTTGTTTTGTTTTAATGTTCCTTCGTAAAGAATCGTCATGTGTTAGTCCTCCTTTAGCGTACAACGTCTTGAAAGACGGTTAATTCTTGTAATGTATTTTCGTTTATTTCAATGCCGAGTCCTGGTTTTTCGTTTAAGCGAATAAATGGTACATCGTAATGTAGGTTTCCGATGTCTTTCGTGAATTTTAATGGACCTGTAAGTTCGACACTAGTAATGATTTTTTTTGAGAAAGCGACATGGAATCCTGCGGAAGAGGCAACAGATGATTCGACCATCGATCCAACTTGGCATTCAATGCCTGCCATTTCAGCTTGATGAGCGAGTTTTACAGCTGGATATATGCCACCGCATTTCATTAGTTTTATATTCACTTTATCAGCTGCGTCTAATTTAATAATTTGGCGCATTTCACGAGAGCCTTTTAATCCTTCATCAATCATGAGCGGAAGGTCTGTTTTAGAACGAATATGGGCCATTGCGTCAATATCGTCTGCTACTACAGGTTGTTCAATCCAGTCAATGTTTAAATGTCCTAATGAACGAAGTGCTGTTAATGTGTTTGCGCTATTTTTCCAGCCTTGGTTTACATCAACGCGAATCGCGATATCATTTCCTACACGTTCACGTACAGCTTCAATTCGTTTTACATCTTCTTTTACATTCGTACCGACTTTCATTTTGAAAGATTGGTAACCTTTCTGAATCATAGAGGCAGCTTCTTCAGCCATGTCTTCTGAATCGGCGATACTTAAGACGTGAGTGACAGGAAACTCTTCATGGTAGCGCCCGCCAATTAATTGATATACAGGTTGATTTAGTTTTTTGCCCATTATATCAAAACAAGCAATATCAATTGCAGCTTTCGCTGTTGGAACACCGTAAATTGTATTGTCCATCATGTCGTGTATTTTTTCGATATTCATTGGATTTTGCCCAATTAGAGCAGGAGCAAGTATATGTTTTAAAACATGGAAAGTACTTTCCCATGATTCACCTGTAACGTGATCATCGGCAACGCCTTCGCCGTAACCGATAATACCTTCATCTGTTTCCATTTTGACGATAATAGAAGGCATATCAGAATAAGAACCATAACTAATAACAAACGGATCGCGAAGTGGTAAACGAATTGCATAAAGATGAATAGCTGTAATTTTCATTGAATAAAGACCCCTTCCTGTTTACAATAGTTTTGTACATTTGATATAGTTGACGTTAAATAGTCGTTAATTAATGATGAGGAGTTAGAGAAAATGATAATAAAAATTGCAGTTGTCGGTTCAAAAGATTTTATGGAGAATCTTTTACCTATTGCTCATAAACTAGAAGAGATAGAGATTGATCCATATATTTACCTTCATCCGGCAGAATCTTCTGAAATATTAAAGCGTTTAAAACCTTGTGATGTTATCTTTTTCTCCGGTGCCCTACCTTATTATATGGCAAAAGAAATAAGAGAACAATTACGAATTCCAAGTACGTACTTACAGCAAGACGAGACAACTGTTGCATCTTCACTCCTTTCTATAATATATCATCAAAGTATTCAACCTCATAAAATTTCAATTGATTTAGTAGACCGTTCGTTTATTACGAATGTGTTCCATGATATCGGTATAAAAGAAAATCCACAAGTGTTGGATTATGAAAATATGTTATGGAGTAAAGATGAAATAAGTAGAATCATCAATTTTCACGTAGATAAATATCAAGCCGGAGAGGCTGATTTAGCTCTAACTAGTATTCATGCTGTCTACGACGAACTTCAAAAAATAGGTATTCCCTCAGAGCGTATGATAGATCCGACGCAATCAATTATACATGGGTTAAAAGATGCAAAAATAAAAGCTGAGTTAGCAAAAAGCCATTCAGCTACTGTTGGTGCTTGTATGATTTCTTCTTTAGAACTACGAAAAGATTTAATTGAACAACTAGATGTTATTTCAAAAGAATTACGTGGTTCATTCAAACAAGTTGATGACATGACTTTCATTTTGTATACAACTCGTGGTGATATCGAATCGATTATAAAAACAAATATGATAGATAACGTATTTACAAGTGTAGAAGGAGCGGTATCTATTGGATTTGGTTACGGAAAAACAGTAAATGAAGCGGAACAAAATGCAAAAATTGCTCAAGGTTTCGCAAAAAATAATCCGATAGAACGCTGTTTTTATATACTAACAAGTGATAAAGAATTATTTGGTCCGTTCCCGAAAGAACAGAGAGTACAAAGTTTAAAAAACGATAATCCTGAATTAATGAAAATAGCAAAGGAAACGAAGCTTAGTCCTGCAAACTTGTCAAAAATTATTCAATTTAGTCAGTCGCATCCATCATTGAAATTTACTGCGGCCGATCTTTCTGAGTACTTACAAGTGACTCGGCGATCGACGGAAAGGCTGTTAAAGAAATTAGTTGATTATAGGTATGCCAATATTTGCGGCGAGGAAATGCCCTATCAACAAGGGCGCCCTCGCGCAATATATGAGCTGAATTTACCATTGTATTCGTTTCAAAAATTTTAAGCTTCTAGTTGAGCTTTTTGTTTTTTCAGTAGGTCTGCTTTTTCAATATCCGATAGCTTCGTAATTGTGAGACCAGTTATGCCGTAAATGATGGAGATAATAGGTACGATGAAATTCAATATAGCATAAGGAGCATATTCGAATGCGCCGACTCCAAGTGTTGCGAGTATAAATACACCACATGTATTCCAAGGTACGAAAACAGAAGTTAATGTTCCACCATCTTCTAATGCTCTGGATAAATTTTTAGAATGTAGTCCTTTTTCTGTGTATGCATTTGCATACATTCTTGAAGGAACAACAATCGAAATATATTGTTCAGAGCAAGTGAGGTTTGTTGCAAAGCAAGATGCGATAGTAGAAGCGATAAGTCCCTTTGCTGATGTCGCTAATTTTAAAATTTGATTTACAATTGAGCGAAGAATTCCAGTATGTTCTAATACTCCGCCGAAAGTCATAGCGACAATTGTCATAGAAACTGTATTCATCATCGAATCTAAGCCACCGCGGTTAAATAGTTCGTCTACTAGCTTGTTTCCAGTGTCTATGACAAATCCAGTTTGGAGTGCACCGACAGCGGCTGAGACAGAACCACCTTGAATAAAGACCTGGGATAGAAACCCTAAAATGATACCTACGAGAATAGCTGGTATAGCTGGTACTTTTTTAGCGACCAATACCATAACGACTACAGGTATGATTAATAGGAAAGGTGAAATAACAAAGTTTTGTTGCAATACTTGTAATGTTTGATCGATGCTTTTTGCATCAATATTGTTATCGCCGAACCCTCTTCCTAAGAACGCATAGACGATAAGAGTAATAATTAAACCTGGGATTGTAGTATATAACATATGACGGATATGCACGAATAAATCTGTATTTGTTAATCCTGCGGCTAAGTTCGTCGTGTCTGAAAGCGGTGACATTTTATCGCCGAAATAAGAGCCTGAAATAATGGCACCAGCAACCATTGGGGCTGGGATTCCCATACTTAGGCCAATACCCATTCCAGCAACACCAATTGTTCCCATTGTAGACCAGGAGCTACCAATCGCTAACGCAACGATAGAACAAATCACGGTAATTGAAACTAAAAATAGTGATGGAGTTAAAAGTTCTAAACCGTAATAAATCATTGTTGCGACGATTCCACCGCCAATCCAAGCACCGATCGTTAAACCTACAAGAATAATGATAACGATAGCGGGTAATGCGAGGCGAATTCCTTTATACATTGCTTCTTCAAGATCGTTCCATTTGTAGCCATAGCGCCAAGCGACGATAGAAGCAACGGTTGTACCGATAATAAGTGGGACGTGAGGGCTTTGTTTTAATACAACAATTGTAACCATCATAACTGCAACTGTAATGATAATAGGGATTATTGCTACGCCAAAAGGTATTTCTTTTTTCATAAACTGCC
>Ga0209130_1001831_pt1 | contig 12261 bp, 16 predicted proteins | sample AraplaMF_Cvi_mLB_FD_184264 | JGI IMG/M metagenome (GOLD analysis project Ga0209130, IMG submission 184264) | Arabidopsis root microbial communities from the University of North Carolina, USA - plate scrape MF_Cvi_mLB (SPAdes) (version 2) | ecosystem: Host-associated > Plants > Roots > Endosphere...
TGGGTTTCTCGCTCGTGGGGTTTACCTCGTTCCACTCCTATCATTTCTTCAAGGACTTCGTCACTGTGGCACTTTAAAGGTAGTCAAACCATATCCGAAGACTTAGGTTTTTTCCCTGCCGTTAAACCAGCCTTACAGCCAGAATACCCTAGCTTATGAATTGGCTAGGCACGAACACTACAGCCATCTCAGGCCGTGCGAGCATGGACTTTCCTCTACAACGTTGGCGTTGCAGCGATTACCCAAACGTTATGACATCCATTAGTATAGTGGAAACAAAAAGATTTTGCAATGTTTTTTTCTATGTAAAATGCTTTAACCTTTTTACCACTAGAATTTATTCGTATAACTTACTTCCAAATACAGCTTTTTCTAAATTAGATAGACGTTTTAAAATGTCCGTATTCGTGTTGTTATATACAGGTTGTGCAACTGGTGTTTGTACAACTGGTTGTTGCGGTACTTGTGGTGCTGCTAATTTTTGTTCCTCTAATTCACGCTTTAAACGAGCATTTTGTTGCTTTAATTGCTCAAATTCCTTGTGGAAAGCTTCATAGTCTTTAATGATCATATCAAGAAACTTGTCTACTTCTTCTTGTTGATAACCTCTCATACCTGTTTTAAATTCTTTTTCTAAAATATCTTTCGCCGTTAATTTAATTTTATCCGAAATCATTTTCTTCACCTCAAATTTTTGCCAAAACTTTCATTACCTAAATTTTTTCAGAAACAACGCCTTTTGTCAATCATATATACGAGTACTATATTACATATTACTCAGCATTATTCCACTGTTCCTCTTCTATTATATCTTGTAAATCGGAAAAAAGAATGAAATAACTGTGATAATTTTCTATTTCTCCTTTTTTCTTTGCTGCTTCTACAATATATTTAGGACTCCCTGGTTTCTCTTCATCATATACAGCTAAAAGTGCATCACTTTTTTCAATAAAAAATTGATTTTTTAATTTAAATTGCTCCGGGCTTTCGTACTTCCGTTTCGTAATACTATCAATATGGTCTGCTTGAGAGAGAATAAATTCGTAATATTCACGATTGTCTTCCTTCCAGCTTTCTTCTTGTTCTAAAAACGGAGTAAATACCGCTAATTTTAAATCTGGATATTCTACTTGAATTTCAAAAACAACTTCAGCAGCCCATAATTCTACTCCTAACTGCCCACTTATTATGACCCATTCCAAACCCTCTTCTACAAAAGTAGTTAACTTTCGGTGCAATGCTTTTTTTATACATTCCACCCCTGGATGATCATTTTTAAATATACCAAGTTCAAATGGCTTATATCCCGTTACAGCAATAACTTTCATATCAACACTCCAATTACAAAAAAAGAACTAGCATTTCGCTAGTTCTAACATATCATTTACTTTTTAAATATTCCACCAACGTTTGGTCCAATGTTCGGGCCTACTGGTGATACATTGTTTGGTAAAAATGGTGATACATTCGGTCCTACCGGAGATACATTATTCGGTAAGAATGGTGATACATTTGGTCCTGGACCAAATGGAGATACTTGATGTCCGTGGTGTCCGTGATGTCCGTGACCACACGGTCCACATCCGCCGCCAAATCCTGGATCAACTGGGTCTACAACATTTACATTTGAGTTTGTTTGCGGGAAGAAGTTTTGGTTTTTAATTTGCTGATGATGTACATGTGTTGTATGCGTCGGGAAAATGTGTGGCACCACCGTTGTTGAAAAAGAATGTGTTACGCACTGTTTCGTCGGATGAATGACAGGAGCAGTTGTACAAATAGGTCCTGTAGGCTTATGCCCTCCAAAGCAAGGATGACAATGATGCATAGTTTTTTCTCTCCTCTCTCATAAAAAAAATCTGATTACACTTTACAGTATGAGAAAAGAGGGAAAGCCGTTTGTTATATATACCCATTTATTACAAGGAAATTTGTCTAGTCCTTACTTCATATACAATACTTTTTATAGACAACCCTCCAAAATTACTTACCAAAAAATCCTCCAACTTGCTTTACAATACCTGTTACTTGATTCATTGCATTCATCATTTGTCCAGCAGTATTCATCATTTTATTTACGTCATAGTTACCATCTGAGTTTTTAAATTGGGAAACAAAACTAGAAAACTGACTCGGTTGTTGTTGTTTTTGTTTATTCTGCGTCGGATACGGTTGTTTTGGTGGATAAAACATTGCTTGTTGATTTCCATAAGGGGATGGCGGCATATAATATTGCGAATTCATATAAGGTTGTGGTTGTTGATTCATATAAGGTTGCTGCGGTTGTTGTTGATTCATAAACGACACTTCAAATGGTTGATAATAATTTTGATTTCCATAATAAGGTTCGAAAGGATACATATTATACCGTAAATATGTATCTGCATTATATTGGTACATATTTTGCTGGGGATATGGATTAGCTTGCTGATATGCGTTAGGTTGTTGAAACATGCATTCTCTCCTCCTTCACATAAGTTTCTACATATATAATATGTACCTACAAAATAATATGTGTGACGGAGTACCTGTCTATTTTTGTCGGAAGTTTAAATTTTTAAAAAATTAAAAAAGAAAACCCTTCCATGCTATGATAATGAAGAAGAAGATTCTCATGGGGGAGGAATCAACATGGTATTAGGGGATTTAAAACAAGCGTTTTCTCAAAAAAAGGGGTATTACACAGAGAATGTAAATGAATTGTTAGACTTTGCGAGGCATTGGTATCTCGAAGGAAAAATATGCATTTCAGATTACCGAACATTAATAAAAGAATTAGAAATAAGCGGTGCAACAAAACCGACAACAATGACAGAAGCATAAAAAAAACAAGAGGGTTTCCCCTCTTGTTACTTACATTGCTCAATTATATTTTGCAAAGTATACGAAATAGCTTGATGTGTTTCAAAGAATCGCTTACCCTTACCTTTATTTACAAAACATTGCAGCACATTTGTTTGTAAATTATCGTACACTTGATCAATTTGCTGTACATGTATATACTTCGGTTTTTCTTCCTTAATCCATTTATAAGCTAATTCTTTCCACACTTTTAATTCTTCATCTACCATATCTACAAACGGTTTCATATCCTTATAAAAATCGTATTCAACCATTTCTCTTTTTTTCATATTTGCCTCATTATTATACTGCATAAGTTTTTCCGAAGACTGTATTAACGCTTCATACACCATTTTATTCCCACCTTATTATGCACTCACTACGACGTTTTGAAATGCCTTCACCCAATTCCCTTTTTCTTCGTGATGCACTAATTTATTTTCCATATGCTCAATATGCATTTCTGTTATTTCTATCTTATTACATATTTTTTCGCTCTTATCCTTCAATGCATGATTCATTCTAATCCCTATATTCATTTCCAGCAAATCGAGAGAACTTAACATTTGATCCATTGTTTTCATTACATCTTCCTTCTGAACCATCGCCATATACAAAACGCCTCCTTCTTTGCTTTTCCTTTGTCATGTAATTTCGCCGAATGACTTCTCACTCCTGCCCACATGACAAAACTAGTTGTTATTCGTCAAAGAAATCATTTTGTATGTCATTTATAGAAATGGTAACAATACAAAAAGGAGGTGTATGCAAATGGCAAAGAACAAAAATGAAAAAAAGAAAAAACAAGGCAAACAAAATAAACCCGAAACTGGTAATCCAAAGTTAGATGGTCCAAACTTCCCTGCTACATAAAGTGAAACTTTAATCAGCCCTCACATAAATTCTTTGCTTTCACTGAATTTTGAGTTAGGGTCTTACTGCCCGGCAAATAGCGGGGTAAAGTGAAAATGTAGCACTTTTACAAAAAGTTCATTTCTGAAGTATCCTTAATCTCTTATATTTATTACATTTTGAGATTGAATCTTTACTTGTTGCAGGATTACTTCATATTAAGAAGTCCCGTCTTCACAGATGAAGACGGGACTTCTTTTTTATTATATCATGAACTCATCTATCCTTTTAACAAAACGATTTACGATAGAAGCTGCATAGATTTGCCCCCTCTTTCTTTTATACCATTCAGTTATATCAACTTCTCCCTTATACTCTTTCAGCAAAAACAACTCTTTTATTTCCGTATCTCTACAAAACCAATCTCTCATACTTATTTCCTTATGCGCAACAACAGGATAGACTTCTCTAAGGGCTGGTGTACAAGATTTTCTCGCTTCTCTTACATATTGTTCATAATCTGCTCTTGATCCTGTGTGTATCGTTTGCAATGCGAACCTATGGAATAAACATTTGTAATTCGGATGGAACAATAACGCCGCTAATTTCTTTCCTAGTTCTATACGCTTTTGTAACGTTTCAAATTGATAAACTGAAAAACCATACATATTCCCTTCGACGGTTGGAAAAATAACGGCACTAATATGAAGCATTTCTTGCAATTTAAAAAGCACAGTATGAAATACATGCTTTTTAAAATATGCATTCTCAATAATTGGTTTTTGAATTTTATGTTGTTCATTTATAATAAGCGCTATCATGAGCCTATTTATATCTTTTTTCTCCCAAAAATATAACCATTCTTTCTCCATAAAAATTGATACGTTGAAATATTGTAACAAATAGAATAGCGGTATCTGTCTCCTCTTACTTTCTTCATATAACAATAGCTGAGGAAATGCATCTAAAAAAATAATCCAATTTGCTTCTTCATAAGTTAGAAACAAATGTTTTTTTACTGTTTGAGGTAAAACAGTAGCATAATATCTCCCTTCTAGATCAGTCATGTTCCATCCCGCATTTCTAGAGACCATACTTGCTAAAAAAGCCCATCTAATTTCACCATTTCTTACATAATATTCTTGATAACACTGCGTTCGAGAAATGTTGTCCCTATTAGCTGTTTCTATTTCCCTATTAATGTTGTAAACGATTGCTTTTTCTTCTTCTGTACAGACCATATTTTTACGATATTGTTTAATTTTTTCATAATCATTCCATGTAAACATGAACACGTCATCATACCTTTCTTCAAAAAGGTCACATCTTTTTTCATTTTTTTGTTATAATCACCTTTGTAAGTAATTCTTAGCAAGTTGGGAGTGGACACACTATGACCATTCGTTACCCAAATGGAAAACGGTACAATCAAGCTTCACAACCTCATAAAACACCAATTAAAAAACATACTTACAGTAATAGAGGTATGTCCCTTGAAGAGGAATTGAATGAAACGAATGAATATTACTTAACCCATAATATTGCATGCGTACATAAAAAACCGACACCTCTTCAAATTGTAAAAGTAGATTACCCCGCTCGAAGTGCTGCAGTGGTAAAAGAAGCGTATTTTAAACAACCTTCTACAACAGATTACAACGGTGTATATAAAGGGAAATACATCGATTTTGAAGCGAAAGAGACAAAAAATAAAACCAGTTTTCCACTTCAAAACTTCCACCTCCATCAAATTGAACATATGAAGCAAGTAATTGCTCATAATGGAATTGCATTTGTTATTATTAAATTTACACTTTTTGATGAACTTTATTTATTAGATGCAAAACATATTATTGCATTTTGGAATCGTCAAAATACTGGTGGACGAAAATCGATTACGAAAGAAGAAATAGTAGAGCATGGATCTTTATTATCATGCGGTTATCACCCTCGGATTGATTATATCCGTGTACTAGACACGGTTTATTTTTCGTGATAGAGTCATCACTAAGGCTCTTTTTTCGACTTTTGGGGAGAGAATGAAAGGTAGGAGAAAGTATAATGTCAGATAATTATCGTTCTCGTACAGAACGAAATCATGTAAAAAATCAAAAGCAAGAAACAAATACAGAGAAAAAACCAAAGAAAAAAGGCTCCTTTTTTAAAAAATTCCTTATAGGTTGTCTACTTCTTGGTATCGTTGGTCTTGTAGCTGGCGTTTCCGCTTTCTTTGTTATGGTGAAGGACGCTCCAAAATTAGACAAATCAAAACTTGTCAATCCTTTATCAACAAAGTTTCTTGATAAGGACGGGAACTTTTTCTATGAATACGGTGCTGAAAAACGAACCCACGTTACGTATGATCAAATTCCAAAAGTAGTTGAAAATGCATTCCTTGCAACTGAGGACTCACGTTTCTATGATCATAATGGAATTGATTTTAAACGAACTACAAAAGCAGTTATGGAAAATGTCACTGGAGGATTCGGATCTCAAGGTGGTAGTACGATTACGCAACAAGTAGTCAAAAACTATTTTCTAACGATGGACAAAACTGCAAAGAGAAAAGTGCAAGAATGGTACTTATCTTATAAATTAGAGCAACAATACTCTAAACATGAGATTTTAGAAATGTACTTAAATAAGATTAATTTAGGTAACCGTTCATATGGTATTGCGACAGCAGCGCAAAAATATTATGGTAAGGATTTAAAAGACTTGCAATTACATGAAGCTGCTATGCTCGCTGGTTTACCCCAAGGTCCAAACATTTATGATCCAACCAAAAAGGAAAATGTTGAACGAGCAACAAATCGTCGTAATGTTGTATTATCATTAATGAATCGACATGGTTATATAACAAAAGAAGAAATGAATAACGCAGTTAAAATTCCAGTAACTGAGGGTCTTCAACCATCTTCAGAAATAACGGAGATGAAGTATCAAGCATTTTTAGATGCGGTTGTAAAAGAAGTTGAAAAAGAATATCCTGATGTAAATATTGGTTCAGATGGTTTAACGATTCATACAACACTTGATCAAGATGCTCAAGATTATGCTGAAAAAATTATGGATGGTAATCTTATTAAGTATCCGAACGATCAATTCCAAGGTTCATTCGTATTTATGGATACACAATCTGGAGAAGTTCGAGCAATTGGAGCTGGGCGTAAAGAAAGTAAGTCTACTTTCAAAGGTCATAATATGGCCACTGATTTAAAACGCCAAGTCGGTTCAACAATGAAACCAATTTTCGACTACGGACCAGCAATTGAGAATTTACAATGGTCTACATACCATCAATTAAATGACTCAGAGTATACGTATTCCAATGGTAAAAAAATACGAAATGCAACAAATAGTTACAAAGGTGACGTTTCACTACGTGAAGCTTTGAAAAAGTCATTAAACATCCCAGCTTTAAAAACAGCCCAAGCGGTTGGTCTTCCTAAGTCACAAGCGTTCGCTGAAGGTTTAGGTATGACATTTAAAGACGGCAAAACATATGAATCAACAGCAATTGGTAGTAACGATAGTTCTCCATTACAAGTAGCGGGGGCATATGCAGCCTTTGGTAACGATGGGAACTACAATAAACCGCACTTCGTAAAAGAAGTTATCTTCCCAGATGGGAAAAAGAAAAGTTTTAAACCGAAAGAACAACGTGCGATGCAAGACTATACAGCTTACATGGTGACTGACGTTCTTCGTGACGTAGTAAAACCTGGTTCTGGCGGTACTGGTCCAACAGCATACGTTTCAGGTGTTGATGTTGCCGGTAAAACAGGAACACAAAACTTTGATGAAGATGTTATTAAAAAATATGGTATTCCAGCTGATGCAAACAGAGATAGTTGGTTCGCTGGATATTCGCCGCAATATACAATGGCTGTTTGGACAGGTTACGAAAAAAATGGCCCAGAAAACTACATTAGTGATCGTTATACTAGAATTGCGCAACAAATGTTCCAACTAATGATGAGTAAATTCGCTACAGATAAATCACGTTTCGAACGCCCTTCTTCTGTACAAGAATTAAACGGTGAATTGTACGTAAAAGGCGCGAAAAAAGACGCAGTGAAACAAATTAAAGTAGATGCACCTAGTGGTCTTAATGTTACTTTCGATGGTGCTAGCACAGTTACACTAAACTGGTCTGGACCAGCAGCGGCAGTTGATGCGTATGCAGCAAGCTATAAAGCGACTGACGGTTCAAGTGGTAGTTTATCAATAAACGGTACAACAGCTACTCTTGGTGGTATTAAACCAGGCGTTACTTACAGTTTCTCCGTAGTAGCGAAAAAAGGTACTGGAACAAGCCCAGCAGTTGGAGCATCCTTCACTGCGCCTGGCGGAACTCCAGACGCGAAGAAAGCTGAAGAAGAGGCTGCCAAAAAGAAAGCCGAAGAAGATGCTAAGAAAAAAGCTGATGAGGAAGCTCAGAAAAAGGCTAATGAAGATAAATTAAAACAAGAAGATGCTAAGAAAAAAGCTGATGAAGAACAGCGTAAACAACAAGAACAACAGCTGCAAGAACAACAACGTAAACAGCAAGAAGAAGCTCAAAAGAAAGCTGATGAGGAAGCTAGAAAAAAAGCTGAAGAAGAAGCTAAGAAGGCTGAAGAAGAGGCTAAGAGAAAAGCTGAAGAAGAAGCTAGAAAAAAAGCTGAAGAAGAAGCTAAGAAACAACAAGAGCAACAACAAAATACAGGTGAAGATACACCTCACGCAGACGGAAATGTTGTTACAACAGAATCTTAATACAAAAAAGAAGTCCTTTTCTCTTAACGAGAAAAGGACTTCTTTTTTGTTATCATTTTCTTTACATATAACTTTTCTATTTCAATATACAACTGCGCTAACTGAATATAAGAATGATAATTATTTGGTTTCTTTATAATGAACGAATATCGCTCCATAAAATTAACTGGTTGTACTTCTAATCTGCTCGTGTAATCTTCCATTTCATTCAAACTATGAACAGGTTGCTCATTTACCCAATATACAATTGAAAGCAAATGTGCTGCAAATAGAATCATTGGGCCTTCAGCTTCTTGCTTATTTCTGTTTCGAAATAGTATAGCAATACCTTCATGCTTACTTTTCCATACATTCAATAGTACTGGAATACTATTTTCAATTTCATTCCACGGCTCATATTGTCTTTCCATATCATATATAAAGTAAGTATTTTGTATGATTTCTTCAAAAGGCTGTTCTGTATAATACACAACCGAGTGTATACTTTCTTTAAAAAATGGTAAGCACCGAAATTCTTTCGGTATTTCTATAACTCGCTCCATCCTTTATTTCCCCTTCATTCGCTTCTTTCCTTCACGACATACTTCTAGTAAAGGACACTCTTCACATTGTGGTCGCTGTGCTTTACAGTGATAACGTCCAAAAAAAATCAGACGGTGATGTGTAACGCTCCATTCATCCATCGGAATTTTTTTCATTAATGTCTTTTCTACTTCTAACACCGAATCTTTCCATCGACAAATCGCTAACCGTTTACTCACTCGCTCTACATGCGTATCAACAGCAATTGCCGGAATACCATACGCTACCGAAACAACTACATTTGCTGTTTTTCTCCCTACTCCTGGTAATTTCGTCAGCTCGTCACGGTCTTCTGGAACTTTTCCATTATAATCATCCAACAACATCTGGCACAATTTTTGAATGTTCTTTGCTTTATTTCTATACAATCCAATAGAACGTATATCTTGTTGTAACTCTTCTAAAGAAACACTTAAGTAATCTTCTGGTGTTTTATATTTTTGAAATAAATTTTTCGTCACTTTATTTACAAGTGCATCTGTACATTGTGCAGATAATGCTACCGCGATTACTAGTTCAAACGGATTATCATGTATTAATTCACAATGTGCTTCTGGATACATATTCGCCATCGTGTCTAAACAATAGCGAATTTGCGTTTTATTTAACATATATTTCCTCCTACATTACTGCTCCAACCAATTATAAAAAGGCACTTTCCCAGTAAATTTCGTCTCTTGTTTTGTCGTTTGTTGCGTTCGTTGTTGATTTGCTCTAAATTTTCGTCCTTGGTTTTGAGCTTGATCTACTGTTTTAATACCATTCTTTTTCCACTCAAATAAAATACGGTCGATATATCGGAAATTAAGCTTACCACTCATTACCGCTTCCCTGAGGGCCGCTTGAATTAAATTCGGATGATGTTGATCTTGATCTTCCCACATTCCTAACGTCTCACATTCAAATGGAGAAAGTGGTCTTCCAAATTCTTTTTCAAATACTGTATATAAATTTACTTGCAGTTGTTTTATTTCTTTTTGTTCTTCCTCTATTGATTCATTCATTAAAAAGTGCAATATTTTTTCCCAAAGCGGTTGTAAAGAATAACTTTCACACATCATCGCTTCTGATCTTTGTCCACCTTCTAGTGATAAAAAACCTTTTTGAATCAACGTCTGAATGACTTCCATACATTTCATTTCACTAATTGTCATCCGTTCTGAAATCTCTGACGGAGTCGGAAACGAATTGCCCGATTCTAAAAATGTGTGTACGTGAAGTACAACCATAAATTCCGTTTCATTTAACCCTAATTTTTTATAATGCATCATAAGTAATTTTGGAATTGCAATGCTTCCCTGCTCAAACCACTGTAACATCATTTTCTTTTTCATCACCAAACACCTCGCTCTCTAGTATAACACACCTTTCGCTATTTCTTTTTGCCACAATTCGTCAAAAAAACCTTCCTATTATGTAGGAAGGTTTTTTGTATTGCGTTCATAAAATATTAGGGTTAAGCTCGCACTTTACTTTTCATAAACGTATGAATGCGTTCTAATGCTTTCTCTACTTGTTCAAGAGACGTCGCATATGATAAGCGAACGTTATTCGGAGCACCAAATCCTGTACCTGGTACAAGAGCCACTTTTTCCTCTTCTAATAGAGCTTTTGCCCAATCATCAACGTTTTCGTATCCAGATAAAGCTACAGCTTCTTTTACATTAGGGAATAAGTAAAATGCACCTTGTGGTTTAATACAAGTAAAGCCAGGGATTTGAATTAATTTATCATAAATAATGTTTAATCTCTCTTCAAATGCTTGACGCATTGTTTCTACAGGTTCCTGTGAGCCTGCATATGCCGCAATTGCGCCGTATTGAGCGATTGAAGTAGGGTTTGACGTACTATGACTCGCTAAGTTCGTCATCGCTTTAATAAGCTGCTTATTTCCTGCTGCATATCCAATACGCCATCCTGTCATAGAGTGAGATTTAGATACACCATTAATAATAAGTGTTTGTTCTTTTAATACATTAGAAAGCTGGGCAACCGAAGTATATTCTGCTCCACCATAAATTAACTTTTCATAAATTTCATCTGAAACGATTAAAATATCGTGTTCTAAGCATACTTCTCCAAGCTGTTGTAATTCTTCTTTGCTGTAAATCATTCCTGTTGGATTGCTCGGTGAATTAATAATAACTGCTTTCGTTTTCTCAGTAATTGCCTCACGTAGCTGCTTCGCTGTAATTTTGTATTCATTGTCTTCAAGACCTTCTACATAAACTGGCTTACCACCAGCAAGCTTTACTTGTTCCGGATAACTTACCCAGTAAGGCGTAGGGATGATAACTTCATCTCCTTCATCAAGTAACACTTGGAATAATGTATATAATGCATGCTTTGCACCGTTACATACAATAATTTCAGATGGATCATACGCAATACCTTGATCGCGAGTAAACTTCTTCACAATTTCTTGTTTTAACGCTTGTAATCCACCTGTTGGTGTATACTTCGTATGTCCTTCTAACATCGCTTTATGTGCAGCATTCATAATATGTTCTGGTGTATTAAAGTCAGGTTCTCCTGCCCCTAATCCAATTACATCATGACCTTCAGCTTTTAATGCTTGCGCCTTTGCTGTAATTTCTAAAGTTGCAGATGGTGTTAAAGCAGCTACTCGCTTTGCTAATTTCATTTGTAGTTCCCCCTACATCTATTTTTCAATGCTGTATCGTCGTAAAAACTGACCATCTTTAAATGCAAGATAGTAATAACTATAACGATTTTCATCATCAATATATGTAACTTCCCATAATGGTATATTATTTTCAAAGCCTAATTTTACTTTTAAAATTTCTTTAGGCTTACTTTTGGGCTCTTTACTGTCATCTCCGACTTGTTCAATCGTTCTTTGTAAAGCATCCTTTTCAGAAATACCTTCGCTCTTTTTCCTTACTATAGTTTCCCCTTTTTTCTCAGGCACCCAAACGATAAGTTGTTCTTCTTTTTCATCTGTACCTTGTACGACTGTATATGAAGATTCTCCGTTATAATAATCAACAGATTTTACTTTTGTAAGCTTTGCCTTTTCTTTCGCAATTTCTACAGATTTTGCCTCTTTCGGGATTTTCTTTTCCATTGCTTTATTGTAAACATACGCCCCATATATTCCGCTAGCAACGATTACGATAACGATTGCAAAGATCCACTTTTTCATTGTATCACTACGTTCTGTAAATCGTAAATACAGCTGTTTCTTTATCTTTTTCGTCTAAT
>Ga0209130_1001835_pt1 | contig 12250 bp, 17 predicted proteins | sample AraplaMF_Cvi_mLB_FD_184264 | JGI IMG/M metagenome (GOLD analysis project Ga0209130, IMG submission 184264) | Arabidopsis root microbial communities from the University of North Carolina, USA - plate scrape MF_Cvi_mLB (SPAdes) (version 2) | ecosystem: Host-associated > Plants > Roots > Endosphere...
AATTACATCTTTAAACCCTTCTCGCTGCGCTACTGCATAGCATCCGACCACTTGCCCTCGAGGGAATTTCACTTTATGATTTTTTATAACCCATTCCCCTTCGTTTGATCGTTCTGCATCGAACTCATCATTTTCATGAACCGTTTGAACATCAATTCCTTTGTAGCCGTTCTTTTGTCTCGCGAGGTGAAGCACACCTTCAACAGAAATTTGAATGCTCATTTTACCGCCATATACAATGCAGAAGATGTGGTTTAAAAATGGATTCAGTTCAGAATTTACGCAAGTTTGAACGAATAAAGCGAACTGTTCATTTGATGTACCTGCTGCAATTGTGCCTTTTAATGTATCCAACTCACTTTGAGTAAAACTTCCTACCACCGCTTGTGTATTCGAAACTGCTACTTGATTAGCCATTGATTACTTCCTCCTTGTTTTCAATTGTTTTTGCTTGAACCGTAAATTCCGTATCTTGAACCTGTGCCACAATCAGCTGGCCAACTGGTTTTTCAAAGTGTAAAATACTTTCCGCGTTATCAATGAACGTTGGAACGATAAGCTCTGATTGCTTGCTCAACACTTCAATTACTTCCAAGCCTGCTTTAATTTTTTCAGCCGTACTTAATCGGCTATACGGCTTACCATCCATCAATATTTCGAATGTCGCACGTTCCTCACCGTTTTTCAGCGTTTCATACAGTTGTACATCAATTGTTTTAAATAACGCTTGAATCTTTTTCACCATTAACTCACTGCGTTTGGTACGGAAATCTTTGATTGCATCGAGCAATACAATGGACTCATTTTTCTCTTTTCGAATCTGTTCTTTGGTTTCTGTTGCTTCATCAATTTCTTTTTGTAAAATCTCTAAGCTATGAACTTGTTTCAATGTCGCGTTTAGTGAGAAGATTTGACTATCTAGCTCGCTCGTTTGCGTTAAATCCACTTCAACTGGCGATAATTGTTTGAACTGTTCCGCTAATTCTTTGTGTTTGGCTACCATACTTTTCCCGAATTGTTTTGCTTGTTCAAAACGATCAATTCGATTTTGCTTTACTTTATCTAGCGCTTCACCTTGCAACGCCTGTCCACATGTATAGCAAGACTCTTGCACCTGTTCCGCTTTGATAGCAAAAACCACTTCTTTTTGCTTTTCAATTTCTTGCTTAACGCCTTCAATTTGATATTGTATTTGCGTATATGCAGATTGCTGTTTCTGTGATGCGCGAACTTTTTCATCGATTGCGGAACGTTCTGCCTGTAATTTCGCTAGTTTTTGTTTAACGGCTTCTATATCTGTTTCTGGCTGTTCTTCTTTTTGTTTATTCAGTTGTTCTTGTAAGGTAATAACGCGCTCGCTTGCACGTTCGTATGATTTTTCATGTGTTCTCTTTCGTTCTGCATGCACTTTTTGTAAGTCTTCGAGTGGATGTTTTTTCAATTTCTGTTCGAGTAATTCAACCTGCAATTTAGGTAATTCAGCAAACACTTCTGCTTTTAATGGTTCGCTTACATATGTGAGAAGCTGTTCTCGCTGCGTTTGCCAGTGCTGTGTACTGAAAAAGTTAGGGTTAAATAGCGATAAAAATGCTTGTTTATCAATCAACGCTTCCACCCAGGCTTCGAACTCTTTCGCTTTCTTTGGTACCTCATTGATAAAGTGCTTTGCTGTTTTCTTTTGTTTTCGGCCAATTAAAATGTCTTTTCCGTCTACATCAATTAAAAGCTCAACAACTGTTTCTGCTTCGGTATCACCGATTGGTTTTGGATCAAGTTTTGTTCCGAATGGATCTGTACCAAATAACACCCAAGTGATCGTTTCAGCAATTGTTGATTTACCTGCACCGTTTCTACCTGCAATTGATGTAATATCCCCGAATAAAATTTGTAAATTTGAATGATTCTTGAAATTCATGATAGACAAAGATTTAAACTGAATATGCATTTTGTTTCCTCCTTGTGATATACTAGCCCTAACTTATCTTTTTAAAGGGAACCCATGTCCGTGGGTTCTTTTTTATTCCCCTGCGGTTTTCTTCTCAAATCCAAGCTGCGTAATCATGTAATCCATAATGCTATCCCTTAAAACTACTTCACCATCTGGTGCGATTAAAATCTCATCTCCTGTCATTATTTCATTACCTAATACATCCTCAACTGGATGATCTATCATTTGTTCTTGTGGATCCGCTTTTCCGTATCCATTGTGCATCGACATCGGATTATCTATCATCTAACTCACCTCCTCGCAAAGAGTTATGTAATGCGCTCTTTCTACCAAATCCGCATTTATTCCCTGACTCTTTAACCGCTTAATCACCTTTAGAATGTTTTTACGATCCCTTTCACGTTCTACATCGTGCTTTTCTTTCTCTCTATACAGTGCTGCGAGTTCTCTTCTTGCCAGGCGCGCTTCCTTTACCCACTCACGTAATAACTTTTCATCATGTGTTCTTAATGCTTCAATTTGCATTTGATTACAATATTTTAAGAACTCATCTAACACCTGTTTCTTTTGCATGTCCTTTTGTAAAACTGGCGCAGTAATGCTCATATTCTTTTCACCTTCCTTAATTGCTTATTTTCTTGCTTGAGCTGCTCGTTCTCGTTGATAAGTTTTGCAAATGTATCAAATAGCGCTACGCCACCCACGAATGACACGATAACCACCGCTGTGATTAAAAGGCTGAATGTACTTTCAACCAACGTACGGTTCCTCCTTTTGCGCTTCTAACCATGCTTCCAAATCTTTTTGTAAGAAGAGTAATTTGCGCCCTTCTCGGATAACCGGAAACTGCGGATGGTTTGCAAGTTCATACACTCTGCAAACTGCAATGTTGAGATAAGCAGCTGCTTCTTTCACTCGCAATACCTTGTTTGGATGTGATTGTTGGTGTAAATCAGCTAATGCTAATCTGATTTCTTCACGAATCACTTCACGGATTGATTCTTTAATAATTTGATCTAATCCCATTTTGTTTTGCTCCCTTCTATTTAACTTAACCAACTCCAACTTAACTATTAGTTAAGTTACGGACAAAAAATTTTAATTGCATCTAGTTTTACTTTTAGAAACTCAGCAATTTTAACAATTAGGTCATAATAAGGACGGCGTTTGCCATTTTCTATGTACCAATAATATACCTCGGTAATACCAACGGCTTCAGCTACTTCCTTACATGTATATCCTTGTTCTACACGTAGCTGTTTTAGAGTTTTCATATGCAACTCCTCTCTTCCGTTTTTGTTGTTAAACTTATAATAACTTAACCAAAGGTTAAGTTCAAGTGTTTTATTAAATTTCTTTTAAAAAATTTTATCTTCCCACTTAACTGATAGTTAATATATAATGACAGTGTAGCACTGTGACACTATCACAGTAATAAAGAAGAAATAATTTCATATAAAATAGAGAAAATAAACTTGGGGTGTTTTTATTATGTTTAATCATGAGAGGCTAAAATCACTAATTGATAAAAGAGGGATTTCCCAACAACAATTAGCTGATGCGATTGGCGTTAGTCATGTTTCTGTTTATAACTATGTTGAGGGAAAAAAGAAACCAGGTATACGTACACTACAAAAGATAGCAAATTTTTTAAAAGTTACTACTGATTACCTGTTAGGATTATCTGATTCACCAGATTTAACAGCAGATCAAGATCTACAACTTACAGAAGAGGCTCAAGAAATTCTTCAAATCATAAATAATCTACCTGAAGAACAACGAAAAAAAGCATTAGAACAACTAGAAATGTTTGTGAATTACGAAAAAGCTAAAGGGAATATTTAATAAAAAAAGACTATCCGAAAAAAATTAGATAGTCTTTTTTACATTGCTTTTTCACTTTCATGTTCACTTAAACAAATAGATAATAATGTTTCTTTCGGATTATTTTCTTCTTGCAGAAGTAAAAGCGCTTTTTTTATCAGATTAACTTCCCCATCTTTACTCTTCATCTTCTCTTATCCCCTTATCATTTTTGTTATTTTTTTACATAAATTTCTTTTTTGTTCATAAACCTAAAAAGGAAATCTCCCTTAAAACTACAAATGACACCGCCAATTAAGACGATGTCATTTTAAATCTATATATGTAAACCTATATTTTGGATCTTACCAACCGCCACCAGGGTCAACCATCATTTGCTGAACTACTGGTTTCGAATCATTTGCACTAGGCTTTTCTTTCACAGAATCAGTGTTAACAACTAGTGTAGTTGCTAATAATAGTACAGGAATAATTGTAATTAATTTTTTCATCTAATCCCCTCTTTCCGATGATAATTATACCAAATATTCAAATTAAACCCAAGTGAATTTTCGGTAAATTCGAATAAAATATATTTCCTGATTTTTGACACATTAGAAGAGATTGTTTCATTAACTCCTCTCTTTTAGCTCCCTCATATGTTAAAGCTAAATAAGCGGTCTGTATGTCTGTTAATTCACCTGTAGAACTTTTTATTTGATTTAACATTTCCCTCGCTCCTATTGTATTACCTTGTTTAATCATTAAATATGCCAGCTCACTTGGATGTACAACATCTATATCACTAATTTCTTTGTCATGGTGAATCTTTAAAAATGATAATGTATGTTGCACCATTTCTTTCTTCTTCTCTACAGTTTCAACTTTTCTATCACCAATCACTTGTAATGTTTTCTCTAGGTAATATTTTGAGTTCTCATATTCACCTACTGAGAAAACATACGATTCACCTAGCTTTAAGTACGCATTTACTTTTGGAAAAGAAAAATAGTTATCCCACTCAAGATCATCTATTAATTTAATACAAACGTTTCTTGCTTCATCTACTTCTCCTCCTTGCAATGAAGTAACAGCAATCGCTTCTCTGTAACGTAATTTGAAGCACTCACGAAGATATTTATTACTAATTTTATCAATTTTAGTTTCTATTGATTTCAGACGCTCATTTAAAGCCGTATAATTTCCTATTTGGTATTGCGCTTGACATAATAAAATTTCAGTTAACAATTCCATCTCAATTGTTTTCACTGATTTGCTTGCTATATGCAACGCTTTATAATACATTTTGGCATTCAACTCACCGATATATCGTTTATAAATAATCCGATACACACTAGCAAATTCTTTATTTTCAGACACCTTAGACTGTAATTCACTATTTATTACTTCAATCAAAAGATCGAACTTACCTCTTAAAGCTAAGTCCTCCATCGCTTCACGTAAATTCTCTGATTTCGGATTTGTGACATCAATATAATTCTTTAATATATTTCCTTGTACTTGTATGCCTTTATTTAATAGAATAATTGTTTTAGAAAGAAAACCAAAACTAATATCTGTGCTACCTTTAAATACTTTTGTAACAGTACTTGGCTTAACACCCCAATGATCTGCTAGTTTATTTTTTCTTATACCAGCTACACATAATTCTTTTTCAATTTGACCTAGAGCTTTCCACATGCTTTGTCCCCCTTATTGGAACAAGACACACTTCCCTATCATGAACACGTACCTTAATGCTGAATTACATCCAAAAGCTGTGTTATACTAGCCGTATACGTTATGAAAACTCGTAACCGAAAGGCTCATGGCAAATGTTTTCCCTACTACAATTAGGGTTAAACGGTGTAAGCGTGTTCCCAGCACAATTACACACGCTACGGGTCTTTTTCGTTCCGTTAAATTATATTATTAAGAATATTCTATCACAATTAACCCACACATCCATTCTCTGATATTCTGAAAATACTTGAGAAAGTTGATGCAATTAATATACGCCTAGTTTTTTGATAGTTAAAAATATGCAATATTGCATTTGATAATCAGTTTATATGTAACTATAGTGATCGCAAAAATTCAATTATTCTTTTAGAGATGTAAAGTTAACAAATATCTATTGAGATTTTATATTAAAACTACTATCCTGAACTACAATTGTATAAGTTTAACTATCTCCAATTATGTAATCATTTAGTTTTAACTGTATATGCCATAATTTAAGAACAAGAAAAGCCACTCATCTAAGTGGCTTTTCTTATTCTTAATAGACAAACTCAATCTAAATTCACCATTTTCTTTAGGGTATTTTAAAAATGAACATAATTATGATTTTCTACTAAATGGCCTTTTACTCAAATCTGCAGATAAATTATTTAATAAGAAAAGTGCATTTGGAACTGGTGATGGAAACCTCGCAGCTTGAAAATTTGTAAGAAGCGGAGATGCAATAGCGCCATCTATGGTACTACCAGCTTGAACTTGCACCATATCCCCTGCATTCAATTGTACAATCGTAGAAACTGTTACCGCATTTAAAAGCCCAGTATTTCCACCAAAAAAGCTATCATCTCCTGCTATTAAAGTACTGTTAACTGTTATAAATACTTCCGTCACATAATTTAGAGTATCATCAGTAGGACTAATAATTATAGTAGTAATAATTAAATAGATTCCATCTTGTTGCGGTATAAATGTTGATACACCATCATATTCACCGTTTAAATCGAATTGTGTAGTTTCAAATGTTACTAAAGACAGTGTATTAGCTGTAACGGACTGATCAGTAGATTTGAAAGCTCTGAATGCAGATTCAAATCCTGTTGGGCCTGTTGGACCTGTTATTCCAGTTACTCCCGTTGAACCTGTCGGACCTGTTATTCCACTTGCTCCCGTTGGACCTGTTAGGCCTGTTATTCCGGTTACTCCTGTTGGACCTGTCGGGCCTGTTATTCCGGTTACTCCTGTTGGACCTATTGGACCTCCTGAAGGACCTGTTGGACCTGTTGGGCCTGCCGGGCCTCCTGAAGGACCCGTTACTCCGGTCACTCCCGTTGGGCCTGTCGGACCTGTTGCTCCACTTGCTCCTGTTGGGCCTGTCGGACCTGTTGCTCCACTTGCTCCTGTTGGGCCCGTCGGACCTGTTGCTCCACTTGCTCCTGTTAGGCCTGTCGAACCTATTATTCCACTTGCTCCTGTTGGGCCTGTCGGACCTGTTATTCCACTTGCTCCTGTTGGGCCTGTCGGACCTGTTATTCCACTTGCTCCTGTTGGGCCTGTCGGACCTGTTATTCCACTTGCTCCCGTTGGGCCTGTCGAACCTGTTCCCCCCGTTGGTAGAGTAAATGATGGAATCGGTGGTAATGTAGGTCCTATTAAACTCGAATCCAGTGAACTACTAGATAGATTGTTAGCTTTTAATCCTTCCCATTTCTTTTTCTTCTCCATATTTGTCACTCCAAATAAAAATCATTTGTAAATGAAGAAAACATCAATTGTACAAAATATGATATATATAAGATGTACTATTCCAAATAAAATTTTTGAAATAAAAATATCGCTTTAAGTATACAAATTTCTTTTATAAAATTAACTTTTGCAAAAAACAACCAACATTTTAAATAATCGAGTTTGTTCATATATGGTAAAATGTATCCATCGCTGATATGTCCAACTTTGTAATTTTCATAGCATCAAAATTACAACTAGACTTATACAACATGATTCAATTCAAAACAAAATGAAGGAGTGTTTTAAGTGAAAGGACATATTCGAAAAAGAGGAAATAAATATTGTATTGTGGTCGACATTGGACCTGATCCAGAGACGGGAAAAAGAAGACAAAAGTGGTTTTCTGGTTATAATACAAAAAAAGAAGCACAGGCTGATGTTGCGAAGAAGATTACTGAATTAAATGAAGGAACTTTTATAGAGCCATCTAAAGTTACATTAAAGGAATATCTAAATCATTGGCTAGAAATTAAAAGTATGAGTATAGAAAGAAGTACCTTTGTGGTCTATAGGGCATGTATTAACCAACATGTTATACCTAGTATAGGAATGATTACACTCCATAAATTGAATGTAATGCACATTCAAAAATGCTATAAAACTGCTATAAATAAAGGTATTGCAAATAATTCTATTCTGCTTATGCATAGAATATTAAAGAGCGCTTTAAATCTTGCTGTAAAACAAAATATTATTTCTCGAAATCCAGCTGCTTTTGCAGAGATACCGAAAAAAGAAAGAACCTCTATCCAGACTTGGACAGAGGAAGAAGTAAAAAAGTTTCTTTTGCATTCACAAGAATCACGATATCACATTGGGTATCTACTTGCAATAACTACAGGTATGCGTATGGGAGAAGTTCTAGGTTTACGATGGCAGGACGTTGATTTTGAAAAACACACCGTTACGATAAACCAAACATCTGGCCATGACAATAAAATCAAAAAAACAGCAAAAACAAATTCATCAAAGCGTACTATTCCTGTACCTAAAGAAACTATAGAATCCTTAAAAAGACATAAGATTTTAATTAATAAAGAGAAATTAAAGTTTGGTTCTGCTTATCAAGATCAAGATTTAATTAATTGTAATGAGTTTGGAAAAATTATAAAAAAAGCGCATTTCAGAAAATGTTTCATTAGAGAGACACATAAAGCGGGTATAAAAGAAATTAAATTCCATGATTTAAGACATACACACGCTACTATACTATTGAAACAAGGGGTTAACCCTAAAATTATCAGTGAGCGATTAGGTCATACAGACATTTCAATGACATTAAGTGTGTATTCGCATGTTTTACCGAATATGCAAGAAGAAGCTGTTAAAAACTTCGGTAAAAGTATCTTTGGATAACTTACGTTTGCAAAATGTTTGCATTTTATAAAAACAAGTCAAACAAACGCTGTTATATCAAGGTTTGTTTGACTTAACATCTTATATTCTTGATAAAATCTCCGAATTCCTATTGAAACATTCAATAATGGAATATTCTCGCCCCCGCGCGTTATACATTCGAACCGATATACATAAGCGAAATAATCTTGTGTTTTTTCGTCTTTAATAGGCTCTGACATAGCCTCACAAATATTTTGTGATCTAAGAGGAGAAAAATATATATTTTCTTCGTGTATGTTTTCTAATTGTAAAGGACGTTCACAAAAAATATGTGAAATTAAAGCTGGTACCCACTTAGAATATATTTCATTATCTTGTAATACTGTTAAATTAGAAATTAAATCGTAATGCCATTCATAGTTTGGTGGTTCTATTAATTTATTAGGTTTCCAATCATGAATAATCTCATACCAACTTTGAAAAATATAATCAAGTTGTTCTTTTCTTATAGGTTCTTTACATACAATCCATGGTGTATTTTCATTTAATACATATGGATTATGCTGAATAAATAATATATCAGAAAACATATCATATAATCTTTCATTCAACCGTTTCAACTTACTTGTTAATAAAAATGTCTTATAATGTATCTCTACAATATCAAGCCATTCAATAGGAAAATATATAAATGATACACTTTCGTTTAAAAGAGGTTCTACTATATTTTCAAATGTTAACAACTTTAATTTTTCCATAAAATGATTACTTCCTTTCTACATTTTTCTTGATCTCAATAAAACTAAAGTATCATCACATAATTTAATTATTTAAAAGAAAAGCAAATACCGCTTATCCGACTTACATATTAATGACATGACTCTGATAAAAGTTAAAAGAAATTATCACACCTAGACCTCCTTTTATATCATAAATATATTACATTCAGATTATACAATACATGTTACGTATTGTATTTGGGATTTACAATAATTTTACAAAAAATATAAAAGTGGTATTGACCATACATATGTATATCAAAACGTCTTTTCACTATCCTATTACCTTTTTCGCTTCTGTATTCCCTGGCGACTACTCTAATATTAAAAATGAAAAAGTGTATATAATTGAGCATAGAGAAGATAAAATGGGTAAAGGTTCCCATTTCCATACTGCAGATAATGAAAAAGGAAGATATAATCAACACCATAGACATTATCCGGAAGATTATGAAGGATACAAGAAAAAATTAAGAAACTAAAGGTGTGAAAAATTTTGAGTAATATGAATAAAAGCCGGATCGAAATTCTAAAAATGAAAGCAAAAAGAAAAGCTAGTAGAAAAGAACTGATAGACGAACTTTCTAATATTGTTTCGATTTCTATGGACTCATTTATAGATGCCGAATCTAATGATTTATTTTGTAAAGAATTATTTAATACGCTAGAACAAAATTCAAACATAAAAAATTTTGGTAACACTGATTATGAAGAAAACAGAAAACTATCAATCGCGCTGTTAAAAGAAACAGCTAAAACTATTCAATTTCCACTTAATCAAGGGAGACTCTTTTTCTCTAAGGGTGGTAAAATTGAAGCAGTTAAACTAAACATTGCTGAAGTATTTGATAATTTAGAAGAGTTATCAACCATATCAAGATTTCTAACTGGGTATGCGGATTTTGTATTAGTTGGTGATGATTTAGAATTCGGCGTATGTATTGAAAGAACGGAATATCATTATGAATTCAGTATGTGGGGAATAACGAAAATCTAAATTATAAAAATAATCCACCTTCAGATGATGTAAATCCAATCCTATTGGATGAAAACAATTGGTTTGTATCTAAAAATAATCAATTAGAGGGAATTGGAATACCTGCCGTCTACTTTGATTCAAATGAAATAGAATGGCGTTGGAGATAGATAAAAAGGTTCTCTTAACTAAGAGCCTTTTTCACCTTATCTCACATACACATAGGCTTTATTTGCTATTACATAGTAAATCTCACTTAACATCATACCACCCAAGAGTATGAAAGGATTGATTATTAATGAATATTCTAGAAAAATTAAACGATTCCTTCACATTAGAAGCTCAGGAATCACCAGCGAGTAAAGAGGCCATTCAAGAATTACAAAAGTTCTCATCAATAGATGTACCATTAGATTATTTAGAAGTAATCCAAAATTGTACAAATGCAGAGATTAATGTACAAAATGAACTTTACATACGTATTTGGGGCCCTACTGATTGCATAGAGATGAATGAAGCACATGATATTCAAAAATATATACCAAATTCACTGGCAATCGGTGATGATGAAGGTGGAAAAGCATTATTATATGTAGATGGAAAAGAAGGATTCGGATTATATACAGTGGATTTTGGAGATTTAGATATTGAAGAAGCAATTAAAATAGCTCCTTCATTAAAAGCATTGTTAATAGATGGTGTCGGAGTAGAGGAATTGTTGTCATAGTTAAAAAAATAACAGCCGACTCATTTATTTCGAGTCGGCTGTTATTTTTGATTAAGCTATCCTTTTGTTTTACTTCAAATACTCATACCACCAATCTCTACGATTAAGGTACTCCTTCATCGCATTTAATTGAGCATCTGAAGTTGAATCAGAAATAATATATGCTAACCCATCAGGTTGTAAAATAAACTTAGCTGTCATTTTTAACGATGTCAATGCTCCCATAACATCTTCAATATACTCTCTTGAAAATGCTCCTGATTGGATGATATTTTGTTTAGTTATTTGAACTTGCTCTTGCACTGCTCCAGTAAACCAAGACAATGACCTGCTCCCAACAAGCGAATTCAGGTCACACTTACCGATACCTGGTACATTTTCTGTTTCCGTGTACTGCCAAATATAGCAAGGATATGCTAGCTTATTACCGCCATAACGCGGAATCCATACAAAATCACTTTTTACGTTCGCCATACCAAAAGGTGCATACATATGATGACCGACATATAAACCAACTTTCTTAGCACCTAAACGGTATAACTCATCGATAAAAACTTGTTTCCCCACTCTCATATCATCCATTGTCTTCACTTCTACATCTGCAACCCAAATATTAGCGCTCTTATCCCCCCGTCCCCCCAGAAGTCTTGCTCTTCTTTCTTCGCATCAGCAATGGAAACAAAGCGGCAAAATGCATAATTACCAAAAGGAATGTTGTGCTGCTTCACTTCACTCCAGCGGCCCTTCATATGGAATACGTGGCATATTAGTAAAATCATATGTCACAATATTTTCTATGTTTGTCAGATAAGCATGTAAGCTTTCAACTAACATAAGATTAGGTATACTTTCTTTTTCTTTTATCAAAATAATAGGCTTTTGGAATGCATATGCGTAACCAATTTCAAAAGCCGTACCACTATCTACACATCCATTCACAAAATCATGAATTACCACTACTACATCCGCTCTTCTTAAATATTTTAAATCATTATGAAAAACTGCAGTTTTCCACTCCATAGATCCAAAAGTTAAATGTTCATGTTGATAAAACCTGGCTGAAAAAATATCTGCAACAAAAGGATTGTTACTAAGCGCATGTTCCAGTCTTTTTACCCTGTTAAGTTGTTCATCATTAAAAAATGGACTTG
>Ga0209130_1001844_pt1 | contig 12191 bp, 9 predicted proteins | sample AraplaMF_Cvi_mLB_FD_184264 | JGI IMG/M metagenome (GOLD analysis project Ga0209130, IMG submission 184264) | Arabidopsis root microbial communities from the University of North Carolina, USA - plate scrape MF_Cvi_mLB (SPAdes) (version 2) | ecosystem: Host-associated > Plants > Roots > Endosphere ...
ACTACATTGTGTCTCCCGCGAGCACGCATATGCTATCTTTGTGCTTGAATTTCCCTTACAAGCAAGCCGTTGAACCATGAAACTGCCCGTTTACGCCCACCCAACCATGACCGTCCTGGTGGACGACAGCGATACCTTCCTCCATAGCCTGGTATTCCAGCTCGATCCAATGCAGGCCAGCGTGTGCTTCCACGACCCGCTGCAGGCGCTGGAATGGTTCAAGGCCAATGCGCGCAGCAGCGAACTGCCGCTGCAGGTCGATTTCGATAATCCGAACCAGTCGGCCGAGCAGCGCAACGTGGCGGTGGACCTGGAGCAGATCTACCGGATATCCGGCCAGCGCCAGCGATTCTCCATTCCTTCGGTGCTGGTGGTCGATTATTCGATGCCGCAAATGAATGGCGTGGCATTTTGCCAGGCAATCCAGCACCTGCCCTGCAAGAAGATCCTGTTCACCGGCCAGGCCGATGAAAAGATCGCCGTGGATGCCTTCAACCGTGGGCTGATCGACCGCTACATCAAGAAAAGTGCGGACGATGCACTGGACCGGCTGGAAGAAGAAGTGGCGGCGCTGCAGAAGGCATTCTTCCAGGAGCAGTCCGAGACCCTGCTGGACATGCTGGTGCTGCATGAGTTCAGCTTCCTGCGCTGCGGCGCACTGGCCAAGGTGGTGCAGCAGTTGTACAAGGAGCACGGCTTCGTCGAGCATTACCCCTTCCCCAGCCCGAGCGGCATCCTGTTCTTCAAGGCCGACGGCTCGGCGCAATTGATGGTGGTGGAAACGGAACGCGGCTACGAATCGCAGGTGGAAATGGCGCGCGACAGCGGCGCCCCGCATTCGCTGGTGGAAGCGCTGGAAGAAAAGCGCATGCTGCCGTTCTTCCCGCCGGATGGCATGTATTCGGACGAAGTGGGCCAGCATTGGCACCGCTACTGCAAGGCGCCGCAGGTATGCAAGGGACTGGAGACCTACTACTGGGCCCTGTTCGAGATCGAGCCAGCCCTGCTGGATATCCAGCCTACGCCCTACGCAGAATTCCTGCGCCAGCACAGCCCTCCGATCGCGGCCTAATGGTTCAGCCCGTGTCCCACCATGGGGTCAGGCCCCACGGGACACGGACTGTGCTGTGGTCAGGCTTCGCGCAGGGTTTGCAAAGGTGGGTGGTTCAACACGTTACGCAGGCCGAGCCAGCCGCCAATCACGGCGCAGAGCGCGCCTGCCAGCAGGCCTGCCAGCCAGACCCAGGGGCTGAAAGTCCAGGCGAACTTGAATTGGTAGGTTGCCAGGCTCCAGCCCATCAATCCGGCGCCGGTGGCGGCCAGCAGGCCTCCCAGGCCGCCTACCAGCATGAACTCGATCAACTGCGCTTGCGAGAGCTGGCGGCGCGTGGCGCCCAGGGCACGCAGCAGGCCGGCTTCGCGGCGCCGTTCGTCCTGGGACCCCATCAGGGCTGCATATAGAACCAGCACGCCGGATACCAGGGTGAACGCGAACAGGAACTCCACCGCCTGGATCACCTGGTCCAGCACCGATTGCACCTGGCGCAAAATGCCGCCAACGTCGATGATGGTCAGGTTGGGGAATTCACGCGACAGTGCATTGCCCGCTGCCAGGGCCTCCTTCGGCAAGTGATAGGAGGTGATCCAGGTTTGCGGCGTGTCGGCCATCACCGCTGGATTGATGATGACGAAGAAGTTCACTCGCATCGAACCCCATTCGAGCTTGCGCAGGCTGGTGACCTTGGCCTCTACCGGCGAACCTGCGATATCGAAACGCATCGTGTCGCCCAGTTTCAGGCCCAGTGTCTTTGCAATGCCCTCTTCGACCGAGGCTTCGCCCGCGCTGCCGCCCATCGACCATTTGCCGGCGGTTACCTGGTTCTGCGCCGGCAGCTCCGTCATCGTGGACAAGTTGAATTCTCGTTCGGCCAGGCCTTTTGCGCGTTCGTCAGTGTAAGTTTCGCTGGTGATGGCCTTGCCGTTCACCGCCACCAGCCGGCCGCGGATCATCGGGAATAGCGGTACTTCCTTCACGCCGGCTTCTTTCAGGCGCGCTGCGATGGCGTCCTTCTGGTCCGGCTGGATATTGATGATGAAGCGGTTCGGCGCATCCGGCGGCATCGTATTGCGCCAGGCCGACATCAGGTCGCCGCGCACGACGGTCAACAGCAGCAGCGCCATCAGGCCGAGCGACAGCGAGACCACCTGCACCACGGTGGCACCGGGACGGCGGCGCAGCGAGGTCACCGCGAAGCGCCAGGATTGCTGCGGGAAGGCGTTGCGCAGCGGCCGCAAGGCCTGCAGGCCAAGCCAGCCAATCAAGGCGAACACTGCGAAACCAAGCAGGAAGCCGCCGCCAGTCACGCCAGCCAGCTTGACATCGTTCGATTGCCACAGCAGGAGGGCGCCAAACGCGGCGATGCCCAGGCCGTAAGTCGCCAGCGCAGCAGGCTTTGGCGCTGCGGCTTCGCGCCGGATTACGCGGTTATGCGGCACGTTCCGCAATTGCAGGATCGGCGGCAGCGCGAAGCCGGCCAGCAGGATCATGCCCGTGGCCAGCCCCTGAAGCGCCGGCAACATCGTCGGGGCAGGAATATCGGCGGCCACCAGGCTGCCGAGCAACTGCAGCAGCACATAGTGCGCGCCAAAGCCGACCAGCACGCCGAGCAGGCTGCCCGCCAGGCCAACCAGCAGGAACTCGACCAAATAGATCACCGTGACCTGGTTCTGCGTCAGCCCCAGGCAGCGCAGCATGGCGCAGGAATCGAGGTGGCGCTGCATGAAGCGGCGCGCGGCCATCGCAACCGCCACGGCAGCCAGCATCGCCGACAGCAGGCCGACCAGCGACAGGAAGCGATCGGCGCGGTCAAGGGTAGCGCTCATTTCCGGCCGCCCTTCTTCCAGCGATTCGATGCGCACTCCGCGCACGTTGTCTTTCTTGATCAAAGCCTTCAGCCACTCGCCATAATCCTGCGTGGGCTTGGAACTGGCGCCGGGGCCGGCCACCAGCAGCCGGTAGCCGACGCGAGAACCTTCCTGCACCAGGTTGGTCGCCGGCATATCGGACAATGCAAGGAATACGCGCGGCGCAAAGTTGATGAAGCCACCGCCACGATCAGGTTCCGCCGCAATCAGCTGCGTTACGCGGAACTGTTTGTCGCCCAGTTGCACGCTGCCGCCAACCGCGACGTCAAGCGAAGTTGCCAGAGCGGGATCGATCCATACGGTACCGGGTTCCGGCGCGGCAGTAGCCGGGGCGCCGATGCTTTCATTCGCTTGCGCGATATCGGTATTGACCTTGACGCGGCCGCGCAGCGGGTAGCCCGGGCTGACGGCTTTCAGCGTCACCAGTACGGAGCGTACGCTATCACCCTGCCCTGCCTGCGCCATGCTGGGGAAGGCCAATGTATCGGCCACCAGCAAGCCGCGCTTCTGCGCCTCCTCGCGCCAGGCCGCGGGCACCGGATTGTCGGCAACGACCACCAGGTCGGCGCCCAGCAACTGGTGCGCATCGCGATTCAGGCCGCTACGCAGGCGGTCGATGAAGAAACCGGCGGCCGACAGCGCTGCCACTGCCACTACCAGCGCTACCAGCAGGAAGCGCAACTGTCCGGCGCGCCAGTCGCGCGCCGTCATCCTCAGGGCTTGTCGAAACATTGATTGTCAGACCACGTTAAAGGCGGAGAAATAGGTATCGACTTCGTCCAGGAACTTCTGTTTCTCGTCCGCTGGCAGGAAGGCTGCTTCGAAGCTGTTGCGCGCCAGCTGGTGCGCATGGGCCAGGCCCAGCGGCAGTGCGTCGAACACGGCGACGAAGTTGTCGTTCATGTAGCCGCCAAAGTAGGCCGGGTCGTCCGAATTCACCATCGCCACCAGGCCTGCATCAAGCAATTCAAGCAGGTTGTGGTCCTTCATCTGGTCGAACACGCGCAGCTTGGTGTTGGACAGCGGGCAAACGGTCAGCGGCATGCGCAGCCCTGCCAGCCGGCGCACCAGCGCAGGATCTTCCAGGCAGCGCACGCCGTGGTCGATGCGCTCCACCTTCAGCAGGTCGACCGCGGTTTCGATATAGGCGGGAGGCCCCTCCTCGCCCGCATGCGCCACCAGGTGCAGTCCCAGGTCGCGGGCACGCGCGAACACCCGGGCGAATTTTTCCGGCGGGTGGCCGACTTCGGAAGAATCGAGTCCGACGCCGATGAATTTATCGCGGTATGGCAGTGCCGCTTCCAGCGTGGCAATCGCGTCTTCCTCGCTCAGGTGGCGCAGGAAGCACAGGATCAGCTTCGCACTGATTGGTCCTTCGCTGCAGGCGCGATGGATACCATTAATCACATCGCCAATCGGCACGCCGCGGGCAGTATGGGTCTGAGGGTCGAAGAAAATTTCGGCATGGCGCACATGATCGGCCTTGGCACGCTGCAGGTAGGCCATGGTCATGTCATAAAAATCCTGCTCTTTCAGCAGCACGCTGGCGCCGGCGTAATAGATATCGAGGAAGGATTGCAGGTTGGTGAAGGCATACGCAGCGCGCAGCGCTTCCACCGACGGATAGGCCAGCTGGACGCCATTGCGCTCGGCCAGCGCGAAAATCAGTTCCGGCTCCAGGGAGCCTTCAATGTGGATGTGCAGTTCTGCCTTGGGCATGTTTTGCACGATGGAGCGCATTTGGGTAGTCATTTTTTGTTCTCTTTCACCGCTGATAAGTAGTTGGCATCTTACTCCAAGATAGTGTGCTGCAGAGTCGGGCCAGCCGTGCTACTGTGGTGCCATATGCGAGGGGATCAAGCACTGGCTTTACTACTGGCTTTACTTCTAGATCCAATAGAGCAATAATAAATTTCATCAACGTAAGATGCGTTTCGAGCCCGGCAACCATCCCCCCGCCGGCTAATAATGATCCAGCTCCGAGCCTCGGGCAATCCCTGGCAACTCAGGCAAGCTGGCAAAGCATTGAGCAGGCCTGCAGCCCACGCTAAGACTGCCGACCATGTGACTAGTAGATTTTTCATTAAAGGACATTCACATGACCATTTTTGACAACTACGCAGCACGGTATGAGCGCACCAAGGAAGAGGAGATGTCCCTCTCCGAGTATCTCGCGCTTTGCAAAAAGGACCGCCTGACCTACGCTTCGGCGGCGGAACGGATGCTGGCTGCGATTGGCGAACCGACCCTGGTTGATACGCGCAACGATACGCGCCTGTCCCGCATCTTCGCCAACAAGGTCATCAAGATTTACCCCGCCTTCCGTGAGTTCTACGGCATGGAAGACGTCATCGAGCAGGTAGTCGCCTACTTCCGCCATGCCGCGCAAGGCCTGGAAGAGCGCAAGCAGATCCTGTACCTGCTGGGGCCAGTCGGCGGCGGCAAGTCCTCGATTGCGGAAAAGCTCAAGCAGCTGATGGAGGAAGTGCCGTTCTACTGCCTGAAAGGTTCGCCGGTGAACGAGTCGCCGCTCGGCCTGTTCAGCGAGGCGGAAGACGGCACCATCCTGGAAGAGGATTACGGCATCCCGCGCCGCTACCTGCGCAATATCCCTTCGCCGTGGGCGGTCAAGCGCCTGCACGAATTCAATGGCGATATCAATCAGTTCCGCGTGGTCAAGCGCTACCCGTCGGTGCTGAAGCAGACCGCCATTTCCAAGACCGAGCCGGGCGACGAGAACAACCAGGACATTTCTTCCCTGGTGGGCAAGGTCGATATCCGCAAGCTGGAAGACTACGCCCAGGACGACCCCGATGCCTACAGCTATTCCGGCGGCCTGTGCCTGGCCAACCAGGGCCTGATGGAATTCGTCGAGATGTTCAAGGCGCCGATCAAGGTGCTGCACCCGCTGCTGACCGCCACCCAGGAAGGCAACTACAAGGGCACGGAAGGCTTTGGCGCCATCCCCTTCGAAGGCATCATCCTGGCGCACTCGAATGAGTCGGAGTGGAAGAGCTTCAAGAACAACCGCAATAACGAGGCATTCCTCGACCGTATCTATATAGTGAAGGTGCCGTACTGCCTGCGCGTCACCGACGAAATCAAGATTTACGAGAAACTGCTGCACAATTCTTCGCTCGACAAGGCGCCTTGCGCCCCCGGCACCCTGCGCATGATGTCGCAGTTCGCCATCCTGTCGCGCCTGAAAGAGCCGGAAAACTCGAGCATCTTCAGCAAAATGCTGGTGTACGACGGTGAAAACCTCAAGGACACCGACCCGAAAGCCAAGTCCATCCACGAATATGTGGACTATGCCGGGGTCGACGAAGGCATGAGCGGCCTGTCGACCCGCTTTGCCTTCAAGATCCTGTCCAAGGTCTTCAACTTCGACTCGACCGAGGTGGCGGCCAATCCGGTGCACCTGCTCTACGTGCTGGAACAGCAGGTAGAGCGCGAGCAATTCCCGCCGGAGACCGAGCAAAAGTACTTCTCCTATATAAAAGAGCACTTGGCCCAGCGCTATGTCGAGTTCATCGGCAAGGAAATCCAGACTGCCTACCTGGAGAGCTACTCCGAATACGGCCAGAACATTTTCGACCGCTACGTGACCTTCGCCGACTTCTGGATCCAGGACCAGGAATACCGCGATCCGGATACCGGTGAAAGCTTCGACCGCGAATCGCTGAACAATGAACTGGAGAAGATCGAGAAGCCGGCCGGGATTTCGAACCCGAAAGACTTCCGTAATGAGATCGTCAACTTCGGGCTGCGGGCGCGCGCCAATAATGGCGGCAAGAACCCTGCCTGGACCAGTTACGAGAAGTTCCGCACGGTGATCGAAAAGAAAATGTTCTCCAATACGGAGGAACTGCTGCCGGTGATTTCCTTCAATGCCAAGGCCAGTGCCGAGGACGCCAACAAGCACGCCGACTTCGTGGCGCGCATGGTGGAAAAAGGATACACGGCCAAGCAAGTCCGGCTGCTGTGCGAATGGTATCTGCGCGTGAGGAAGTCGTCCTGATTTGAAAGTGGGATAATCAGGACGCGCCAATCAAGCAGGCAGGAGGCACATGACTTACCTCATCGACCGTCGTTTGCAGGGCAAGAACAAGTCCGCGGTCAACCGCGAACGTTTTTTGCGGCGTTACAAAGGCCAGATCAAGGATGCGGTCGGGCGCGCCATCAAGGGGCGCTCGATCACCGACATCGAGAATGGCGAAAAAGTATCCATTCCCGTCAAGGACGTGAACGAGCCCTCGTTCGGCCACGCCCACGGCGGGGTCTGGGAAGTCGTCAACCCAGGCAATGAGGAATACCAGAAAGGCGATTTGATCAACCGCCCCAAGGGTGGCGGAGGCAGCGGCCGCGGCCGCGCAGGCAATAGCGACCAGACCACCGAGGATGATTTCATCTTCGAACTGTCGCGCGAAGAATTCATGAACTACTTCTTCGAAGACCTGGAACTGCCGCACATGATCAAGACCCAGCTCACGGCGACGACGGAATTCAAGCCGCAACGGGCCGGGTACACGGTGTCGGGCACACCGTCCAATATCCATGTGCTGCGCTCCCTGCGCGGCGCCCTCGGCCGCCGCATTGCGGTGGGCGGCAGTTCGCGCAAGCGCCTGATCGAGGCCGAGCGCGAGCTGGAAGAACTGCTGGTGGCCGGCGCGCCGCTCGACGACCCGCAGGTGATCGAGCTGAAGAAGCTGATCCACCACCTGCATACGCGCTTGCTGGCCATCCCTTACATCGACCCCTTCGACCTGCGCTACTCCAACCGCATCAAGGTGCCGAAGCCGATGACCCAGGCCGTGATGTTCTGCATCATGGACGTATCGGGCTCGATGGATGAGCAGCGCAAGGATACGGCCAAGCGCTTCTTCATCCTGCTCTACCTGTTCCTCAAGCGCGTGTACGACAAGATCGAGGTGGTGTTCATCCGCCACCATACGGCGGCGTCGGAAGTGGATGAGAATGAATTCTTCCATTCGCGCGAATCGGGCGGCACCGTGGTGTCCTCGGCGCTGCACCTGCTGAACAAGATCATTGACGAGCGCTTCGGCGGCGGCAGCTGGAACGCCTACGTGGCGCAAGCGTCCGACGGCGACAACTGGGACAACGATTCCGTGCTGTGCCGGCAGCTGCTGGTCAACACCATCATGCCCAAGGTGCAGTACTACACCTACGTCGAGATCACGGACGGCCCGCCGCAGAACCTGTGGGAACAATACGCCCAGATCCCCGAATACCACCAGCACTTCGCCATGCAGAAGATAGTCACGCCGGCCGATATCTATCCGGTGTTCCGCGAACTGTTCAAGAAGCAGCCAAAATGAACCAGATGACCAAGCGCCCCCCGCATCCGCGCGCCCTGCCGGAGCAATCCGAATGGACGTTTGAACTGATCGAGCAGGCGCACGAAGAGATCCGCCGCGTAGCGCAGAACTTTGGCCTGGATACCTATCCGAACCAGCTGGAGATCATTACTGCCGAGCAAATGATGGATGCCTACACTTCAGTGGGCATGCCGGTATCGTATGCGCACTGGTCGTTCGGCAAGCACTTCCTGGCCACCGAGAAAGGCTATAAGCGCGGGCAAATGGGGTTGGCGTATGAGATCGTCATCAATTCCAATCCCTGCATCGCCTATTTAATGGAGGAAAACAGCCTGACCATGCAGGCGCTGGTCATTGCCCACGCCGCTTATGGTCATAACTCCTTCTTTAAAGGCAACTACCTGTTCAAGACCTGGACCGATGCCGACGCCATCATCGATTACATGGTGTTTGCCAAGAATTACATTACCGAATGCGAACAGCGGCATGGTATCGATGCCATTGAGTTGCTGCTCGATTCCTGCCACGCGATCCAGAACTACGGCGTCGACCGCTACAAGCGGCCGGCCAAGCTGTCGCTGGCGCAGGAACAGATGAAGCAGAAAGAGCGCGAAGCCTATCTGCAGTCGCAGATCAACGAGCTGTGGCGCACCGTGCCGCGCCGCGAAGAAGAAGCGGTCGACAAGCCGGCGCCGCGCTTTCCGCCCGAACCGGAAGAGAACCTGCTGTACTTTATAGAGAAGTACGCCCCGCTGCTGGAACCCTGGCAGCGCGAGATCGTGCGTATCGTGCGCAAGATCAGCCAGTACTTCTACCCGCAGCGCCAGACCCAGGTAATGAACGAGGGCTGGGCGACCTTCTGGCACTACACCATCCTCAACCAGTTGTACGACGAGGGCGTGGTCAGCGATGGCTTCATGATGGAATTCCTGAAGAGCCACACCAACGTGGTGTACCAGCCGCCGGTGCATAGCCCCTACTACAACGGCATCAACCCCTATGCGCTGGGCTTTGCGATGATGTCTGACATCCGGCGCATCTGCGAGAACCCGACGCCGGAAGACCGCGAATGGTTCCCTGATATCGCCGGCAGCGACTGGAAGAAGACGCTCGACTTTGCCATGCGCAATTTCAAGGATGAAAGCTTCATAGCGCAATATCTTTCGCCGCGCCTGATCCGCGAGTTCCACTTCTTTGCTGTATTAGATGACGACAAGAACGATAAGCTGGCCGTCTCGGCCATCCACGATGAGCTGGGCTACCGCTATGTGCGGCAAATGCTGGCCGACCAGTACAACCTGGGCAACCGGGAGCCTAATATACAGGTGTGGTCCGTCAATACCCGCGACGACCGCGCCCTGACACTGCGCCATACGCAGTACAACCGCCGTCCCCTCAACCAGCAGGCCAATGAAGTACTGAAACACGTGGCCCGCCTGTGGGGATTCGACGTTCACCTGGATACGGTCGCGCCGGATGGCCAGGTGATCAGCACCATCGAGTGCAAGCGCGAGAAGCGCAACCGGGTGATCTGACGGCCGCTTTTGACAGAGTTACGTCGAAGCAACACACTTCGCCAAATTTCCTTAGCCTCGCCGCCGTTGTGGGCGAGCATTCTTTCGTCCACGCGAAAAAGTGATGAAGATCAATCGCAGAGGCGAAAAAATGGTCAATTTTCTCTTGCTTTTTCTGCCAGACCACTTCGGCGTAGTCTGGTAACAGCCTGCCAATATGGGGCTAAGGGCATGAAATTTAAACGGTTTTCGGGACAAAATTCTATGCAAAAATCCAAAATTCGTATGTATAATTCGCCGACGTCCCGGATGCGGCTGTAGCTTTGTGTCGCCATTTTGGGGGTTTAAAGTAGCAACACAAGAGTTGGTATTGGAGAAAGCAGGCATGAATTTCAGTGATAACGAGAAAATTGCCGGGAAGAAGAACTATACGGGCATCGTGTTCGTCGTAGTCCTGCACATAATTGCTGGTTACGGTATTGTTTCCGGCTTGGGCAAGAAAATGATTAGCAAGATGATCGAACCGGTGGAGACCAAGATCATCGAGGAGGTCGCCCCGCCTCCGCCAAAAGAACTGCCACCACCGCCACCTCCACCAGAGATGAAGGCACCACCACCGCCATTCATTCCTCCGGTCGAAGTGAACGTGCAGCAACCGCCGCCAGCGCAGAACGTGATCGCCAACGCGACCAACGTGAAGCCAGCAACCACCGATATTCGCCCAGCCCCTCCGGCACAACCTGCACCTCCAGCCCCTGCGGCTACCGGTGTGCGTACCCCGGCTGTGGTCGACTTCAGCACCTGCGCCAAGCCAGAATGGCCGAAGTCGTCGCTGCGTAACGAAGAGACTGGCACTGTGACCATGTCCTTCCTGATCGGTGTGGACGGCCACGTAGCCGAGGCAAAAGTAGTGAAATCTAGTGGTTTCCGTGACCTGGACAAGGCCGCACAAGTTGGTATTTCCAAGTGCAAATTCAAGCCTGCAACGGTCGACGGCAAGCCGCAAGAAGGCTGGCAACAGATGCAATACGTCTGGACGCTGGAATAAACCTGAGACAGAACACCGTCTCGCAACTAAGTAAGTCCGTTGTCGTTTAAGCCAGCGAACTGATTATTTTTCAAATTTGGAGGAAGCATGTTTAAGAATACCCGTTTGTCCGCTGTACTGGCCGCTGTGCTGTTCTCGGTGACCGCAGCTACCGCCCTGGTAAGCGCCCCAGCCATGGCTGACGCGCCTGCCTCGGCAGCCGCTTCGGCTCCAGCCGCTGACGCACCTGCAGCTCCAGCAGCTGACGCGGCAGCCGCTCCAGCAGCCGACGCAGCCGCTCCAGCTGCTGCTCCAGCTGCTCCAGCCGCTAAAGAAGAAGTCGAAAACCCATTCGGTATCTCCGCTGTGTGGGAAGCTGGCTTCGTTGCTCGTGCTACCCTGATCATCCTGTCGATCATGTCGATCGGTTCCTGGTACATCATCGTGACCAAGATCATCGACCAGCAGAAGATCTTCAAGCAGCAGAAAGAAACCGCTGCCAAGTTCTGGAAAGCATCCTCGATCGCTGCCGGCACCGCTACCCTGACCGAAGGTTCCCCATTCCGCTTCATCGCTGAAACCGGCACCAAGGCAACCGCTCACCACGACGGCGCCCTGCTGGAACAAATCGACCTGTCGACCTGGGTGACCATGTCCATCCAGCGCGCTGTTGACAAAGTGCAGTCCCGTCTGTCCGATGGCCTGTCCTTCCTGGCAACCGTTGGTTCGACCGCTCCGTTCATCGGCCTGTTCGGTACCGTTTGGGGTATTTACGGCGCGCTGACCAACATCGGTATGACCGGTAACGCATCGATCGACAAAGTTGCAGGTCCAGTGGGTGAAGCGCTGATCATGACCGCTTTCGGTCTGCTGGTCGCAGTTCCTGCCGTTCTGGGTTACAACTGGCTGCTGCGTCGTAACAAGACCGCAATGGAAGATGTGCGTTCCTTCTCCGCAGACGTGCACTCCGTACTGATCTCCGGCGCAATGTCCACCTCGAACGCTGCTGCTTCGTCGAAAAAAGTAGGTTAATACCATGTCGATGTCTGTAGGCTCCGATACCGGGGGAGAAGAGCAGCTTAACAGTGAGATCAACACGACTCCGCTCGTGGACATCATGCTGGTTCTGCTGATCATCTTCCTGATCACGAGCCCGGTCGTTCTCAAACTGCAGAAGATCAACCTGCCGGAAGAGATCAACCAGGCAATCCAGACCAAACCAGAGAACGTCAACATCGTTGTTAACAAAGATGGCGACATCTACTGGAACCAGAAGAAAATGCGCGACGCGAATGAGCTGTTCGATTTTCTGAAAGAGGAAGCTGTGAAGGTGCCTCAGCCTGAAGTTCATGTCCGCGGCGACAAAGACGCGAAATATGAATCGAT
>Ga0209130_1001845_pt1 | contig 12186 bp, 9 predicted proteins | sample AraplaMF_Cvi_mLB_FD_184264 | JGI IMG/M metagenome (GOLD analysis project Ga0209130, IMG submission 184264) | Arabidopsis root microbial communities from the University of North Carolina, USA - plate scrape MF_Cvi_mLB (SPAdes) (version 2) | ecosystem: Host-associated > Plants > Roots > Endosphere ...
GGTCTTGTTCAAATTTCTGACGAGGGTACACTTCGTAAAGTTGTAACAGAAATTCTTGATAATAATGAGCAATCTATCGAAGACTTTAAAAACGGTAAAGACCGTGCAATTGGCTTCTTAGTTGGTCAAATTATGAAAGCTACAAAAGGACAAGCAAATCCACCGCTTGTTAACAAAATCTTACTTGAAGAGATTAATAAGCGATAATAATAGTAACTTGTAAAGATTAAGCAGAAAAACACCCGTACATGGGTGTTTTTCTAGGTTAATCAAACGTTTGTTTAAATGAGAGAAAATCATTTAAACAAACGTTTGATTAACTGTCAAAAGTGGAAAAATGTTTGTATAGCAACTATGGTATGATAGTTGCAAAAAGGTGGGAATAATGATAAATCTAGACATAGAGGTTTTTTTCATCTCATGAAATAATAGATAATTATTATTCTTTATATGTAAATTGTTACGAGGAAATAGATGGACATAAATTTTTTGTCAAATAAAACAAAACCATCGAAATGAATATTTATTTTTGATGGGCTACACGAATCGGGTTCTTACTGCCTGTTTGAGCGAGATAAGAAAAGGATAGGAAGATGAGAGGAGGTAGGCATGGGAATACTGAATAAAAGTTCGGTATGTTCTTTTTCAATACATAAAGAAACTTCCTGTGCTAATAAATGATGAAGCGAGCAAGAATTATTTATAATCCTACTTCTGGGCGTGAGCTATTTAAGAAGAGTTTACCAGAAGTATTACAAAAATTAGAACAAGCTGGATATGAAGCGTCTTGTCATGCGACAACGGGTCCTGGAGACGCAACTGTGGCGGCGAGGCAAGCTGCGGATCGTAAATTTGATGTTGTTATCGCAGCTGGTGGTGACGGCACGTTAAATGAAGTGGTGAACGGTTTAGTGGGGCATGAACATCGTCCAAAGTTTGGAATTATTCCAGTTGGAACGACTAATGACTTTGCACGTGCAATCGGTGTACCTCGTTCTATTGAAGAGGCAGCAGATATTATTTGTGAAGGAAAAACTGTACCATTAGACCTTGGTAGAGCAAACGATACATATTTTATTAATATCGCTGGTGGCGGTCGTATTACAGAATTAACATATGAAGTACCGAGTAAGCTAAAGACAGTATTAGGACAACTTGCTTACTATTTAAAAGGTATCGAAATGTTACCATCATTACATCCAACATATGTTGAAATTGAGTATGATGGAAAATTACTACAAGAAGAAATTACGATGTTTTTAATTACGAATACTCGTTCAGTAGGTGGCTTTGAAAAAGTAGCACCATATGCATCAATTAACGATGGCTTATTTGATTTATTAGTGCTGAAAAAAGGATCTATCGCTGACTTAATTAAAGCAGCAACACAAGCGCAGCGTGGTGAACATATTAACAATCCAAAAGTGTTATACACACAAGCAAATCGAATTAAAGTACATTCACCAGATAAACTAATGATTAATTTAGATGGTGAATACGGTGGAGATGCACCGATGGAATTCGAAAATATATATCATTGTCTCGAACTATTTGTTCCTGAACATCAAGAGGATGCCCTGTAAAGGCATCCTTTTTATTATGTAGAGGAATTGTAAATTGGAAGTTAGTTTGATTTTTATGGTATTTTTACAATTCGTTTATTTTATATCCATACTTTATTGATACACTGGAGGAGAGAAGAAACGAGAGGTAGGGTGCTATGGAGAAGGTAAAAGCAATATTATTTGATAAAGATGGGACATTAATGGATTTTCATTCAATTTGGATAAAAGTAGCTGAAGAACTTGTGGCGGAATGTATCAATTTATATGAACTGCCAAAGTCAATGCAGCCCACTTTACTAAAAGAAATTGGTGTGGATGGGGCATTTGTTCATCCTCGTAGCGCAATAGCGGCAGGAACAAGCCTTGATGTTGCAAAGGGGCTTTGTAAGTATATTACGTCATCTAAGGAAGATGAGATGCATGAGTGGGTAAGTGAAAAGTTATTCTCTCTTATGTATGAGCATCGTTCCTATATGAAAATGACGGCGGATTTACCGAGAATTTTACAAGGTTTAAAGGATAGAGGGTTTATTTTAGGTGTTGTTACAGCTGATGATTTTGCACCGACAGAATTGTTTTTGAAACAGTATCAATTAGAGTCTTTTTTTGATTATGTTGTAGCTTCAGATACGTTTCCAGCACAAAAACCAGATAAAAGAATTATAGAATCGTTTTGTGAGAATTTTCATTTAGAAGCATGTGAAGTAGCCGTCGTTGGAGATACACCAACTGATTTATATTTAGCGAGAAATGGCGGCGATTGCTATGCAATTGGAGTACTATCTGGTACAGGAGATCGTCAAACATTAGAACCACTTGCTGATTTAGTAGTACAATCTGTTGGGGAGTTTATTTCTCATTCGGGTGAGTTCATTTGGGAACAAGGAAAGTCTAATGTGTAAGAAAAATAAGTCTATAAGGACTCTTAATGAGTCTTTATAGACTTATTTTTTATGTCGACATAGAAGGTATGTAGGATGAATGCTGGAAAAGAATGTTGGCATACATTTTGCAAAGAAAAGAGAAAACAATGTAAAGAAAAGGATGGGGTACGTAATGAACACAAAAAAATTTGCTAAAGTAAATGAACAAATTCCTGGACCGAAAGCAGCGTCTTTATTAGAACGCCGCCAAAATATAGTACCAAAAGGGGTAAGTAACGGCATCCCAACGTTTGTACAATCTGCAAATGGTGCTCTTGTAACAGATGTTGATGGCAATCAGTACATTGATTTCGCGGGAGCAATTGGAACAATTAACGTAGGACATTGTCATCCAGCTGTGAAAGAAGCGCTTCATAAACAAGTAGATCAATACATTCATACTGGATTTAATGTCATGATGTATGAGCCATATATTGAATTAGCAGAAAAACTTGCAGCATTAGCGCCAGGAAGTTTTGATAAGCAAGTACTATTTTTAAATAGTGGTGCAGAAGCAGTTGAGAATGCGGTGAAAATCGCTCGTAAATATACAAAAAGATCTGGTATTATTGCATTTTCTAAAGGTTTCCACGGACGTACATTAATGACAATGACGATGACAAGTAAAGTAAAACCATATAAATTTGGATTTGGCCCATTTGCACCGGAAGTATATAAAGCGCCATTCCCATACGAATATCGTCGCCCAGAAGGACTAACTGAAGAGCAGTACGATGACTTTATGATTGAAGAGTTTAAGAATTTCTTCATATCAGAAGTAGCACCAGAAACAATTGCAGCCGTTGTCATGGAACCTGTTCAAGGGGAAGGTGGATTTATCGTTCCAAGTAAGAAGTTTGTGCAAGCAGTACGCAATATTTGCTCAGAACACGGCATCTTATTTGTAGCGGATGAAATTCAAACAGGATTTAGCCGTACAGGAAAATACTTTGCCATTGATCATTATGATGTCGTTCCAGATCTAATTACGGTATCTAAATCATTAGGCGCTGGTGTACCAATTAGTGGTGTCATTGGGCGTAAGGAAATTATGAATGAGTCTGCACCGGGAGAGCTTGGTGGAACGTATGCAGGAAGCCCACTAGGATGTGCGGCGGCATTAGCAGTACTTGATGTAATAGAAAAAGAGCATTTAAATGATAGAGCGATAGAATTAGGAAAAGTCGTAATGAATCGATTTGAAGAGATGAAAAATAAATATAATTGCATCGGTAATGTGCGTGGTTTAGGAGCAATGTGTGCATTCGAGCTCGTTCAAGACCGTAAGACGAAAGCGCCAGATAAAACGTTAACGGCTAACTTGTGCGCAGAAGCAAACAAACGCGGCTTACTTCTACTATCAGCAGGGACATACGGTAATGTTATTCGTGTGCTAATGCCATTAGTGATTACAGATGAGCAACTTGAAGAAGGATTAACAATCATTGAAGAATCATTGCAAGTCTGTTATGAGAAAGCAAATACTGCTCGTGTTTAAAAGCTAAATAATAAATCGCAAACATTCTAGCTGACTCTATATAAAATGCAGAAAATTCACTTTATAATGAAGGTAGTGAAGTGAATCGATGGATTTTGGAAGTTAGGGGTGGCTAGGATGGTTGCAGAAAAGGAACGAGTGTTAATGGATTTACAAGATGTATTTGAATATGCGTTTGACGAAATTTTTGTGACTGATGAAAAGGGAATCGTTGTGCGTGTAAATAGTACATGTGAAAGGCACTATCAATTAGCTGCTAAAGAGTTAGTAGGTAAGCATGTAAAAGAGTTGCAGAAGGACGGTATCTTTTATCCATCTGCAACGTTAGAAGTAATTGAAAAAAAGAGGCCGATTGAACTCGTCCAAACGACAAAATCAGGAGAGTATTTACACGTTCGTACAAGGCCTGTTTTCGATGATGAGGGAAATTTAAGAAGAGTAATTAGTTACTCTCGTGATCTTACAGAGCTCTACCAATTACGTCAAAAGGTAGAGGAAATGGATAATCAGTTAAAAACATATAAAAAAGAATTAAGAGAAACGTATGAGCATGAAGGACTTATTTTTAAAAGTATCGCTATGCAAAAAATAGTCGAGACAATTAAAAAAGTATCTGTAGTAGATAGTACTGTTCTCGTTTTAGGTGAGACAGGAGTAGGGAAGAGTCGATTAGTACGTCATTTACATGAAGTGAGTAACCGGAAGAATGAAAGTTTCTATGAAATTAACTGTGCGGCATTGCCAACAAATTTAATTGAATCAGAGCTTTTTGGATACTCAGGTGGATCTTTTACAGGTGCGAATCGTGAAGGGAAAAAGGGACTATTAGAATCCGCGCATAAAGGAACGCTTTTCTTAGATGAAATTGGCGAAATGCCGCTTGAAATTCAAGCCAAGCTTTTGCAAGTGTTGCAGGAGAAGACGTTTCGCCCGGTAGGAGGAAGGGAATTAAAAAAGGTAGATGTTAGAATTGTAGCGGCAACAAATCGAGATTTAAGTATGATGGTGAAACAAGGAACATTCCGGAAAGATTTATATTATCGTCTGAATGTCATTCCAATTGTAATTCCGCCACTTCGGGAAAGAACTGAAGACATTTTGCCACTCATTTATCATTATTTACAGCACTTTAACGAGAAATATGGCCGGAATGTAAAATTAGCGCCTAGCACATTACAAATGTTTGTTAGTTACCCGTGGGAAGGAAATAATAGAGAAATTGAAAATGTGATTGAGCGAATTGTTATAACTGCTGACGATATCGTTACGATAGAAGATTTGCCGATAGCGATGCAAGAATCAACGGTTGAAAAGTCCGGTCAAAGTCTCTATAAAATGTTAGAAGAAGTAGAACGGAATATTATTTTGAAAGCATATAAAACATATGGATCGAGCTATAAAGTAGCGGAGTTTTTAAAAATAAGTCAATCTGCTGCCACGAGGAAAATAAAGAAACTTATAGAGGAGGAAGAAAACATTGGATAAAAAAGCGACGTTTGTAAATGTAGAGAAAAAGGCGATGTATATAAATGGTGAGTGGATTACATTGCAAGAACAAATCGAAGTAAACAATCCAGCAACGAAGGAAATATTTGCGACGGTACCAAAGGGCGGAGTAACAGAGGCAAAGCAAGCTGTTGATGCTGCCCATGAAGCTTTTAAATCATGGTCTAAGTTAACAGCAGCGGACCGTGCAGTGAAGTTAAAGAAATGGTTCACGCTTATTGATGAAAATAAAGAAGAGATTGCAGCAATTATGACGAGAGAACAAGGAAAGCCATTTGCAGAAGCACTCGGTGAAGTGAATTATGCAAATAGCTTTGTTGAATGGTATGCAGAAGAAGGAAAACGCGTATATGGTGAAATGATTCCTGCTTCTCATCCGAATAAACGTATTTTAGTTATGAAGCAACCAGTTGGAGTTATGGCAGCTATTACACCTTGGAACTTCCCAGCTGCTATGATTACGAGAAAGGTAGCACCGGCGCTTGCAGCAGGATGTACGGCAGTTGTAAAACCTGCAAGTCAAACGCCGTTAACTGCGCTGAAATTAGCTGAATTAGCTCATGAAGCGGACATTCCAAAAGGTGTAATAAATATTGTAACAGGTAGTGCGAAAGCAATTGCGGATACGTGGATGGAAGATGGACGTGTTCGAAAGGTTTCCTTCACAGGATCAACGGAAATTGGGAAGGAATTAATGGCCAGTGCTGCACAAACGATGAAAAAGGTTTCACTTGAGTTAGGTGGTCACGCGCCGTTTATTGTTATGAACGATGCGGACTTAGATAAAGCGGTAGAGGCGGTAATTGGTTCGAAATTCCGTAACGCAGGACAAACGTGTATATGTACAAACCGAGTATTCGTTCAAGAAGAAGTATACGAAGTATTTGCAGAGAAGTTCCAAAAGGCAGTAGGGCAGTTGAAAGTAGGAGACGGTTTCGGTGACGGAACGACTGTAGGACCACTTATTGACGAGAATGCAGTTTCGAAAGTACAGGAACATATCGAAGATGCTATTAAACAAGGTGGAACAGTTTTATATGGTGGCCAAAAGATTGCAGAACTAGATGGACACTTTATGCAACCAACTGTAATTGGATTGGCGAACGATACCATGCTTTGTATGAATGAAGAAACATTTGGACCAGTTGCACCAGTTGCGAAATTTAAAACAGTGGAGGAAGTAATTGAACGTGCAAATCATACACCATATGGATTGGCTGCTTATATTTTCACAAAAGATATTAGTCAAGCATTCCAAATTAGCGAAGCTTTAGAGTACGGAATTATCGGTTTAAATGATGGACTTCCATCGGTTGCACAAGCGCCGTTCGGTGGCTTTAAAGAGAGTGGTATTGGCCGTGAAGGAGGTCATTTCGGTATCGAGGAATATTTAGAAATTAAATATATTTCATTAGGACTATAAGTAGTATACTAGAATCTCTATAAGGTAACAGAGAAGGAGATTCTAGTATGGTATATTGGCTATTATTACTCGTAACAATTATTTTTGAAGTAGCTGGAACAATTGCAATGAAATTATCGAATGGTTTAACAAAGCTCGTTCCAAGTGTACTTATTTTCGTATTTTATGGAATTTGTTTCAGCGTATTTGCTATCGTTGTCAAAAAAATTCATTTAAGTATCGCTTATGCTATTTGGTCTGGCGTAGGGACATTACTTATTACAATCATTAGCGTATATTTCTTTAAAGAGCACATTAGCTTATTCCAAGCATTTTGTATCCTTTTTATCGTTTTAGGTGTAATTGGGCTTAAGGTTTCATCGGCATCATAAAAGGCTATCTTCCGCTGTGGAAGATAGCCTTTTATTTATATTAAAATGCCCAGTTACCTTTACGGAAGATTGGTTCATGTCTTCCATCATCTGTAATACCATCGATATCAAGCTCGGCTGATCCGATCATGAAGTCGTTATGTGTAATACTAGTGTTTGCTCCGTTTTCAGCAAGTTCTTCTTTAGACATTGTTTTTCCGCCAACTAAGTTGAAAGCATAAGCACTTCCGATTGCAAGGTGGCAAGATGCGTTTTCATCAAATAGCGTATTGTAGAATAAAATATTTGTGTTTGAAATTGGTGAGTCATGAGGTACTAAAGCTACTTCACCTAAGTAGTGAGAACCTTCATCTGTTTCTACTAAATGTTTTAAAGCTTCTTCACCAGTTTCAGCTTTATAGTCTACGATACGTCCGTTTTCAAATGTTAACGTGAAGTTATCGATAATGTTACCTGCAAATGCTAACGGTTTTGTACTAGATACTTGGCCGTTTACACCTGTTTTAAGCGGCATTGTAAATACTTCTTCAGTTGGAATGTTCGCCATAAATGGTACGTTCTTTTCATTTAAGCTACCAGCACCAGCCCATACGTGCTTTTCTGGAAGTTCGATCGTTAAATCTGTTCCAGGACCTGTATAGTGAAGAGCTTTATAATGTTTTTCGTTTAAGTAATCAACTTTTGTATGTAATGTTTTATCGTGTTCTTTCCATGCTTCCACAGGATTTTCTAAATCAGCACGAGTAGCTTTGAAAATAGCATCCCATAGTTTTTCTTCTCGTTCTTCTGGTGCAACGTCAGGGAATACTTTCGCAGCCCATTCTTTCGTAGGAACAGAAATGACACACCAGCTTACTTTATCAGCTTGTACGTAATCACGGTATACTTTCATTGCTTCACCAGCTACTTTATGAGCTGTTGCGATGCGCGTTGCTTCTACACCTTTTAATAAATCTGGGTTTTCTGCATAAATAGACATGAATGCAGCGCCTTCTTTTGCTAATTCTTCACGAGCGTGTGCTTTCCAAGATGGGAACTCAGCAAATGCTTCTTCAGGAGCTAGATCGAACTTTAAGCGTGTTAACGTCTCATCATTCCAATCCACATATACGTGTTTTGCACCAGATTTATATGCTTTTTCTGTAACGAGGCGTACAAATTGTACAGCTTCAAGAGGTGCACTAATTGATAAGGTTTGTCCTGGTTGAATATTAACACCAACATTGACTGCAAGGGCAGCATATTTCTCTAACGTTTGTTCAAATGACATATGTATAATCTCCTTTAATTTGAAAGATTTCTTACTATATATAATACAAGAAAATTCAAAAAATATATATAAATATAGCGTGAAAAGAGAGCTCAAAATATATTGAGCTCTCATCGTTATTTAATTGAAGAAGCAAATTGTTCTACGGTCGTCGTATGGTGTATGCGAACACGCTTCATTTTTAACAACTCATCGGGTTCACCTTTTGTAATGAATTTTCCGGGTTTTGTTGTCGTTGCGAATTGATAATATTTCTTCGTCTCTGCAACGACTTTATCATCTACATGACCGAATGGATAAGCAACTGCCATAACAGGTTTACCTGTTATTTTCTCTAGCGTTTCCTTTGATTCTTTTAATTCTTTTTCATAGTTTGTAATTTTCGGCAAGTCTGCATGTGTTGCAGTATGAGATTGCATAGAGAAAATGCCGGAATCAACCATTTCTTTTATGTCAGATGTAGATAGTGATCCTTCTACATCAACGTTATCAACAATCATATATTCTGTTGCTGTCGGTTTAAACGTATCGTCTTTTAGCTTTTGTAAAATATGAAATGCATTCATATTATTTTTCATACCGTCATCAAATGTAACGAAGATAGGTTTATTTACTTTATTAATGTCGCCCCAACGTTCGAAAGTTAGTAATGTATAACCGTTGTCCTTTAAATATTTCATTTGGGCTTCAAAGTTAGCAGGTGAGACGAATAAATCTTTAATACCTTGTCCGTGATAATCATCGATTGCATGATACATAAGAACGGGAACCTTTTGCTCGAAAGTAATAGTAGATTTTGTGAGCGGAATGGTCTTCCCATCTTCTTTTATTCCTATTGCTTCGATTTGGAACTCACCGCGTTTTCCTTCAAATTCTTTTATGTCAAAAGGAAGTGAAAATTGTTTTTCCTTTTCTTTTGAAGATAAGGATTTAGCAGTTTCTTTTCCAGCAGCAGTTCGCCAAATTTTATATTGTACCTCAGTTAAAGTATCTTTTATATCTGCCATGTGAATAGTAGTGTTAGTAGATTCATATGTAATTGGGTTATAAGAAATTTTTCCTTGTTCTTGTACGGTCACTTCTTGTTTCTTAGTCTCTTGAACCTTTTTCTCTTTTTTAGGCTCTTGACTTACATTGTTAGTAGTACAACCTGCTAGAATAGCAGACGTGCATAAAGCGATTGCTGCGTATTTTTTCATAAAATCACCTTCTATTGTGTATTATGTTGCATACTCATATTTAAAATCCCCACCGCTGTAAGAGAGGTGGGGATATACCCTTGTTTATCATAGCATTTTAGTAATGAGATAGGTTAGTAGCTTTTAATAGAGCTATTTTAGTAAAGTTTATTTTATAAGAGATATGAATTTTTCCATCGATGTATTAGGTCCTACAAAGTGGCGTTTAATTAAATATTGTTCGTTTGGCATCCCTTTTGTAATATGATTACCGTGATCGGTCGTTACTGCGAAATCATAATATTTTTTCGTTTCTTCAACCGCTGAATCATTATAAGAACCTACTGGGTAGGCAAGGGCGATAACTCTTTTGCCAGTAAGAGCTTCAATTTTTTCTTTCGAACCACGTAATTCCTCATCATAATTGCTTGAATGAGCCATCATCGTATGATTAGCAGTATGTGATTGAATAGAAAATATGCCTGAATCCATCATTTGTTTTATCTCATCTGTTGATAGACGATTTGGTTTATCTATCTCGTTTGCAGTAAGAAATTCAGTAGCCGTAGGTTGAAATCTATCATCCTTTAATTTTTGTAAAATATGAAGAGCATTCATATTATTTTTTCGACCATCATCCATCGTTACAAAAACAGGTTTATTTACACGATTTATATCATTCCAACGTTCAAATGTAAGCATCGTATAACCGTTATCTTTCAAATATTGCATATGCTTTTCGAATTGCTCAGGTGGTACATATAAGCCGTAATCCCCATCACTTGGCCCAGGGTATTTTTCAATTGCATGGTACATTAAAACCGGTACATGTTGCTGGAATGTAATTTTAGATGTTACTAGATTTGTTTCAGTATTATCTTCCTTGATTCCTACTGTTTCAATTTGAAATTCGCCACGTTTTAAATGAAATGATTTTAAATGTAGTGGGAGGGCGAAGTCACGTTCTTTTTCTTGTGAAGTAAAAGTTTGTTTGCTTTCAGGACCATCAGCAGTACGCCAAATATTGTAACGTACTTGTGTGAATGAATCTCTTAAATCCTTTGTATAAAGCGTGGTGTTTTGTGCGTTATATTCATATGGATCCCATGTAATAATTCCTTGTGTTAAAGGAAGTTCAACTGCTTTCGCTTTTTTTTGTTCAACTGTTTGTTTCGCCGTTGCTTCTTTTATTTGTTTATCACTAGTGCTACTAGTGTTACAACCTACGAGAATAGCAGAAGAAAGTAAAGCGATATGTGTATATTTTTTCATTCTATCATCCTTCTATTGTGATTTGATTATCATCACTTATGTCATGAAACCATCGTTCGTATAAGCGACACTAAATCAAATTTTTGGTTTTAAAAATTTGATTTATACCCTTGTCCATCATATCACTATAGAATATGTAGGGGAATATATTTTTGGGATATTTAGGTAAAAATGCCTTATTTTTTTCTGGTGGAGTTTACATAAAAATACATATAGAAGAAAGTAAAAAAACTCCACCTCAATTTCCTTTTGAAAAAGGAGAAGTAAGGTGGAGTTTTTTGTTAAATAAACAATCCAGCGATTGTTGCAGATAAAATAGAAGCAAGTGTTGATGCAAATAGCATTTTCCAACCAAATTTAGAAACGATGCTTCCTTGTTTTTCAGAAAGGGCACGGATTGTACCTACAATCGCACCAATTTGGCTAATACTTGCGAAGCTAATTAAGAATACTGTAACAATTCCAACTGTACGTGGAGATAATGTTGCTGCAACATCTTTTAAATCAAGAATTGCTACAAACTCGTTTAATACAATCTTCGTACCCATAATACCACCAGCTGGGATAATATCTTGAGTTGGAATACCCATTAAGAATGCGAATGGAGCAAGTATATAACCGAAGATTTGTTGTAACGTAACAGCATATCCCATTGCACCTGAAGCTGCACTAATTACGTAGTTTACAACTTCCATCACACCGATGAAGGCGATCATTAATGCGGCAACGATACCAGCTACTTTTAAACCATCAAGCGCACCGTTAATCATTGCACCGATAAAGCTGTCTCCGAATAAAGTTCTATCAAATTTTTGAATCACTTCATCTTCTTTCTTCGTATCAACGGGTGTTAATAGCGAACAAACGATTAAGCTTGAGAATAAGTTTAGCGGAAGAGCTGCTAGTACATATTTCGCATCTAACATCATTACATATGATGCTGTAACAGAAGCAGAAACTGAGCTCATCGCAGAACAACAAATGATAAACATACGGTTTTTGTTAAAATGCTGTAAATCGTTTTTAATAACGATTAACGCTTCACTTGAACCGAAGAATACAGAGTTTACTGCGTGGAATGACTCGACGCGTGGTAAACCAGTAATTTTTGAAATGGCACCGCCGACAACGCGAACGATGAATGGTAAAACACCTAAATAACTAAAGATAGAAAGTAGTG
>Ga0209130_1001848_pt1 | contig 12164 bp, 10 predicted proteins | sample AraplaMF_Cvi_mLB_FD_184264 | JGI IMG/M metagenome (GOLD analysis project Ga0209130, IMG submission 184264) | Arabidopsis root microbial communities from the University of North Carolina, USA - plate scrape MF_Cvi_mLB (SPAdes) (version 2) | ecosystem: Host-associated > Plants > Roots > Endosphere...
TCATTGAATCTTTGCTGCTCTATTGATATAATCAGTGCTAGTGTATATTGGCGAGACTATTAGGAGTTGAGAACATAGATGAATAAAGAAGAAAGAGCAAAAAGACAGTCCAAAATTCGTAACTTCTCCATCATTGCTCACATTGACCACGGGAAATCAACGTTGGCAGACCGTATTTTGGAGAAAACAAACGCGTTAACACAGCGCGAAATGAAGGCGCAATTACTTGACTCTATGGAGTTAGAGCGTGAGCGCGGTATTACAATTAAATTAAATGCAGTACAATTAACGTATAAAGCGAAAGACGGTGAAGAGTATATTCTTCACTTGATCGATACACCAGGACATGTCGACTTTACGTACGAAGTATCTCGTAGTTTAGCGGCTTGTGAAGGTGCAATTCTTGTTGTGGATGCAGCGCAAGGGATTGAGGCACAAACATTAGCGAATGTATATTTAGCTCTTGATAATAATTTAGAAATTTTACCAGTTATTAATAAAATCGACTTACCAAGTGCGGACCCAGAACGCGTACGTCAAGAGGTAGAAGATGTAATTGGTTTAGATGCATCGGAAGCTGTACTTGCTTCGGCGAAAGCTGGCATTGGTATTGAGGACATTTTAGAACAAATAGTTGAAAAAGTACCAGCTCCAACAGGTGATTCAGAAGAGCCGTTACAATGTATGATTTTTGACTCTTTATATGATCCGTATCGTGGTGTAATTGCATATATCCGTGTTGTAAATGGAACGGTAAAAGTTGGCGATAAAGTACGTATGATGGCAACTGGAAAAGAATTTGAAGTAACAGAAGTAGGTGTGTTTACACCGAAAACAACGCAACGTGACGAGTTAACAGTAGGTGATGTAGGTTTCTTAGCAGCGTCTATTAAAAATGTTGGTGATACACGCGTTGGTGATACGATTACACATGCGAAACGTCCAGCTGCAGAGGCGTTAGCAGGATATCGTAAGTTAAACCCAATGGTATTCTGTGGTTTATATCCGATTGATTCTGCTCGTTATAACGACTTACGTGATGCATTAGAAAAACTAGAATTGAATGATTCTGCTCTTGAATTTGAGCCTGAAACATCTCAAGCGCTAGGGTTTGGTTTCCGTTGTGGTTTCTTAGGACTTCTTCACATGGAAATTATTCAAGAACGTATTGAACGTGAATTTAAGATTGACTTAATTACAACAGCGCCAAGCGTTATTTATAAAGTTTATTTAACAAACGGTGAAGATGTTATTGTTGATAATCCATCTAATATGCCAGATCCACAGTCTATCGATCGTGTAGAAGAGCCGTTTGTGAAAGCAGCAATTATGGTTCCGAATGACTATGTTGGAGCTGTAATGGAAATTTGCCAAGGTAAACGTGGAACGTTTATTGATATGCAATATTTAGATGAAACACGTGTTACATTGACATATGACATCCCGTTATCAGAAATCGTATATGATTTCTTCGATCAATTGAAATCAAATACGAAAGGATATGCATCATTTGACTACGAGTTAATTGGTTATAAACCATCTAAACTTGTGAAAATGGATATTCTTTTAAATAATGAACAAGTGGATGCTTTATCATTTATTGTGCACCGTGATTCAGCGTATGACCGTGGTAAAGTAATCGTAGAGAAATTAAAAGAATTGATTCCAAGACAACAGTTCGAAGTGCCAATTCAGGCTACTATCGGAAACAAGGTTGTAGCGCGTTCTACAATTAAGGCGATGCGTAAAAACGTACTTGCAAAATGTTACGGTGGTGACATTTCTCGTAAGCGTAAACTTCTTGATAAGCAAAAAGAAGGTAAAAAACGTATGAAGTCTGTTGGTTCTGTAGAAGTACCACAAGAGGCATTCATGGCTGTACTGAAAATGGATGACAACTAATAATTAAAATAAAAAAGGAGTCGTTTATGCGGCTTCTTTTTTTCTGTATAATTACTTTTTAGACATATTAGCCTCTCTCATTTACAATGATGAGAGAGCTTTTTAGTGATTGATCTAGAGTTAGGAGACTATTAATGTCCGAAAATATTCGTAAAGATATTCAAGATAAAATAGAAAAAGGGAATTTTAATTGTGAAAAGGAACTGACGCTTTCTATTATTAGTGGGAAGTGGAAAGTTGTGATATTGTGGCACTTAGGTGTGGAAGGTCCGCATCGTTTTAGTGAATTGCAACGACTGTTCCCGAGTATTTCTCATAAAGTGTTGTCGAATCAATTAAAAGAATTAACAGAGGACGGGATTGTTAATCGAACAGTATATCCGGAAATTCCTTCTCGTGTTGAGTATTATATGACGGAGCTAGGCATGTCGCTTTTACCGATCGTTGAAATGATGTATGATTGGGGAAAAATGCGAATGGAACAAATCCGTAATACGTTAGAGAAGTAGAGAATCCTCCGGAGTGCGGAGGTTTTCTTTTTAGAAAGGTAGGAGTTATATTTGGTACAAGCTGCATATATTCATATCCCATTTTGTCAGCATATTTGTCACTATTGTGATTTTAATAAAGTGTTTATTGAACGCCAACCGGTAGATCAATATTTAGAGTATTTAGAGAAAGAAATAATAAACACGGTTCAAAAAGTACCGTTTGATAGTATGAAAACGATTTTTGTTGGTGGAGGAACGCCGACAGCATTAAATATGGAACAGACAAAAAAACTACTCGATATCATTAACCGCCGTTTGCGTCCGTTTGCGCCGAATTGTGAATTAACGTTTGAAGCGAATCCAGGCGACTTACCGAAAGAGAAGTTAAACTTATTGTTAGAAGGTGGAGTAAACCGGATTAGTTTTGGTGTACAAACGTTTCGTGATGAATTGCTTGAGAAGATTGGGCGTAAGCATACGAGGGAAGATGCATTTTTAGCAATTAGAGAAGCGCAGGAAGTGGGCTTTAAAAATATAAATATAGATATTATCTATGCTTTGCCGGGACAGACGATAGAAGATGTAAAAGAAACATTAGATATTGCCTTCACGCTTGGGGTACAACATTTCTCAGCATATTCATTAATTGTGGAACCGAAGACTGTATTTTATAACTTAATGAATAAAGGGAAGTTGAGACTTCCGGGTGAAGACCATGAAGCGAAAATGTATGAAATGGTAATGGATGAAATGGAGAAACATGGTTATAGCCAGTATGAAATTAGCAACTTCTCAAAAGGTGATAATGAAAGTAGACATAACCTCACATACTGGAATAATGAAGAGTATTATGGATTTGGAGCTGGCGCGCATAGTTATGTAAATGGGGAACGTATTCAAAATGTAGGGCCGCTCAAGCAATATTTCACGAAAATTGATGAAACAGGCTTTCCTTATTTAGATGTTCATGAAGTGACTGAGAAAGAAAAAATGGAAGAAGAGTTGTTTTTAGGACTTCGAAAAACAAAAGGTGTTTCCAAGGTAGAGTTCCAAAAGAAATTCAATATGGAGATGGATCAAGTTTTCGCGAAGCAGTTACAAAGCAATCAAGAACAAGGATTGCTTGAAGAGAGAGATGGATATGTGCGTTTAACGCGAAAAGGAAAATTATTGGGGAATGAAGTGTTCCAGTCATTTTTGATTGACTAATTAAATGTTCCATAAACGTGAAAAAGTTTCATTATTTCGTGACGTTTCCGTTGACAATTGAATGTCAATTTTGGTAAGTTATTAATAGATTTAGCACTCGAAGACAAAGAGTGCTAACAGAGGTGATGATGAGATGCTTACGGAACGTCAGCTCTTAATTTTACAAACAATTATTGATGACTTTATTGGATCAGCACAGCCCGTTGGGTCTAGAACTTTGGCTAAAAAAGAGGAAATTACATTTAGTTCAGCTACTATTCGAAATGAAATGGCGGACTTAGAAGAATTAGGTTTTATTGAAAAAACGCACAGTTCTTCTGGACGTGTTCCTTCTGAGAAAGGATACCGATTTTATGTAGACCATCTTTTAGCCCCGCAAAACTTACCGAACGCTGAGATTGTACAAATTAAAGATTTGTTTGCTGAAAGAATTTTTGAAGCAGAAAAAGTTGCACAGCAATCTGCTCAAATTTTATCAGAGCTTACGAACTATACGGCCATTGTTCTTGGGCCTAAGTTAAGCACAAATAAACTTAAAAACGTACAAATTGTACCGCTTGATCGTCAAACAGCAGTCGCTATTATTGTAACGGATACAGGGCATGTACAAAGTAAAACGATTACCGTTCCGGAATCTGTTGATTTATCAGATTTAGAAAAAATGGTTAATATTTTAAATGAAAAGCTATCGGGTGTACCTATGTCGGAACTTCATAATAAGATCTTTAAAGAGATTGTTACGGTCTTGCGTGGGTATGTTCATAATTACGATAGTGCAATAAAAATGTTAGATGGTACATTTCAAGTTCCTTTATCGGAAAAGATATACTTTGGAGGAAAAGCAAATATGCTTTCGCAACCAGAGTTCCATGACATTCAAAAAGTAAGGTCCTTGCTGACGATGATTGATAACGAAGCTGAGTTTTATGATATTTTGCGTCATAAACAAGTTGGTATTCAAGTGAAAATTGGTAGGGAAAATTCTTCAATAGCTATGGAAGATTGTAGTTTAATTTCTGCAACATATTCGATTGGAGAAGAGCAACTAGGAACAATTGCGATTTTAGGTCCGACGAGAATGCAATACTCTCGTGTAATTAGTTTGTTGCAGTTATTTACAAGACAATTTACAGACGGACTTAAAAAGTAAATGAGAGTAATACATTCGCTCAAGTGATGAGATTCTCATTGCTGTGTGTAATATATAATGCTTAGGTAATCATGCTATACATGATACCTAATACCTTTTAAGGAGGTGAAAATTGTGGAAGAGCGTAACGAACAAGTGGTAGAAGAAGTGAAAGAAGCGCAAGTTGAAGAAGCTGTCACGCCAGAAAACAGTGAAAAAGCTGTAGAAGAAAAAAGTGAGGCTGCTCTTTTACAAGAAAAAGTAGATGAGTTACAAGCGAAACTAACGGAAACGGAAGGTCGCACATTACGTCTACAAGCTGATTTTGAAAATCATAAGCGCCGTGTCCAAATGGATAAACAGGCTGCTGAAAAATATAGAGCACAAAGTTTAGTTTCAGATATTTTGCCAGCTCTTGATAATTTTGAAAGAGCGATGCAAGTGGAAACAACTGATGAGCAAACGAAATCCTTGTTACAAGGTATGGAAATGGTGCATCGTCAATTGCTAGAAGCGTTGACTAAAGAAGGTGTTGAAGTGATTGAATCTGTTGGTAAACAGTTTGATCCTAATGAGCACCAAGCTATTATGCAAGTGGAAGACAGTGAATTTGAATCAAACGCGGTTGTGGAGGAATTCCAAAAAGGTTATAAACTAAAAGACCGTGTGATTCGCCCATCAATGGTAAAAGTAAATCAATAATTTACATAAAAATAGGAGGAATCGCCATGAGTAAAATTATCGGTATTGACTTAGGTACAACAAACTCTTGTGTAGCTGTTATGGAAGGTGGAGAACCAAAGGTTATCCCAAATCCAGAAGGAAACCGTACAACACCTTCTGTTGTAGCTTTCAAAAATGAAGAGCGTCAAGTTGGGGAAGTTGCAAAGCGTCAAGCAATTACAAACCCAAATACAATCATGTCTGTTAAACGTCACATGGGTACAGACTACAAAGTAGAAGTTGAAGGTAAAGATTATACACCTCAAGAAATTTCTGCAATCATTTTACAAAACCTAAAAGCTTCTGCTGAAGCATACTTAGGTGAAACAGTAACGAAAGCTGTTATTACAGTACCTGCATACTTCAACGATGCAGAGCGCCAAGCAACGAAAGATGCTGGTCGTATCGCTGGTTTAGAAGTTGAGCGTATTATTAACGAACCAACAGCAGCAGCACTTGCTTACGGTCTAGAAAAACAAGATGAAGAGCAAAAAATCTTAGTATATGATTTAGGTGGCGGTACATTTGACGTATCTATCCTTGAGTTAGCAGACGGAACATTCGAAGTTATTTCAACTGCTGGTGACAACCGTCTTGGTGGGGATGACTTTGACCAAGTTGTTATTGATCACTTAGTAGCTGAGTTCAAAAAAGAAAATAACATTGATTTAAGCCAAGATAAAATGGCACTTCAACGTTTGAAAGATGCAGCTGAAAAAGCGAAAAAAGATCTTTCTGGCGTAACACAAACACAAATTTCATTACCATTCATTAGTGCTGGAGCTGCTGGTCCATTACACTTAGAATTAACATTAACAAGAGCGAAATTCGAAGAGCTTTCAGCAGGTCTTGTTGAAAGAACGTTAGAGCCAACTCGTCGTGCATTAAAAGACGCTGGTTTTGCTCCAAGCGAATTAGATAAAGTTATCCTTGTTGGTGGATCTACTCGTATCCCAGCTGTACAAGAAGCTATTAAACGTGAAACTGGTAAAGAACCGTATAAAGGTGTAAACCCTGATGAAGTTGTAGCATTAGGTGCTGCAGTTCAAGGTGGCGTACTTACTGGTGATGTAGAAGGCGTACTATTATTAGACGTAACTCCACTTTCTTTAGGTATTGAAACTATGGGTGGCGTGTTCACGAAATTAATCGAGCGTAACACTACAATTCCAACAAGTAAGTCACAAGTATTCTCAACAGCTGCTGATAACCAACCAGCAGTAGACATTCACGTATTACAAGGTGAGCGTCCAATGTCAGCTGACAACAAAACATTAGGTCGTTTCCAATTAACAGACCTTCCACCAGCACCACGTGGTATTCCACAAATCGAAGTAACATTCGATATTGATGCGAACGGTATCGTTAACGTACGTGCAAAAGACTTAGGAACAAGCAAAGAGCAAGCTATTACAATCCAATCTTCTTCAGGTCTTTCTGATGAAGAAGTAGATCGTATGGTACAAGAAGCAGAAGCAAATGCTGACGCTGACCAAAAACGTAAGGAAGAAGTTGAACTTCGTAACGAAGCTGACCAACTTGTATTCCAAACGGATAAAGTTGTAAAAGATTTAGAAGGTAAAGTGGATGCGGCTGAAGTTGCAAAAGCAACAGAAGCGAAAGAAGCATTACAAGCTGCGATTGAGAAGAACGAGCTTGAGGAAATCCGTGCGAAAAAAGACGCTTTACAAGAAATCGTACAACAATTAACTGTTAAATTATACGAGCAAGCTCAAGCTGCTGCAGGGCAAGCGGAAGGTGCACAAGGAGCACAAGATGCTGGCGCGAAGAAAGACAATGTAGTAGACGCTGAGTTTGAAGAAGTAAAAGAAGATAAGTAATATAAATAAGTAAGATGACAAAAAGTCAAAGTCAAGCGTGCCTTGGCTTTGGCTTTTTTCATGAATGAGAAGAAATGTGTGAGGATCTTAAGTTTTTTATTTTGCATACTGTAAGTGAGGAAACTTTGTTGCAAAGCACTTTCTTTCGGTGTTAAAATTACGTTTATGTGAAAGATTCGGGGGTTGCAAATTTATGAGTAAACGAGATTATTATGAAGTCCTTGGCCTTAGCAAAGGTGCTTCTAAAGATGAAATAAAAAAAGCGTATCGTCGTTTGGCTAAAAAATACCATCCAGACGTAAGTAAAGAAGAAAATGCAATTGAAAAGTTTAAAGAAGTACAAGAAGCATACGAAGTATTAAGCGATGATCAAAAGCGTGCGCAGTACGATCAATTTGGTCATGCTGGTGCAAATCAAGGGTTTGGCGGCGCAGGAGACTTCGGTGGTGGCTTCGGCTTTGAAGATATCTTTAGTTCATTCTTTGGCGGCGGTGGCAGACGTCGTGATCCGAATGCTCCGCGCCAAGGTGCTGACTTACAATACCAAGTTACTTTAGAGTTTGAAGAAGCTATTTTTGGTAAAGAGTTAAATGTTGAGATTCCAGTAGAAGATCCATGTGATACTTGTAAAGGTAGCGGAGCAAAACCAGGAACTTCAAAAGAAACATGTAAACATTGTTCAGGATCAGGGCAAGTAAGTGTAGAACAAAATACACCATTTGGTCGTATTGTTAACCGTCAAGCTTGTGGTCATTGTTCAGGAACTGGTCAAATGATTAAAGAGAAATGTACGACATGTCACGGTTCTGGTAAAGTTCGTAAACGTAAAAAGATTAATGTTAAAATTCCAGCGGGTATCGATAATGGTCAACAAATTCGTGTATCTGGAAAAGGTGAAGCAGGCGTAAATGGTGGACCGGCAGGAGATTTATATGTTGTTGTTCATGTAAGAAACCATGAATTCTTTGAGCGCGAAGGAGATCACATTATTTGCGAAATGCCATTAACATTTGCGCAAATGGCACTTGGTGCGGAAGTAGAAGTTCCTACTGTTCATGGCAAAGTGAAGCTAAAAATTCCAGCAGGAACACAAACAGGAACAGAATTCCGCTTAAAAGGAAAAGGTGCTCCGAACGTACGTGGATATGGTCAAGGAGATCAATACGTAGTCGTTCGTGTTGTTGTGCCGACGAAATTAACTTCACACCAAAAAGATTTATTGCGTGAATTTGCAGGGCAAGAAGAGCAAGATGATAGTTTGTTTGGAAAGCTTAAACGTGCTTTCAAAGGGGAATAATGGAAATAAAAAATGGAGTTGGTAAATTGTGAAATGGTCAGAAATTAGTATTCATACAACAGAAGAAGCAGTAGAAGCTGTCTCTCATATTTTACATGAAGCTGGTGCTAGTGGAGTTGCGATTGAGGACCCAGCGGAATTGACGAAAGAGCGCGAGCAACAATATGGTGAAATTTATGCATTGAATCCAGATGAATACCCGGCAGAGGGTGTATTAATTAAAGCGTATTTCCCGCAAACGGATTCTTTACAGGAAACAATTGCAGGTGTAAAATCATCTATTGATGTGCTTCCATCTTATGACATCGAAATCGGTACTGGAAATATTACCATTAACGAAGTCGATGAAGAAGATTGGGCTACTGCTTGGAAAAAATATTACCATCCAGTACAAATTTCTGATACATTCACAATCGTACCGACGTGGGAAGAATATACACCATCTTCTCCGGATGAAAAAATCATTGAATTAGATCCGGGTATGGCATTTGGGACAGGAACTCACCCAACAACAACGATGTGTATTCGTGCATTAGAAAAAACAGTTCAGCAAGGTGATACTGTTATTGATGTAGGAACAGGTTCTGGTGTACTTAGTATTGCAGCGGCAAAATTAGGTGCGTCTTCAGTTCAAGCATATGATTTAGATCCAGTTGCAGTTGAAAGTGCAGAAATGAATGTACGTTTAAATAAAACTGATAACATCGTCAATGTTGGACAAAATAGCCTTTTAGAAGGTATCGAAGGTCCTGTTGATTTAATTGTAGCTAATTTATTAGCAGAAATTATTCTTTTATTCCCTGAAGATGCAGCAAGAGTTGTGAAGTCAGGCGGATTATTTATTACATCGGGCATTATTGCCGCGAAAGAAAAAGTGATTTCTGAGGCGTTAGAAACAGCTGGATTTACAATTGAAGAAGTGTTACGAATTGAAGACTGGGTAGCAATTATTGCACGAAATGCGTAATATAGATTTTAGTCTATAATGAAAAAGGGGAGTCTCTCACTATAAGGTGAGGGGCTTGCCGTTTGTTATATGAAAAAATGATAACGTTTCGTTCTTTTCGTAAGTGTTGACTTACGAAAGGAACGAAACTCTACTAAGGTGATTATATGCAACGTTATTTTGTAGAAGAGAAATATGTAAATGAGACAAATATTCGCATTGTAGGTGACGATGTACATCATATCGTGAGAGTGATGCGTATGTCAGCTGGTGATCACATTTATTGCTGTATAAACGGAAAAACAGCAGTGTGTTCAATTGATGAAATTACCAGTGAATTTGTTAATACAGCTATTGTAGAATGGGTAGAGGCGTCAAGTGAACTTCCTGTTTTTGTGACGATTGCAAGTGGACTGCCAAAAGGAGACAAGCTAGAGTTGATTTTTCAAAAAGGAACTGAGCTTGGGGCAGCCGCATTTTTACCATTCCAAGCATCCCGCTCGATTGTAAAATGGGATGCAAAAAAAGCTGATAAAAAAGTTGAGCGTTTGAAAAAAATTGTGAAAGAAGCTGCGGAACAATCGCATAGAAGCGAAATTCCAGAAGTGCATACTCCGGCATCGTTTAAGCAATTGCTTTCAATGAGTAATGAATATGATGTATGTCTTGTTGCGTATGAAGAGGAAGCAAAAAAAGGTGAGAAATCTAATTTTGCAAAAGCTTTAGCGACAATGACACCAGGTCAAAAGCTATTAATTGTTTTTGGCCCAGAAGGCGGTTTAGCAGAGGAAGAGATTGCTGCGCTTTGTGAACATAAATTTGTACCATGTAGTTTAGGACCAAGAATTTTAAGAACAGAAACGGCTCCGCTTTATGCGTTAAGTGCCGCTTCTTATCATTTTGAATTGATGGGGTGATAATCAATGGCAACTGTTGCGTTCCACACGTTAGGTTGTAAAGTAAACCACTATGAAACAGAAGCGATTTGGCAATTGTTTAAACAAGGTGGTTATGAAAGAACTGAATATGAAAAGAAATCTGATGTATATGTTATTAACACATGTACAGTAACGAATACAGGAGATAAAAAAAGCCGTCAAGTCATTAGACGTGCTGTGCGTCAAAATCCAGATGCGGTTATTTGTGTAACTGGATGTTATGCGCAAACATCTCCAGCTGAAATTATGGCGATCCCCGGTGTAGATATTGTTGTTGGTACACAGGATCGTGAAAAGATGTTAGGATACATCGAAGAATTCCGTAAAGAGCGTCAACCAATTAATGCTGTCCGAAACATTATGAAAACGCGTGTATACGAAGAACTTGATGTACCTTATTTCACGGATCGTACACGTGCATCTTTAAAAATACAAGAGGGTTGCAATAACTTCTGTACATTCTGTATTATTCCTTGGGCACGTGGTTTAATGCGTTCTCGTGATGGGAAAGAAGTTATTAAACAAGCACAGCAATTAGTAGATGCAGGCTATAAAGAAATCGTATTAACAGGTATTCATACAGGTGGATACGGTGAAGATATTAAAGATTATAACTTAGCCGGATTACTTCGTGATATGGAAGCGGAAGTAGGCGGATTAAAACGTCTTCGTATTTCTTCTATTGAAGCGAGTCAAATTTCAGATGAAGTAATTGAAGTGTTAGATAAATCTGAAGTAGTTGTACGCCACTTGCATATTCCATTGCAGTCAGGATCTAATACTGTACTAAAACGTATGCGCCGTAAGTATACGATGGAATTTTTCCAAGAGCGTTTAGATCGTTTGAAAGAAGCGTTACCAGGTCTTGCGATTACATCAGACGTAATTGTTGGATTCCCAGGTGAAACAGAAGAAGAATTTATGGAAACATACAATTTCATTAAAGAGAATCGTTTCTCTGAATTACACGTGTTCCCTTATTCAAAACGTACAGGTACACCAGCGGCGCGTATGGAAGATCAAGTTCCTGAAGATGTGAAGAATGATCGTGTTCATCGTCTAATTGAGTTGTCTAACCAATTGGCGAAAGAGTATGCTTCTGCGTTCGAAGGTGAAGTGCTTGAAATTATTCCGGAAGAGCAATTTAAAGAGGGTGACCGTGAAGGGTTATATGTAGGTTATACAGATAACTACTTAAAAATTGTATTTGAAGGATCTGAAGAATTAATCGGTAAGTTAGTAAAAGTGAAAATTACAAAAGCTGGCTATCCATATAACGAAGCGCAGTTTGTTCGTGTTCTTGAAGATGATATAAAAAAAGAGTCAGCAAGCGCATAATAAAGTGAAACTATAATTAGTGGGAGTTTTACTGCCCACAAATAGCGGGATAAAAAGCATGCAACCGGAAATGGTTTGCATGCTTTTTTCTTTCGTGGAGAATTTAAGTATTGAAATGGATGTAATGGAGTGCCCGTTAAATAAGTGGTTATTTAGCAAATTTTGTAGGGGAAAGTTTTCGTGATAAAAATATATTTGTTTTGAGGTGGGAGCGATAACGGCTGTTTACATAGATTTTTGGAAAAGGAAGAGCATCTATTCTTCTTTTATTCTGCCAAATAGTTGACCTGAAGTGATAAAATGTATTATAATCGTAAAAGACATGCTGAAGAAGTGTTTCTTTTTGCATG
>Ga0209130_1001863_pt1 | contig 12088 bp, 11 predicted proteins | sample AraplaMF_Cvi_mLB_FD_184264 | JGI IMG/M metagenome (GOLD analysis project Ga0209130, IMG submission 184264) | Arabidopsis root microbial communities from the University of North Carolina, USA - plate scrape MF_Cvi_mLB (SPAdes) (version 2) | ecosystem: Host-associated > Plants > Roots > Endosphere...
ACTATATGAGCCAATTATATACTGATGTTGTAAAAACAATTTTACAGGTTAGGAGAAATGGTGTGAAAAATCAAATCTATGAATTACGCACTGAAAATAATATTTCACAAGGTGCATTAGCGGATAAATGCAAGGTTTCTAGACAAACGATAAATGCAATTGAGAATAATAAATATGATCCAAGCTTAGCGTTAGCATTCCGTTTAGCTGAAGTATTAGGAACAACTGTTGATAAATTATTTTTGTACAAGCAGTAGAGTCGTTCATTATAAGGCGCACCGTTAAAAATAAAAAAGATCCTCTTCTTATGAGAAGAGGATCTTTTCTTATAGCGTTTTAGTCTTTGGACTAGGTGGTGTAACGGATGTATTATTTTCTGGAACCCTAGTGAGTAAGAATCCACCGATAATAAATAATACAATAATACTAAGAACACCAGCGTTTGTTTTTCCTGTTAATTGTGTTGTGACACCTACTAATACTGGACCCATAATTGCCGCGAATTTACCAAAGATATTATAAAATCCGAAGAATTCATTTGCAGATTCTTTCGGTACTAGTTTTGCGAAATATGAACGGCTAAGTGCTTGAATCCCGCCCTGAGAAGTAGCAACTAACATTGCTAAAATCCAGAAATCAAGTGTCGTTTTTAAGAAATAAGCATATGTGCAGATAATGATATAAATAATAATACCGACATATAGCATTTTTTTACCGGTAAATGTTTCTGATAGTTTTCCGTATAATAAAGCGAATGGACAAGCGACAATTTGTGTTACAAATAAGATGATTAATAGATTAGTTGCACTAATACCGAGATCTGTTCCGTAAGCGGTAGACATAGTAATAATTGTATCGACCCCGTCAATATAGAAAAAGTAAGCTATTAGGAACATAAATACAGTTTTATATTCTTTAATATTTTTAAAAGTATCAGCAAGGCGCTTGAAGCTCATTGCAATTGGTCTTGGGTGGCGTTCAATATAGTGTGTTTGCTCTACATTTTTTAGCATTGGAATTGTAAATAACCCCCACCAAAGAGCTGTTATTGCGAAAGAAATTTGACTAGCAATTCCGACTGATAAGGGGATAGTTCCTTTTTGAGAAAGAATAATAAGAGCGATACAACCGATAAAAGGAATTGTGCTTCCAATATAACCTAATGCAAAGCCTCTTGTAGAAATTCGATCCATTCTATCTTTAGAGGTAACATCTACTAAAAATGCATCATAAAAAATATTTGCTCCAGCAAAGCCGACTAATGCGAGCATATAGCATCCTAGTAATAAGTACCACTGAGATGTTGGAACAACTGCTAGCATACTTGTAAATATAATACCAAGTCCAAAGAAGAATGTGAAAAATCGTTTTTTAAATCCTTTATAATCAGCAACTGTGCCGAGAATAGGAGCAAGTATAGAAATTAAAAGTGTAGCGAACGAGTTTGCATATCCCCAATAGGCTGTTGAAGTTGCACCAGATAGTCCAGCTTCTTTTGCAGCTGCTTTAAAGTAAATTGGAAATAATGCAGTTGTAATGACGAGCGAATATACCGAGTTCGCCCAATCGTATAATATCCAGCTTTTTTCTTGTCTGGACATTTTTTTCATATAATGTTCCCCCTTAAATTTGTTCTACTAACAGTGTACAAAAATAAAAATTATAAAAAGAGAAACAGTGATGATTTTTACATAACTTTTACATATATACACAGTTCTTTACAATTGAAGTAAATCCTCTACAATTGCGCCGTCTGTTTCACCTAAGTGCAAACCGAGTAACCTAGCGATAGTGGGACCTTCATCAATCAGTCTCATATACGGAATTGTAACGCCACTTTGAATGCCTTTCCCAGCAGCCATAAAAATTGTTTCATAGTTAGGTTTTGTCGGGGAATATCCATGTGTTCCAAATGTATATTTCTTGCTAGAAGTAACATCTTCTTTATTAATTTCTTTTATGAAATCACCTGTATAATTTTCAATGAAATAATAACCTTCCATGGCCTCTAGCATAAATAAGCAATTACCATCAGCACCACGTTCTTTTGCATCTTCATCGTGCAAAATAAATTCAATTCCGTTTTGTTTATTCTGAAGAAGCTCTTCAAGAAGAAGTTGAATCTCTTTAATCGTTTCAGTATCATTTTTATCTTTTACATGTACGTAGGCAGATCCATCACAGCTTTGACAATAAGCTTTCCAATCTAGTAACTTTCCACTTTTATTTACGGATATAAGTCCTTTTTGACGAAACAGGACATTTAATTGAATTGCTTTGTTTTCACTTAAAGCGCTATGATCGCCAAGTGCAATAATTGTACTGTCTTCGTATATCCCGCTTTCTTTTAATGCTTGAATAATTTTTCCAAGGCGTTCGTCGTGTCTGTGGATTGCAGCTATTGTTTCTTTAGACTCAAAGCCATGATAGTGTCTTTGAGTATCTAAATCAGTAAAATGTACGAACATAACATTAGGCTTTTTCGTATGGATTGTATGTACAGTAGAAGCGAGGACGAAATCATCAAGTTCAGGCTGTGACAGTCCATTTCGTATATGGCCGAAACGACGATTTAAATCTAATTGGTATAGCGGACTACCGCTAAATAATGAAACTAAAATTTGATTTTGCCACGGTCTATTTGGAAAAATTTCTGGTAAATTGTAATCGATATTTGCTCTTCCAGTAACAGGCCATAAAAGGGCAGCTGTCGTTAAATTTGCTTTGCGTGCTTCATCGTATAAAGTTGTTCCTTTAATGGACTTTCGATACCAATGCCAATCTGGTGACTCACGTCCTGGTTGAAGTAATGTATTGCTGACAACGCCATGCTTATTAGGATAATTACCAGTTACGATTGTTGAGTGACTTGGATATGTTACAGAAGGATAAATAGGTTCCACTTTTTTTGCAATCGCACCCTTGTTTATTAATGTTTGGAAATTAGGGAGTTTTTGTAATATAGGAAAATCTAAAGCTGATAAACAGTCGAAAGATAATATGATGACATGATTTGTTAATGCTTTACTCATAAAATAGACCTCCTGATTATATAAAACCTATTCTTATATATTACTATTAATACCTAGTAATAAAAATATGTTTCTGAATAAAATTTATTATTTATTTTCAGAAAAATTAAACATATAATAATTATAAGAGAATGAATGTAAGGAGGGAATACTATGGATTGGCTAGATGGCTTTGGTATCTTTTACATCATTGGTGGAATCACTATTTTTCTTGTATTTGCTATTTCGTATTTACTAAAGAAACGGTTTCCAGACAAACAGTTTGATATTATATTTGCACTTAGTTTAATACTTCTTTGCTTAGCATCCTTTCCCGTTACAATGATGGTTATTGGTGGATGGGAAGGAATGGGATATGGATTTATTGGTTTCTTCGTTCTACTAGGTACACTTATCGGTATGATTGCACATCAACTTGTAAAAATCTCGCGAAAAAGCTACGTATAAAACTGCGAAAAATGAAAAGAATATATAATAATAAGAAAATTAGCTATTGTTTAAAAAAAGAATTTGTATTATGATAATCAACAAATTTATTTCGTTATAACGATGAAAAAGGATTAGTACATGTTCAACCTTTTTAGCAGAGAGAGAATCCGCCAGGCTGAAAGATTCTTAAAAAGGCAATATGGAACCTGCCTTTGAGTTCTGCATATGCAGCGGGAATTTCCCGTTATCAAGAAGAGAGCATATACAATTTTTGTGTATGAATCAGGGTGGTAACGCCGGCAAAGCTCGGTCCCTATTTGGGGACGCGGGCTTTTTTTATTGTCTAAAGGAGGAAGAAAGGCTATGGCAAAAGAACAAGTACAAGCCATTACAAAGATGGAAGAGGACTTTGCTCAGTGGTATACCGATATTGTAAAAAAAGCAGAACTTGTTGATTATTCAAGTGTAAAAGGGTGTATGATTTTACGCCCATATGGTTATGCATTGTGGGAAAATATGCAGAAAGTAATGGATGAAAAACTAAAAGAATCTGGTCATGAAAATGTGTATATGCCAATGTTTATTCCAGAGAGCTTATTACAAAAAGAGAAAGATCATGTTGAAGGATTTGCTCCTGAAGTAGCATGGGTGACACATGGTGGAGATGAAAAGTTAGCGGAGAGACTTTGTGTACGCCCTACATCTGAAACTTTATTCTGTGAGCATTTTTCAAAGATTGTGCAATCATATAATGATTTGCCAAAGCTATATAATCAGTGGTGTTCAGTAGTTCGTTGGGAAAAGACAACGAGACCGTTCCTTCGTACAACTGAATTTTTATGGCAAGAAGGTCATACAATTCATGAAACAGCAGAAGAATCTCAAGCTGAAACGTTAAATATTTTAAATCTATATGCTTCTTTCTGTGAAGACTACTTAGCGATACCGGTAATTAAAGGACAAAAAACAGACAAAGAAAAGTTTGCGGGAGCAAAGGCAACTTATACGATTGAAAGTTTAATGCATGATGGAAAAGCGCTTCAAACAGGAACCTCTCATAACTTTGGGACGAATTTCTCTGAAGCATTTGATATTAAGTTTTTAGATCGTAATGGTAAATGGCAATATGTACACCAAACATCTTGGGGTGTATCAACAAGAATGATAGGTGGACTTATTATGGTTCATAGCGATAATAATGGACTTGTAATGCCGCCGAAAGTTGCACCAGTGCAAGTTGTTATTGTCCCTATTGCTCAGCATAAAGAAGGTGTTTTAGAAAAAGCAACAGAGTTACAAGGACGTATTCAGAAGGTTGCACGTGTAAAAATAGATGCTAGCAATAAAACACCAGGCTGGAAATTTAATGAGTATGAAATGAAGGGCATTCCAATTCGAGTAGAAGTTGGTCCAAAAGATATTGAAAAGAATCAAGTTGTACTTGTAAGAAGAGATACGAAAGAAAAAGAGTTTATATCAATGGATCGATTAGAAGAGCGCATCCCATCATTACTTGAGGAGATTCATCATTCTTTATTTAATAAAGCAAAAGTATATAGAGATGAGAGTACTTATAGTGTGACGAATTTCGAAGAGATGAAAAAAATAGCTGATGAAAAACAAGGCTTTATTAAAGCAATGTGGTGCGGAGAACTAGCTTGTGAAGAAAAGCTAAAAGACGAAGTTGGAGTATCTTCACGTTGCATTCCGTTCGAACAAGAAGGTTTAGCTGACGAATGTATTTGCTGTGGTAAAGAAGCTAAGAAAATGGTGTATTGGGGAAAAGCGTATTAATGCTCTTTTTGATAGATGATGAAAAGGACTTTGGGGTGCATAATAAAATGCAATCCAAAGTCCTTTTTAGTTTTACAATTTGTTTCATGTATTTTTTAGATGGAAGGATGTGTTTTTATTTTGCATTTTTACGGCGAATAAATAGTAACATACCGATTAGGAATGTTGAAAGTCCCATTAAAACAGATGCAGGATAATGTGTTGCCGTATTAGGTAACTTATCGCCTTGTTTTTTCGCGTTATCTTTTACATTGCCACCTTGAGAACCGTTGCCCCCCTGAGAACTGCTATCGCCTTTAATACGGTTGCCGCCTTGAGAGCCGTTGCCCCCCTGAGAACTGCTATCGCCTTTAACACGGTTACCGCCCTGAGAACCACTGCCACCAGAACCGTTGCCACCAGAACCGTTGCCACCAGAACCGTTGCCACCAGAACCGTTGCCACCAGAACCACTGCCACCGGAACCACTGCCACCAGAACCACTGCCACCAGAGCCATTGCCACCAGAGCCATTGCCACCAGAACCACTGCCACCAGAACCGTTGCCACCAGAACCACTGCCACCAGAACCGTTGCCGCCAGAGCCATTGCCATCAGAACCGTTGCCACCAGAGCCACTGCCACCAGAACCGTTGCCACCAGAACCGTTGCCACCGGAACCACTGCCACCAGAACCGTTGCCACCAGAGCCATTGCCATCAGAACCACTGCCACCAGAACCGTTGCCACCGGAACCACTGCCACCAGAGCCGTTACCATCAGAACCACTGCCACCAGAACCGTTGCCGCCAGAGCCATTGCCATCAGAACCACTGCCACCAGAACCGCTGCCACCAGAACCGTTGCCACCAGAACCACTGCCACCAGAACCGCTGCCACCAGAACCGCTGCCACCAGAACCGTTGCCACCAGAACCGTTGCCGTCAGAACCACTATCGTCCTGAGAACCATTGTTTCCTGGAGGTTTATTATTATCTTTTGAATTACCTTCTGCTAAATTATCGTTATTTTGTACAATAGCGTTTGTTATTGGGTGGAAGTTTTCCGTTGCAGCATTACCAATATTTAAGCCGCTAAAAAAGGATAAAGAAAGTGTAGATGCTAAAATGAAGATTTTTGTCATTGTTTTCCTCCTGAAGAAAAAATTATTGTTCCATCTAAAAAATATCCCTTTTGTAATATTTCATAGGAAAAAGAGTTTTATGCAAAAAAAACTATATATAGAAAAAGGTGGTGTATTTCTAAAGAGAGAAAAGAGTTAATGTAAATTCCCTACAAATAGTAGAGTGATGGAGAATTTACACTCATAACAGTAGAGGAAGTGGCAACGGATGAAAGAATATATTGCATTTGATATTGGTGGTACGCAAATTAAATATGGAATTGTTTCAGAAATAGGGGTAGTACTAATGCATAAAAAAATCCCAACAGAAATTCATTTGGGAGGGGAACAAATTGTTCAAAAGCTTATATATTTATCAAAAAAGTTAATGACTGAACATGATATTTCCGGAATTGGTATGAGTACAGCCGGAATTGTTGATATTGATAAAGGAGTTATAACGGGAGGGGTGGATCATATTCCACATTATGCTGATATTTCTATTGTTGAGAGATTACAAGAAATATTAAAAGTTCCTGTATCTATTGAAAATGATGTTAATTGTGCAGCCTTTGGTGAGAAATGGAAAGGGACTGGGAGGGGAGAAAGTGATTTTATTATGCTCACGCTTGGAACGGGGATTGGTGGAGCGATTGTTATAAATGGGGAATTATACCGTGGACATTCGTTTGGAGCTGGGGAATGGGGGAATATGTTAATAGAAGGGAAAACTTTTGAGGAGGTTGCCTCAATTTCGGGATTAATTCATCTTGTACGAAGATATAAAGGTGAAGAAGAGTGGGATGGTAAAACAATTTTTGAATTATATGATAAGGGTGATAGTGGTGTTACTCAAGCCGTGAAGATTTTCTTTAAACATTTGGCGATTGGAATTAGTAACCTTGCTTATATTTTTAATCCGAAAATGATTATTATTGGTGGGGGAATTACTGAAAGAGGAGATGCTTTCTTAAATGAAGTGAAGGAAGAGATAGGAACATACTTAAATCAAGAGATTTATAGTAATTGTGAGATTAAACTTGCGCAAAGCGGCAATTGTGCAGGAATGATTGGTTCCATTTACCACTTCTTACATCATCATAAGTAAATTATATGGATGTTTTCATATAATTGAGAATTTATCCTTTTTCTCACTAGATAAATAATGCTACAATATAAGAGAAGAATACAATATTTTCCGATTCGGAAAATGCTTTGTAGAAAGGAAGAAACTTCATGCCTATTATTTTAGAAAAAGGACAAAAGATCGATTTAACGAAAGGACAACCGAGAGTGGCAAAACTGCAGGTTGGCTTGGGCTGGGATCCAATTGGGCAATCAGGTGGTTTTCTGTCTTCTTTATTTGGAAGTAAACCAAATGTAGATTGTGATGCATCTGTTGTTATGTTAGAAGGAGATCGTTTTTTAAACAAAAATGATCTAGTTTATTTTGGCAACAAACTTTCTACTTGTGGTAGTATCATTCATTCAGGAGATAATTTAACAGGTAAAGGTGCTGGTGATGACGAAACAATTTTCGTAGAATTACATAAAGTTCCGAGCCGTATTAATCGTTTAGTATTCGTTGTAAATATCTATGACTGTGTAAATCGTCGTCAAGATTTTGGAATGATTCGCAATGCATATATTCGTATTCAAAACCCACAAACAGGTGAAGAATTAGCACGTTATAACTTGTCAGATAATTACGCTGGCAAAATGACTTTAATTGCAGGGGAAATGTATCGAGACGGAAACGAATGGAAGTTTTCAGCAGTTGGAGAAGGAACACAAGATAAAAACTTAAGTGAGATTGTATCACGTTACCAATAAGATAAACCAAGGAGGAATTGTATATGGCATCAATTTCATTGAAAAAAGGACAAAAGGTAGACTTAACAAAAACAAACCCAGGTCTTTCGAAAGTTCTTGTAGGACTTGGTTGGGATACGAATCGTTATGACGGACAAAGCGATTTCGATTTAGATGTTAGTATCTTCTTAGTAGGTGCTAACGGTAAAGTTTCAGGAGCAGAGGATTTCGTTTTCTATAATAACCCAAAAGGTGCGAATGGTGCTGTAGAGCATTTAGGAGATAACCGTACAGGTGAAGGTGAAGGCGACGATGAAACAATTAAAATAGACTTAAAAAATGTTCCTGCACATATCGAACGTATTTGCTTCACAATCACAATTTATGATGGTGAAGGCCGTAGCCAAAACTTCGGACAAGTTTCTAACTCTTTCGTACGCATTATGGATGAAGAAAAGAATGCAGAATTAATTCGTTACGATTTAGGAGAAGATTTCTCTATTGAAACTGCAGTAGTAGTAAGTGAATTATACCGTCACGCAGGTGAGTGGAAATTCAATGCAATCGGAAGTGGATTCCAAGGTGGATTAGGTTCTCTATGTAATAACTTTGGTTTAGATGTAGAGTAATAGACTTATATATCCATCAGTGAAATGTATATTTACTGATGGATATATTTTTTGAAATTAAAATATAGAGGTGAATATGCATGGTTATTCAATTACAAAAAGGACAGAAAATTGATTTAGCTAAAACAAGCCCAGGTTTATCAAGAGCGGTAATTGGTCTTGGATGGGATATTAAATCTTATGATGGTGGATCTGATTTCGATTTAGATGCATCTGCCTTTTTATTAGATGCGAACGGGAAATGTACGAAGGAAACTGATTTTATTTTCTATAATAATTTACAGTCTCCTTGTGAATCAGTTTTACATACAGGAGATAACCGTACAGGTGAAGGTGACGGTGATGATGAGCAACTTGTTGTAGATTTGAAAAAGGTTCCAGCAGATGTTCATAAAATTGCTATTACAGTTACAATTTATGATGGTGAAGGTCGTAATCAAAACTTTGGACAGGTTGCAAATGCATTCGTTCGTTTAGCAAATGAAGAAACAAACGAAGAAGTTCTTCGTTTTGATTTAGGGGAAGATTTCTCCATTGAAACAGCAGTTGTCTTTTGTGAATTATACCGTCATAATGGACAGTGGAAGTTTAATGCAGTAGGAAGTGGTTTCCAAGGTGGCTTAGGTGCGCTTGTAAGAGCGTATGGCTTGGATGCATAAGAAGGGAAACGACATTCGTTTCCTTTTTTTGACCTTTCTATAAATCTAGCAAAGAATAGGGGATAAAGGTAAGATGAGTATTTTGCAAGGAATCCTTGATACGTATGCTCAGTTTTTTGACTTGGACATGTGGATTAAAGTGTTGCAAGATCCAGTATCTTGGGGATTAATCGGTACACTTGTTGTACTTGAAGGGTTACTATCTGCTGATAACGCACTTGTGTTAGCGGTAATGGTAAAACACCTTCCGGAAGAGAAACGTAAAAAAGCATTATTCTATGGACTTATTGGAGCGTATGTATTCCGATTTATCGCGATTGGAATTGGAATGTACTTAATTAAATTAGCATGGGTAAAAGTGTTAGGTGCACTTTACTTAGCTTGGCTTTCAATTAAATACTTCATTGATAAACGAAAAGGTAATGCAGAAGAAGAGGAAGCTGATGGTATGAACCAAAATAGTATTCTCTTCAGAATGTTCGGTGTTTTCTGGGGAACGGTGGCGATGGTTGAATTAATGGATATCGCGTTCTCTGTAGATAGCGTACTTGCTGCGTTTGGTGTATCGAATGAAGTTTGGATTTTACTATTAGGTGGAATGCTCGGTATTTTAATGATGCGTGGTATCGCTGGCGTATTTTTAAAATTGTTAGAGCGTATTCCAGAACTTGAAACGACAGCCTATATTTTAATCTTAATTATTGCAGTAAAAATGCTACTGTCTGTTATTCATATTGAAGTAAGTCATACAGCGTTCTTTATTATTTTAGTTGTAGCGTTTGGAGCAACATTTATACTTCACTACATGAAGAATTCTGGACAAGCTAAAGAAGAAGTTGCAGTTACTAAAAATGAACATAAATAATTGAAATGGGTTTGCTCGTTATGCGAGCGCCCATTTTTTATAACTAAAAATAGTTTATAATAGAAGAGAGACTTTATAAAAAACGTAAATGTTTTTGGAGGTGAACTGTTGTGTTTTCACGTTTTACACTTCAACCATGTGCATTAAAAGAAGAATCAGATTTAAAGCAATTTGAAGCGCTTTTAGAAAAACGTCCACAATATGAACTGACAGAGAATGAGATGAAGTTTAGTTATATAGCAACTCGTATTCTTGGTGTTCCCAATGATGTAGATGAATATTTCAATGAGTTATTTGATTATAGTGAAGCAAAAGGGATCGAGGTTTTGCATGAACAAAATTTAAATAAGGTAATTGATCCCGAAAAACTGCGCCATATTCAAGAAGTTTTTACATTACATCAAGAAGCACCGAATGGACTTACAGTAAATAGACTTGTAGCCCATTTGTCTGGAAAACAACTATTACCGCAAGTAGACAATCCTGACTTACAGCATTATATACATACGACGTTTATTTCGGTATTAAAATTGTATGAAAAACAACATAATCAATCTTTAAAAACAGAAGGGTTCCGTCGTTTCTTAATCGATATGATTAAATTAAGTGAAAATTACGTAACGAAGTGGTTCTCTACGATTAATTATAAGAAACAAATGCCGCGTATCGTTTGGTACGGTGATGCGACGGAGAGTCGTATATATTTCTTATACTTTCTTATTATGCTCGGCTGCGATGTGCTTTATTATCACCCTGAAGGAAAAGATGGGTTTGAGAATATAGATGAGGAAGGAAGGACTTTTGTCGTATCTCATTCGGGCCGTATTTCATTGGAATCATTTCCCGATCGGCGTCGTGAGCGCGTCGCAACAGTAGCTTATCAAGCTTCAAAAGAAATCGAGCAAGTACTTCACCACGATAATTCACTGCTGTATAAGCCGTGGCAATTCCGTTCATATACACCTGTAGCACGTACATTAAAAACAACATATGATGAACTCTTTTTAATTACGAAAGAAAAGGCATTTGTACGCCCAACCTTCTTTGTTGAAAACAAGCATATTTATATTCCTTCTTTATTTGCAAAAATATCAGGTGTGTCAAAGAATGATAAAGAATATTTTCAACGATTAAAGGCTGTTACATCATTTGATAACAGTTTATTAATTAATACATTTCCGTTTACGAAAGAACAAAAAGCGAATTTCCAATATCATTATCGAGATGCATTGGACCGCGGGGGAAAATTACATCCAGATTTAATTATGAATAGTCATTGGTGGCCGCATAAACGTTTACCAGAAGGTTTACAGCATGGTATTGCAGAGGCAATCATTCATACGTGCGAAAGTGAAATGTGTAAACCAATTGCGAAAGAGACGAAACAAGATGTAGCACTTTATGTTTTTGCACAGCTTTCTCAAATTCCACCGAACATTTTAGAGCAACTTGAGAAATTTGATTATTCGCAAGAAGTACCGAAAATTGTTATATTTAATAATGAGAAGAGCGGAGAATTAAGCCGTTCTGATGCTGTTTTATTATTGTTTTTAAATCAAATTGGAGTAGATGTATTCCACTTCAACCCAACGGGGAGAAACGATATTGAACCGTATATTGAAGTAGGAGCATTTGATTCACATTGGCTTGAAGAAGTTAATTTCGACCTTGAGTTTCATGGTTCATCAGCCTATAAAAATTTATCACAAACAATAAAAGGACTATTTCGTCCATTTTTATAAGGAAAGGGAGAATACCATATGAAT
>Ga0209130_1001867_pt1 | contig 12049 bp, 11 predicted proteins | sample AraplaMF_Cvi_mLB_FD_184264 | JGI IMG/M metagenome (GOLD analysis project Ga0209130, IMG submission 184264) | Arabidopsis root microbial communities from the University of North Carolina, USA - plate scrape MF_Cvi_mLB (SPAdes) (version 2) | ecosystem: Host-associated > Plants > Roots > Endosphere...
GCTTCTACCTGTCGCTGGACGATCCGCTCCTGCGCATCTTCGCCGGCGACCGCGTGCGCGCGATCATGGACCGCCTGAAGATGCCGGAAGGCGAACCGATCGAAGCGGGCATCGTGTCCCGTTCCATTGAATCCGCACAGCGCAAGGTTGAAGCCCGCAACTTCGACATCCGTAAGCAGCTGCTGGAATACGACGACGTCGCCAACGACCAGCGCAAGGTGATCTACTCGCAGCGTAACGAGCTGCTGGAAGCGACCGACATTTCGGAAACCATCATGAGCCTGCGCCACGGCGTGTTCACCGACGTGGTGCGCACTTACGTGCCGGAAGAATCGGTGGAAGAGCAGTGGGATATCCCGGCGCTGCAGAAGACCCTGGCGCAAGAGTGGATGCTCGACGTCCCGCTGGTCGAAATGATGGAAAAGGAAAGCAGCATCACCGACGACGACATCGTCGAACGTGTGATCGCCGCGGCCGATGCCGCATACCAGGCCAAGGTCGATATCGTGTCGAAGGAAGCCTTCGGCGGCTTCGAGCGCAACGTCATGCTGCAGTCGGTGGATACCCACTGGCGCGAGCACCTGGCAGCGTTGGACCACCTGCGCCAGGGTATTCACCTGCGCGGTTATGCGCAGAAGAATCCTAAGCAGGAATACAAGCGCGAGGCGTTTGAACTGTTCGGCACCATGCTGGACATGATCAAGAACGACGTGATCCGCATGGTGATGATGGTGCGCATCCAGTCCCGCGAAGAGGTCGAGGCAGCGGAAGCGGCCATGAACCAGTCGCACGTCGAGAACGTGCACTACCAGCACGCCGACTTCAACCCGAACGCGGCGCCGGAAGAACTGCTGGCCCCGACCGCCATGCCGGCTGGCGACCTGGAAGCTGCGATGAACCAGGGCTTCAAGGTTGGCCGCAACGATCCATGCCCATGCGGCAGCGGCAAGAAGTTCAAGGCTTGCCACGGCAAGCTGGCTTGATGGCCTGAGGGCTGGAACGAAACCGGGGCTTGCCCCGGTTTTTTTATGGGCTTGAACAATGAAGAATCACATGTCGCCATCCTCTGTGTTCTCACTCAACCTGTTGGCCTGGACGAAACGGCGAGCTCCGCGGCGGCCATGCGCGTCTCCACACCCAATTTCGTAAGCACGTGCTCTAGGTGCTTGTTCACAGCGGGCTGGCTGGTGCCGAGGATGTTGCTGATTTCGTGGTTGCTCTTGCCTTCGCTGACCCAGTGCAGCACTTCGGCTTCGCGCTGGGTCAGTTGGTGCTTCGCCATCAGTGATTGGACCAAGGCGTCGTCCGCTTCTTCGCGCAGCACCACGCTCCACTGGACCGCCTCATCCGCCTCGCCAAGCGCGAAGATCAGGCGCCGCGTGCCTTGCGCAATGACCAGCGCCGCTGCCTCTTCGCCGGCGGAGCGCGCGAGCACGGCGCGCTGCAGCCAGGGCGATACCTGCGGCGGCAGCGTCGATTTTGCTTGGGCCGGGAAGTAGGTGTCCAGCCATTGCCGGGCCAGCGGTGTCTGCCAGATGATACGTTCGTCCGGGTCGACCGCCAGCACGGCGTGGCCGAAGGCGTCGAGAGCGCTCCGGGCCTGGCTGGCCAGGCGAGCATTCTGCGTGTGGGCCCGGATGCGCGCCAGCATTTCGTTCTGGCGCACTGGTTTGGTCACATAGTCGCTGCCCCCGGCCTGGAACGCCGCCGCCACCTGCTCGTTTTCCGGCTGTCCCGTCATGAAAATCACCGGGATCGTGCGGGTTTGCAGGTCCTCTTTCAAACGGCGGCAGACTTCAAAGCCATCCATGCCGGGCATCACGGCGTCAAGCAGTACGATGTCTGGAATCAGTGTCCGGGCCTGTTCCAAGGCGGCAGTGCCACTGTCGGCGACCACCACGAAATATCCCGATTCATCCAGCGCGTTGTGCAAAACGGCCAGATTTTCGGGCATATCGTCGACCACCAGCACCAGCTGGCCTTGAGAGCGATCAATCGTTTGTGGCATGGCATGCTCCCTCTAGCGGCTGTTTGATGCGGCGCAAATCCAGGAACGCGATCGCACCAAATGCGGTATGGGCCACGCGAAAAATGGACCATTTGCGAAAAGATGCGCGGCGTGAAGCGCAAGGCGTAGTCTTCGATGGTTTCATTCGCGACCCAGGTATTGTAGTCGCGCCGTATCTTGACGATGCGCTGAACCGTTTTGGTGCGTCGGCTTTCCAAGTTTGGTGCAAAGGTGTTCATGGGGGGCGCGTTGTTCTTGCTGGCTACTGCATTAATGCAATTACTATGCCCATTTGCCCAGTCACGTAATTGGTATGGGTCTTGCTTGTTGAGTGGCATGACCGATCCCCTTCCCGAGAATTTGATTGGACTGTGTTTGATGGTCCTCAGCCTGGGCCTGAAGCACGGCTTCGACGCTGACCACCTGGCGACAATCGATGGACTGGCGCGCTGGAATATGCCGGCCCGTCCAGGCCTGGCGCGTCAGTGCGGCGCCTGGTTCTCTTTGGGCCACGGCGCCGTGCTGATCGCCATCGCAATTGCGCTCAGCACACTGGCCGGCTACTGGCAGCCGCCTGTATGGCTTGAGTTGTGCGGCGCCTGGGTCTCTATCGCCTTCCTGGCCGGCTTGGGGCTGGTGAATGTCCATACATTGCTCAGCGCACCCGTCGGGCAGGTGGTCGCGCCGGTGGGATTGAAGGGGCGCTTCCTCGGCCGTCTTGCCGTCGCATCGGGACCGGGCGGGATCGCGCTGGTGGGCGCTTTGTTCGCCTTGTCCTTCGACACTGTGACTCTTGCCAGCCTGTTTGCCGTGACCGGCGCCCAGTTCGGCGGCTGGCAGCATGCACTGCTGCTGGGTGTGATGTTTACGCTGGGGATGCTGGTGGCCGACGGCGTGCATGGTGTCTGGATTGCGCGCCTGCTGCGCCGTAGCGGCCAAGCGGCAGCGCAGGCTTCGCGCATCATGGGCTGGGTGGTGGCCGGCGCGAGTTTTCTGGTCGCGGGCTTCGGCATGTTGAAGCTCTCGTCGCCTGTCATCGGGGCCTGGAGTGAGGGCAAGGAGTTGGCCTTCGGCGCGGCGCTGTTGGCCGTGCTGGCTGGCAGTTTCCTGCTGACGATGGTCATGGCGCGCTCGCGTGCAACGGCGCCTTCCGATGCATCCCTGGGTTAGCGGAGGCGCCCATGCGCATTGACCATCCTGCCGCAACCCTGCCCCCGGCCTCGTGGCGCGCCAGCCTGGTGCTGGGCTATGCGCGCGCCGGCGCTGCAACGCGGCTGGTACAGCGCGCGCACAGCGGTCCGCTGCGCGTACAGAAGGCGTTCTATCCGGAAGGGGAGACCGTCTGCCATAACATCGTGCTGCATCCGCCGGCCGGCATCGCAGGCGGCGATGAACTGTGCATCGACATCGCGGCCGATGCCGCGGCACATGCCCTGCTGACCACGCCGGGCGCGGCCAAGTGGTATCGCGCCAACGGCAAGCCGGCCTCGCAGCGGGTCAGTATCCGGCTGGGACAAGACGCACGCCTGGAATGGCTGCCGCAGGAAACAATCTTCTTCGATGCCACCGATGCCAACCTGCTGCAAGAAGTCGACCTTGCCCCCGGGGCGCGCTACCTTGGCTGCGACATCCTGTGCTTTGGGCGAAGCGCCAGTGGTGAACGCTTTGCGCGCGGCGCGGTGCGCCAGCAACTCCAGGTGCGCCAGGCCGGCCGCCTGCTGTGGTGGGACCAGGGCGTGCTGCATGGCGGCAGCAGCGCGATGCAAAGTCCGCACGTACTGGGCGGTGCCACGGTCTGCGCCACCTTGTTGGCGGCGGGACGTGCCGCCGATGCTGCACTCATCGCACAGTTGCGCGCGCTGGACCCGGCACTGGGCGTAACTTCGCTCAAGACCGTGCTGGCCGTGCGCTACCTGGGCCACGATACCGAACAGGCGCGCCGGCTGATGTCGCAAGCCTGGCAAGCCTTGCGCCCGCACTGGATGGAGCGCCCCGCAACTGAACTCCGGATATGGAATACCTGATATGGACCTCTCTCCACGCGAAAAAGACAAACTGCTGCTGTTCACCGCTGCACTGCTGGCTGAACGCCGCCGTGCACGCGGCCTCAAACTGAACTATCCGGAAGCTGTGGCCCTGATCAGCGCTGCGATCCTGGAGGGCGCACGCGATGGCAAGACGGTGGCCCAGTTGATGTCCGAGGGTACGCAGGTGCTGTCGCGGGAAGATGTCATGGAGGGCGTGCCCGACATGATCCCCGACATCCAGGTCGAAGCGACATTCCCCGACGGGACCAAGCTGGTCACCGTCCACCATCCTATTGTTTGAGGTCAGCATGATACCTGGCGAATACCTGCTCGAAGATGGCGACATCACGCTCAACGCCGGCCGTGCCGGCTGCACCGTGGTGGTGGCCAATAGCGGCGACCGGCCGGTGCAGGTCGGGTCGCATTTCCACTTTTTCGAAGTCAACGAAGCGCTGCAGTTCGATCGTGCACAGGCGCGCGGCATGCGGCTCGATATCGCCGCCGGCACCGCAGTGCGCTTCGAGCCCGGCCAACGCCGCACAGTGCAACTGGTGGCACTGGCCGGCACGCGCCACGTCTATGGCTTCAATGCCCGCGTGATGGGCGCATTGGATGGGGAGGCGTAATGGCACAGATTTCGCGCCGCGCGTATGCGGAAATGTTCGGGCCGACCAAGGGCGACCGCATCCGCCTGGCGGATACTGAACTGTTCATCGAAATCGAACATGACTATGCCATTCCCGGCGAGGAGGTGAAATTCGGCGGCGGTAAAGTGATCCGCGACGGCATGGGGCAATCCCAGCTGCCGCACCGGGACGTGATGGATACGGTAATCACCAATGCCGTGATCCTCGACCACTGGGGCATCGTGAAAGCCGATATCGGCTTGAAGGACGGCCAGATCGCCGCCATCGGCAAGGCCGGCAATCCCGACATCCAGCCCGGCGTCACGATGGCCATCGGCGGCGCCACTGAGATCATTGCGGGCGAGGGCATGATCGTCACCGCCGGCGGGGTCGACACGCACATCCATTTCATTTGCCCGCAGCAGATCGAAGAAGCGTTGGCGTCCGGCGTGACCACCATGATCGGCGGCGGCACCGGGCCGGCCGTCGGCACGGCCGCGACGACCTGCACACCCGGGCCCTGGCACATCCACTCCATGCTGGCTGCGGCCGACGCCTTCCCGATGAACCTGGGCTTCCTGGGCAAGGGCAATGTCAGCCTGCCGCTCCCGCTGGAAGAGCAGATCGAGGCAGGCGCCATTGGCCTCAAGCTGCACGAGGACTGGGGCAGCACGCCGGCGGCCATCGATAACTGCCTGACGGTGGCGGACCGCATGGACGTGCAGGTCGCCATCCATACCGACACGCTGAACGAAGGCGGCTTCCTGGAAGCGACGCTGGCGGCCTTCAAGGACCGCACGATCCACACGTTTCATACCGAAGGAGCGGGCGGTGGCCATGCGCCGGACATCATCGCGGCGGTCGGCCAGTCCAATGTGTTGCCTTCCTCAACCAACCCGACCCGCCCGTTCACCGTCAACACGCTGGACGAGCACCTGGACATGCTGATGGTGTGTCATCACCTGGACGCCGCCATCGCCGAGGACGTGGCCTTTGCCGAATCGCGCATCCGCCGCGAAACCATCGCGGCAGAGGACATCCTGCACGACCTGGGAGCGATTTCGATGATGTCCTCCGACTCGCAGGCCATGGGCCGTGTCGGCGAAGTCATCATGCGTACCTGGCAGACCGCACACAAGATGAAGGTGCAGCGCGGCCCGCTGCCGGGCGACGACAGCCGCAACGACAACACGCGCGTCAAGCGCTACGTGGCCAAGTACACCATCAATCCCGCCATCGCGCATGGCGTAGCGCACGTGGTGGGCTCGCTGGAAGTGGGCAAGCTGGCCGACCTGGTGCTGTGGCGGCCGGCCTTCTTCGGCGTCAAGCCGTCGATGATCTTGAAAGGCGGCATGATCGCCTGCGCCCAGATGGGCGACCCGAACGCCTCGATCCCCACGCCGCAGCCGGTGTACACGCGGCCGATGTTCGGCGCCTTCGGCGGCGGCTTGAAGAAGTCGCTGACCTTTGTGTCGCAAGCTGCTTTCGAGGCCGGCGTGGCGCAGCGCCTCGGCCTGGCCAAGCGTGTGGTACCCGTGCGCGCCACCCGCCAGTTGCGCAAGGCCGACATGATCCACAACGGCGCGGCCCCGCATATGGAGGTGGACCCCGAAACCTATGAAGTGCGCGCCGACGGCCAGTTGCTGGTTTGCGAAGCTGCGCCCGTGCTGCCGATGGCGCAGCGCTATTTCCTGTTCTGATTGAGCGATGACCATGCTGACCCTGCATACGAAACTGCCCGCCGCCGAAAGCATCGACGGCGAACTGGTACTGACTTACGACCGGCGCGAGAAGTGCCGCCAGCGCGCGCGCCTGCGCTCCGGCGAGGAGATTGCCCTGTTCACTGCGCGCGGCACGGTGCTGCGCGACGGCGACCTGCTGACCGGCGAGACCGGCTTTGTGGCGCGCGTGCGTGCGGCTGCGGAGCCGGTCTACACCGTGCGCGCCAGCGATGCGCATGGGCTGCTGCGCTGTGCTTTCCACCTCGGCAACCGCCATAGCCAGGTGGAGGTGGGCGATGGCTTCCTGCGCATCCGGGTCGATCCGGTGCTGCGCGACATGCTGGCCGGCCTGGGCGCGGTGGTCACGGAAGACATGGCGGCTTTCGAGCCCGAGGCCGGGGCCTATTCTGGCGGCCATGCGCACGGCCACCCGCTGGCGCCGGTGCCGCTGCGGCAAAAGATCCATCGCCCTGCTGACGCGTGACGATGGAAGCGCAGGCGCTGCTGCATCTGCTGCAATTCGCCAGCCCGGCGCTGCCGATTGGCGCCTACAGCTATTCGCAAGGCCTGGAGGCGGCGCTGGAGCAAGGCAGCGTGCATGACGCCGCAACTGCACGCGACTGGATGTGCAGCATGCTGCACGAAGTGCTGGCGCGCTGGGACGCTCCGCTGTTCTGGCGCCTGCTGCGTGCCCACGCGGCAGGCGATGCGGCGGCTGCGTCACGCTGGGCCGAGCGCTACCTGGCTTCGCGCGACACGGCGGAATTGCGCGCGGAATCGGTGCAGATGGGCTTTTCGCTGGCGCGCCTCTTGGCCGAACTGGAGTTGGCGCCGGCCGCCGAAGGAGAGGAAGCCTATCTGGCCGCGCTGGCGCGGGCCGTGCATGCGCTGGGCGTCCCGCACGAGGCGGCGTTGCTGGCCATGTTGTTCGGCTGGGCCGAGAACCAGGTGCTGGTGTGCGTCAAATCCATCCCGCTAGGGCAGGTGGCGGGGCAGCGGCTGCTGCTGTCGCTGCGCCCGGAAATCGAAGAAGTGGCCCGTGCCGCGCAAGCGTTGGCGGACGAAGAGATGTCCAACTGGGCGCCCGGGCTGTCCCTGCTGTCGATGCGGCACGAAGTGCAGCACGGCAGGCTTTACCGTTCATAAAGGAATTTACGATGGCATCCAATCCCCTGCGCGTCGGCATCGGCGGCCCGGTCGGCTCCGGCAAGACCGCCCTTTGCGAAATGCTGTGCAAAGCCATGCGCGACGATTACGACATGGCCGTGATCACCAACGACATCTACACCCGCGAGGACATGGAGATCCTGCTGCGTGCCCAGGCGCTGCCGCCGGAGCGCCTGATGGGCGTGGAGACGGGCGGTTGCCCGCACACTGCGATCCGCGAGGACGCTTCGATCAACCTGGAAGCGATCGCGCGCCTGCAAGCGGATTTTCCCGCGCTCGACCTGATCCTGGTCGAATCCGGCGGCGACAATCTCGCCGCGACCTTCAGTCCCGAGCTGTCGGACCTGACCCTGTATGTGATCGACGTGGCGGGCGGCGAAAAGATCCCGCGCAAGGGCGGGCCCGGTATCACGCGCTCCGACCTCCTGATCATCAACAAGACGGACCTGGCGCCGCATGTGGGCGCCGACCTGGACGTCATGGCGCGCGACGCCGCACGGCAGCGGGGCGATCGTCCCTTCGTGTTTACCAACTTGCGCAGCGGGCAGGGCGTGCAGCAAGTGGTCAGCTTCATTCGCGAGCAGGGTTTGCTGAGCGCGCCACGTTCGCAGGAGGCGGCCTAGTCCCTTTGCGGCGAACTGGCCGGAAGCGAGATGCGGACCGTGGTACCTTCACCCGGTGCCGACTCGATTGCGATACGCCCACCCATCACGCCGGTGACGATGTTGTAGACGATGTTCATGCCGAGCCCAGTGCCGCCATTGCCCATTTTGGTAGTGAAGAAGGGATCGAAGACCTTGCGCTGCACTTCTTCCGGCATGCCGGCGCCATTGTCGCGGAAGACGACCTCGACCTGCCCGTCCTCGGCGGCGCGGGCGGTCAGCCAGAGCTGGCCGCTGGTGCGCCCTTCGAAGGCGTGCATCAGGGCGTTGTTGATCAAGTTGTTGAAGACCTGGTAAAGGCTGCCAGGATAGGAATCGAGCTCCAGCTCGTAAGGCACGTCGACTTCCATCTGGATTGCGCTGCGGCGCAGGCGTGGCGTATAGGTCGCGGCGGTATCGAGGGCGACGGCGCGCAGGCGGAAACGGCGGCGCTGGTCGTTGGTCTGGTCGACCGCAATCTGCTTGAACGAGGCAATCAGGGAGGCGGCTTTTTCAAGTGAACTGGAAATCAGCCCGCACGCGAGCTGGACTTCTTCAAGGTGGTGATTCAGGGTGGAGCGCCGTACCGAGCCGTCGGCCACCGATTGCTTGAATTCCTTCACGCGGTCATCGAGCGCAGTGGAAGCCAGCAGGCTGTTGCCAATCGGCGTATTCAGTTCGTGCGCGATGCCAGCCACCAGGGAACCGAGGGAGGCCATCTTTTCAGAGGCAATCAAATCATGTTGCGTGCGCTGCAAGGTTTCCAGCGCGTGCGACAGGTCGCGGTTGGCCTGTTCCAGCGCTGCGGATCGTTCGCGCACGCGGCTCTCCAAGGCGTCGTTCAATTCACGCAGCTGCTGCTTGGCCTTCATCTCCTGCGTCAGGTCGAGCAGCGCCCAGATGATGGCCTGCTTGCCGTCCAACAGCAGCGAGGAAGACCAGATGGCCACTTGTCCCGGCCCGCCGTCCGGCAGCACCACATTCGCCATTTCGCCGCGCACCACGCCATGCAGGCGATATTCGTTCCAGATCCGTTGGCGCTCCTGCGGCGATGCCCAGAACGCCACTTCGTCCGAGCGCCTGCCAATCAATTCATGCAGCGGGGTACCGAAGGTGCGGGCCAGCGCCTGGTTGGCGGCGACGATGCGGCCCTCCTGGTCGGACACCGACAGCGGCAGCGGCGTCATGTCGAACAGGGTGCGGAAGCGTTCCTCCGATTCGCGCAGGCGGCGCTGCGATTCTTCCAGTTGCGCGATGCGTTCGCGCAGGGCAGCGCTCATCAGGTTGAGCGAATGGGTCACCACTTCCAGTTCGTCGCCGCCGCTTTCGGGCAACTGGCTGAACTGGCCTTGCGCCAGCTTTTCCGAATGGCGTGCCAGCGCGCCAAGGCGTTTGCCGACGCCGCGCGTCATCGCGTAGAACAGCAACAGGGCCAGTGCAAAGCCGAGCAGGGCGATCAGGCCGCCCTGGCGCAGCACGTCGTCGCGCGCCAGCACCAGGTCGACTGTGGAGAGGCCGAAGTGCAGCATGCCCACCTGGTTATCTTTCAGCAGCAGCGGTGCCTGCGCATGCAGCAGGTTGCCGTCGGCGGAAGTGCGCACACCGCCGCCCAATTGGGCCTGGCGTAGCGATTCGGGCATGAATTCGGGACGCTCGCCTGCTTCCAGCACCGTTTCGCCGGAAGCGTCGAGGATCACGATATAGCGCAGGAAGCTGTCGCGCGGATCGGACAGCATTTCCGACCAATAGCTGCGCAGTTCGCCGAGGCGGCCGCTGCTGGCATAGGGCGTCAGGGTCAGGTTGAGGTTGACAGCGTATTCGTGGGCGACCCGGTCGGCATTGCGGCTGACGGCATTGGTCATCAGGCGCAGGCTGTTACCGATCAACAGGGCCACCACCACGGCTTGGACGAAAGCGCTCAGCAGCAGGAATTTCGCGCGCAGCGAAAGTTTCAAGGCGATTCCCCAGGATTCAAAATGTCCACCTTGGGGTCAGGAACAAAAGTGGACATTTCCTTGAGAAATGTCCACTTTTGTTCCTGACCCCAAGGTGGACATTTTTATTGATTAATTATTAGGCTATTGTATCGCTTCATTAGTGAAAGTTGCCGCAATCTAAAAAAAACGCCGCCCGGCTGTTGCGGGGCGGCGTTGGCGCGTAGCGGGCGCAGTAAAGGTCGTCGGCTTATGGCAGGGTCAGGATGACCTTGACGCTGTCGTCCACAGCCGATTTGTCGATGTAGCCGATGGCTTTCGGATCGTCCGCCACGGCCTTCTTCACCTCGGCGTTGGACTTGAATTCCTTCGGTGGCGTGGCCTTGCCGGTGAACACCAGCTTGGACCAGATGGCTTTCACCTGGGCGGGGTCCTTGTCGGCGACTTTCTGGTAGAAGTCGGCGCGGATCTTGGAGCCTTCAGCCTGGTCCACCGGGGTGAACATGGCCGATTTGCCGAGGAAGAACTGGGACGCCTGTTCCGAGAACATGCGCGAAGCCGGATTGTCCTTGTTGACGATCACGACGATTTCAGCCGATGCCGGCAGGGCTGCGGCAGCAAGTGCCGAAGCGAAGAGGGCGGTCAGGATTTTTTTCATGGCCATGGCTCCTTAGAACACGAAGTCGATGCCGGCGGCATAGACGTTCACGCTCTTGTCATAGGTCATCACGCCGGAAGGCAGGATCAGGGAGCCGCCTTTCACTTGTGGCTTGACGTGGTCGATCTGCACTTTCAGGGCCAGCGACTTGGCGAAGTCCCAGCGCATGCCGACCAGGTCGGACTTCTGCTCAGGCGATACCAGCAGGCCGCGCACGGCGCCGTAGGTTGCCGCCAGCGGGTGGGCCGCAGGCACGGTCGGTACGGTCACGGAAGAACCGGCACCTTTGTAGTAGGCGTGGGCGTAGTAAGGCAGCACTTTGCCGAAGCGGTAGCCAGCCATGATGTAACCGGAGTTGGTTTCCGGGATGTAGACCGGCTCGTGGGCACGGCGCTGGGCATATTCCGCCTGCAGCACGATGTTCTTCCAGTCCATCGTCAGGCCGATTTCGGTGAAGCTCATCTTCTTGCCGCCCTTCAGGGTCAGGTCGTCGGCGAGCTGGATGGCGGAAGGCACCTTGGTCGCGGCCAGGCCGTCGGTCAGGGCGTTGATCGGGGCCAGGTTGTTGACTTCGATCTTGGCGCGGGCGTGCGCCAGGCGGGCGGTGAACGGGCCGTATTCGGCCGTCACGGCAGCGCCGAACACCGGCGACTGGTGCTTGGCCACGGAGCCGCCACCGGTCGGGATGTACAGCTTGCCGCGGCTCACGCCGCCGAAGCCTTGCACGGTGACGTTGGTGTCGCCGAAGGCGTGCTGCCAGTTGACGTCAGCGCCGTCCATGTTTTCGATCGGCGCCTGACCGTACATTTCGATTGGCGGGCGCATCATGGTGTTGGCGTAGCCGACGTTCTGGTAGTCGGAGATCAGGAAGGCAGGCAGCACCACGCGGCCCAGGCGCACATTGGTCTCGTCGTTCAGTTTGTACTTCAGGAAGCCCCAAGTCAGGTCGGTGGTGAACTGCTGGCTGGTGTTCTTGCGGGTCAGCACCTGCACGGTGCCCGACAGGCTGTCGTTGAAGGCGTAGGTCGCTTGCAGGCCGAGGTTGCTGTCCAGGCCGATGCGCGGCGAGTCGCCGGTGCCCGCCGCCTGGTTGTAGCGTGCGAATTTTGCGTCATCGGAGTTGGTCTTGGCCACACCCAGGGTGCCAAAGCCACTGATACTCAGGTTGCCGTCGCCCAGGGTACCGGCCTGAGCCATCATGCTGGTAGCAGCCAGCATAGCGGCGGCGAGAAGCTGTTTCTTCATGAAAGTGATCCGATCGAGTGTT
>Ga0209130_1001868_pt1 | contig 12048 bp, 12 predicted proteins | sample AraplaMF_Cvi_mLB_FD_184264 | JGI IMG/M metagenome (GOLD analysis project Ga0209130, IMG submission 184264) | Arabidopsis root microbial communities from the University of North Carolina, USA - plate scrape MF_Cvi_mLB (SPAdes) (version 2) | ecosystem: Host-associated > Plants > Roots > Endosphere...
TCACGTTCAAAGTCGATCCAGACCGTGCCCTTCCGTCAATCCACGCAACCTCTTGCGCTCAGCTCGCGTGCGATTGCGGGTTGTTCAGACCTTCCTTAGAATCGTCGCTATTCGACGCAACAGCTAAACGTCGGGGAGTTGCAGGCTTCCAGCGTCTGCGCTGGACTCCCGCCTGCGACCAATCTAAATGCTGCTGCACGGTTGTTCTTTCCACGTCCTGGATCTTTCCGCTCCCGGTGAGCTTGAGTTTGATGTTCAAGTGCCTCATATTTTGTGCACCCCTTGCGGTGATCTCGTCGGTCGCCATGGCGGCCGTTGACACTCAGACCGAGATGACCGCTCGGTATGGTGACGTCCAGAATTGCATGGAGCACACGCTTGGTAAGCAGTGGGAGCAGCGATACGGAATCAAGCTGACGGTTAACCGCTGGGGCGCAGTCGAGGCGACCGGCTCGTCCATCGACTCTGCCCCCGAAGCTGTGCGTCTGACCGACTTGCGATGCCGTCGGCAACTGAGCTTGGCGGGTCAACCTCGGCCATAGACAATGCCGCACAGATAGTCAGCTCCTCCCTCGCAAGGGGACGGAGGTCGGCTTGCTCGCGGGCAATCCTGGCTCACAGATCTTACTCCGCAGGTCAAGCCGCGATTGGTTACTGGGATCTGATGCTGGCCCTCGGTGGCGTTGCCTCGGAACTCGCTGGGCGCGGCTGCAGGCACGTCTCCCCAATGTCGCCCACCGAATTGAGGCCAAGCAGGCCCATATCCCTCGATGTTTCGGTGCGCAGGAGGTCGATGGCCTTAACAACTCCTGGTTGACCTGCGACCGCTGCAGCGTAGAGGAAGGGACGGCCGACAAACACGAACTTCGCACCGCAGGCCAGTGCCTTCAACACGTCGGTGCCCCGCCTGACACCGCCATCAAGCATCACGGGAACCGAGGGGCACTCTTGAACAATGCTTGGAAGGACTCGCAGCGGAGCTGCGGCACCGTCGAGTTGGCGTCCCCCATGATTGGAAACGATGATTCCGTCCGCCCCTTCAGCGACAGCGGTTCGGGCATCCGCCGGGTGTAGTACTCCTTTGATGACCAAGGGCCCCGTCCAAAGCTTGCGGACTAGCCTGAAGTGATGCCAAGTGAGGTGCCCGCGACCAGAAAAATCTGCAGCGATCGTGGGCGACAGAATTGGCATTCGGCGACTTGCGTAAGTGTTCTCGAAGTGCGGGAGCCCATGCTTCACCAAGGTTCGGCCGAACGTTCCCAACAACCAAGCTGGACGAGATGCGCCCTGCCAAGCCAATCGAATCGATGGGCGAAGTGGTATTGAGAACCCCGCGCGGACGTTCGTTTCGCGATTCGCAGCGACGGGAGTGTCAACAGTAACGACGAGCGTCCCATAACCCGCTTTTCGGGCGCGTGCGATCAGATCCTCGATCCCAGCGTCCTCACCAGGGAGATAGGCCTGGAACCAAGCTTTACGGTTGACGCGCGCCACTTCTTCAAGCCGAATGAGCGAGGAACCGCTAACAATCATCGGAATCTTTTCCTGAGCCGCTGCCCCGGCGAGGACGATGTCCCCCTGATAGGCAGAAAGCGCGGCCAGTCCCATAGGGGCAATCCCAAATGGTGCCGAGTACGACTCGCCCAGAAGGCGGGTGACCGTGCTGCGCTTCGTGATGTCCACAAGGACGCGGCTGACGAACTCGTACTCATCGAACGAATCGCGATTGGCGCGAAGTGATAGGCCGCGTTCCGCGGCTCCGGACACATATCCGAAGATCGGAACTGGCAAGAACCGCTTCGCCGCGGCTTCGAAGTCATCCAGGCAGAGAATCTCTCGCATCAACGTACCAACAATTCAATGGAAGCTGGCTCATCCCACAGCCAACCGCTTCCGCGTTTGAAGAGGACGGGAAAGTGACCTGGAACGACAATGTCTGCCGAGTCCAAGATTCGCACGATGGACGCTGCGGAGTCGTCCGCCGATCCAAATGATTGATCACTTCGCAGGGCCATCACCTCGCGCGGGTACTTGATTGCATCTCCTGCTAGGACGACGTTCTTCCCTGATGCATCAGTGAACGCCAGCGCCTGCGATCCCGGCGTGTGGCCGGGCACGGCGAAGTGTCGCAGTCCGCTCAGCACTTCGCCTTCTTCAGGAAGTGGCACTAGGTGTCGTTCTTCCAGAAGCTCACGGATCTTCCATGGCACGTAGATGTCGCCGCTAGCGGGAGCAGCCGCGTACTCCAACTCCCGTGCGCTGACGTAGATGGACGCAGCTGGAAAAAGATCGACGTTGTGGCAGTGATCGAAGTGCAAGTGGGACAGGAACACGTGCTTTAGATCTGCCGGCGCAATCCCCTTGCGAGCCAATGCTGCGACCAAGGAGGAGCGGACGCAGAAGTGACCGGTGTCGAAGAGTATTGGCTCGCCGCGCGAGTCCCAAACTAAAACGACGTTGCAAAGTCCGAAGAATCCGCCCCTGAAGCTGAGGCTGTTCCCATGCAGAAGAAGTTCGAAACGTGGGCTCTTCTGAGACAGTCCGGGAAAAGGTGGCGCCATCAGTTGATCCGAAGCCCGAGCTCTTTGATCGCGGGGCCAACGCGCGCCATGTCGCTTTTGATCAGTTGCAGATACTGGGCCTGCGTTGTGCCCTCAGCTTGCAGGCCCGCAGATTGGAGCTTCTCTTTAACGGCGGGAAGTGCGAGAACTTCGCGAACACTCGATTCAATAGTCTTGCGAATGGGCTCTGGAAGACCTTTAGGTGCAGATAGTCCGTGCCAGACCGTCACGGGCGGCAGATCGACGCCCGCTTCACGCAACGTGGGCACTTTCGCGAAAGCCGGCGGCCGAGCGGCGCCAGTGGTGGCAAGCACACGGACGCGGCCGCTCTCAAAGTACGGAAGATACGGTGTGCCACCGTCAAAGGATAGGTCCACCTCCCCGGAGAGAACTGCCTTCACGCTATCGGCCGTCGACTTGTAGGCAATGGGCCGCAGCTTGAGTCCAGCCTGCTTTGCAAATTGTTCAGTGAGAATCTGAATCCCTGGCGTGACGTAGGCGTACGTCAGGACGTCAGGCTGAGGTTTGGCAAAAGCAATGAGCTCTGAAACCGACTTGACCGGTATCTTTTCCGATGCCGCTAGCACGAGCGGTAGAGACGCGAGGACTGTGATGTGCGTGAAGTCTTCCAGCGGATCGTACGGCGCCTTCGCATAGAGGAAGCCATTCATCGTCAACGTGGAGTCGATCGGTTGAAATAGGGTGTACCCATCCGGCTTTGACCGCAAAACGTCGTTCGCTCCGATGATGGTGTTTGCCCCTGGCTTGTTGTCGACCACGACAGCCTGTCCCCACTTCTCTCCAAGGTATTGGGCGACCGTCCGAGCAACGATGTCAGCCGGTCCACCTGCGGCGAAAGGGACAACCCATCGTACGGGTCGACTTGGGAACGGCTCCTGCGCAAGGACGTTCTGTGAAAGTCCGAGAGCTAGCGCGGAGGTGGCGACGAAAGCGCGACGGGAAAGCATGAGGTGGTTGTCTCCATAGTTCTAGTTGTGCAAGCAGACTGGGCGTGTCCGATGCTCGCAGCGGCCCGAAGTGTGGCCAGCACGACCCGCGTCGTCCAATAGAGAATGCATCGACGATTGATCTCGCCGCGGCATCACTCCTACCTAGCCGGTCCAGCGGGTTGGTCTCGCGGCGGGTGATGACGTGTCGACCTTTTTCTCTGCGATCTCGCGTGCGATCTGGCGAAACTCAACAATCAGCGGCTCATCCGATCTGCTGCGAACCCATCCAAGTGCGACAGGAACAGGTCGCGGCGCAGGCTTGATCTCAAGAAACTGAACTCCTGGTTGGGCGAGATCGCGCGCGCACGCCGGAACAATGGCAATCCCGATTCCAGCCCTTACCAGGCCGGTGGCCGTATGAATCTTAGATACGTACTGGCTCACTCTCGGAACGAAGCCGACCTCGGCGCACATGCTGTTGATCCAGGAATGGAGCACGGTCTGAGGCTGAAACATGATCATCCGTTCATTTGCGAGATTCTCAAGCGAGACCTTTCTTCGCTTGGCGAGATCGTGCGAGCATGAAACCGCAAGCAAGAATGTTTCCTCAGTGATGCACTCGAGTGTCAAGCTGAGGGGCGGCGACTGCGGACGAAGCAGCCCCACATCGATCGCCCCACGCTCGAGCGCCAGGTGCTGTTCCACGATGGACATCTCCTGGAGCTCAAGCTCCACTTCAGGGTGACGCTTCCTGAAGAGCTCCACGATCGACGGAAGAAATCCATACGTGGAGGAGTGGATAAATCCGATTGATAGTCGGCCAGACACTCCTTCTCCCCAACGGCGGGTATCGGCAATCGCCTTCGCGAGTTGTTCCAGAATCTGATTCGACCGTTCTTGAAGCACCCTGCCCGCGGGCAAAAGCTCTACGCGCCTTTGGTTTCGCCGAAGCAGCAAAGTGCCGATCTCATCCTCTAGCTGCTTGATCTGACGCGAAAGCGCGGACTGGGCGACGCAAAGGCGCGACGCCGCTCTTCCAAAGTGAAGTTCTTCGGCAATGACTTGGAAGTAGCGGAGCTGTCGAATGTCCAACGCGAACCAATCTCAAGGATGGCCCACCTGACCGTGCGGCGGGCCTCGGCCAGATTGTCAAACGGTGGCACTCCACTAACCCACGAAGATTGGGAATGATTGGATAGTCGCCCAGGGAATGAAGCTGTTGCTCAACGAGCCCTCATCGAAAAGTAGAGAGTTGAGGCGGAGAGTCGTCGCCGTGACTCATTCCATATGGGCATGTGTCTGCCATCCAAAGTATCGCTTGTGGGATGGAGTCCCGTACGAAATCATCGCGGGACTAAGGAGACATCATGAGTGCTTTGAAATCCATCATTGGCTGTAGCTTGGCGGTCGCCGCTTCATTTGTGTCCCCAGCTTGGGCTGCTTGGCCAGATGACAAGCCGATCGAAGTGGTGGTGGGATTTCCTCCTGGTGGTGGAACAGACCTGCTCGCGCGCAAGCTCGCCCCCTTCTTGCAGAAGCATCTGAGCGCGAAGGCTCAGTTCGTTGTGGTCAACAAGCCCGGCGCCGCAGGAGAAGTAGGCAACGCCTACGTTGCAAAGGCCAAGCCGGATGGGTATACGCTGGCTATCGTCAACTATCCGGCTTACCTCTACGTTCCTATCGCCCGAAAGGCCCAGTACCAGCCGGAGGATTTCCGACTGCTTGCGCGCGTAGTGGACGATCCGACAGTTCTGGTTACGCGGGCCGAGGGCCGAGTCGACTCACTGAAGACCTTGCTCGCGGTGCTGAAGCAGGCGCCCGGCTCGCTATCGATTGCGCACAACGGCGAAGGGAGCAACGGTGATCTTGCCATCCAGTTGCTGCAAGACGCCACGGGAGTTCAGTTCAACACCATTCCCTACAAGGGCACGGGACAGCAAAAGACTGATCTGCTTGGCGGGCACGTTGCACTCGGTACGGTGAGTGCAGGCGAGATTCCCGAACTCCACAACGGAGGAAAAGGGCAACTCAAAGCCGTTGCTCAGTTCACCCAAAAGAGGTCAACAGCACTGCCCAATGTTCCGACTGCGGTAGAGGCCGGCATTCCGGTCTTGATGTCTTCGGAACGAGGATTTGCTGCACCAAAGGATGTGGACCCGGCGATTGCCAAGCGCCTGGAGCAGGCGATTCAAGATGCGTTGAAGGATCCTGAGTTCCTGGCAGTTGCCACTGCAGACGCGGCTGTCCTTTCGTTCATGCCAGGCGAACAGTGGGCAAAGTCAATGGAGCGAAGCACCTCCTCGTTGAAGAAGCTGGCCGGCGCGCGTCGTTGATCGTTCTTGCACAAAACTTAAGGGAAGGCGCGTGCCATGTCGGCTGCAGATGTAGTGGTGACCGTTCGGTTCTTTGATGAGGGAGCCGTTGCTCGACTAGCCGAGCGCGGATTTCGCGTTATCCGGGCACCGGATGTCGCATATGACGCCCTCGATTCGGTGATCACTCCTGGAGTCGAAATTGCGCTCAAATCGGCCCAGGCCTGGATCATCGGCGCCGCGCCAGTGACACGCCAGGTGCTTGAGCGCTTCCCCCATCTGAAAGTGGTCGCACGTCGAGGTGTGGGATTCGATACGGTTGACACCGAGGCAATAAAGTCTCTTGGACGACTTCTGACCAACACTCCTGGCGGCAATGAACCGGCGGTCGCCGATCACACGATTGCACTGATGCTTGCTGTCGGCAAGCGGGTGGCCGAGTCTCGCGCAAGGCTTCAAGGAGGTGACTGGCGAGCCATTGTTGGAACTGAGCTGCACCGCAAGACGGTCGGCCTCATTGGGGTGGGGCGCATCGGAAGCCTAGTCGCTAAGCGCTTGGGCGGATTTGAGGCCCGTGTCTTGGCGTATGACCCCTACCTAGATTCCGCAGGAGCAAGAGCTGCCGGGGTCATTCCGTGCTCGCTAGAGCAACTGCTCCGTGAATCCGACTATGTCAGTTTGCACGCGCCGTTAACCCCTCAGACGCGGCAGTTGATCAATGCAGAAACATTGAGCTTGATGAAGCCCTCGGCAATTGTGGTGAATACATCGCGCGGTGAACTCATCGAAGAATCCGCACTGCTGGCTTGCCTTCGCAATGAAAAGTTGGGCGGGGCCGGCTTGGACGTATTCGCTTGCGAGCACGATTCTTCGCTAATGCACTTGGCGCAATCGCTGTTATCCCTGCCGAATGTCGTGGGAACGCCGCATACGGCGGCGTCTACCCGCGAGGGCCTTCATCGCGCCAATATGACAGCCGCTGAATGCGTGGCCTGCGCATTGGACGGAACGCCTGTGCCTGAGCGCTGCATCGTGGCTGATGGCCGCGCGCCGGTGCATTCAGAATAGGTCGAGCAGACGTATAGTCGCAAGTGAACAGAGCCTTTAGCCGGCCACCTTTGCGACATGAACCCGAATATCAAGCAGCTGGAGGCACTCTATTGGGCTGGCAGGCTAGGCAGCTTTCAGGCCGCCGCGAATCGCCTGCATACAACTCAGTCGGCGATCTCCAAGCGGATAGCTGAGCTTGAATCCGCTCTCGGGCGAAAGCTGTTCGACCGAACTCGGCGCAACGCCCAACTCACACCTGCCGGTGAGCGTGTTGCCGAAGGTGCAGAGCAGATGCTTTCCATCGCCCGGCGCCTCTTAGAGGAGGTGACCGAGCCCGAACAATACCAAGCCCTGTTTCGCCTGGCGGCAACCGAACTGACCGGACTGACCTGGTTACCGAAGCTTTTGAAGCGGATCCGAGATGAGTATCCGAAGCTGCGTGTGGAGGTCGAGATTCACGGTGGGGGTGTCCTGTTGGATCAGCTCAATCGTGGGCGCTATGACCTTGCGCTGCTGCCTGGACCGTTGTGGGGGCGGATCTACGAAGCACAACCACTTGAGACGCTGGAACGCCAATGGATGGCGAGTCCTAGCCTAAAGGTTCCTTCGCGGGTGCTCACTGTCGAGGAGCTGTCGAACTATCCGATTGCTTCGCAGTACCCAGACGCCATTCACGCGCAATTGCAAAGCGCATGGTTCCATCGCGCAGGGTTCCCAATGCGAAATATCGTGCTCGCCCACAGTTTCACGGTGCTAGGAGAGTTGACAAGGACGGGGGCAGCAATTTCGCAACTGCCGGTCGGGTACTACGCAGCGCAGCTGAAGCGCAAAGAACTTGTCCGAATTCGGGTAACGCCAGAGCTTCCCCACGTACAGTACTACGCTGTCTACCGCCGAGGTAGCGCACACCGGCTTGCAGCTAATGTAGCCAAGATTGCCCAGGAGACATGTGATTTTGCCGCGAGGCCGTAGTTTCTTCAGTCGATCGGAACGCTCATCCCGGTCTTGATCCGATTCATCGCGATAAGCGTCTTGAATGCTTCACATTCTTGTTGTCGTGGAAGTCCTTTCACCTCACTTTCAGAATTGCAACGACCACCTGACCCCTCGGCAGCGGCGCCGGTCACTCTAGTCCGTCGCAATGCCGCTAAGAGGAGGCGGCCCTTCTACGCGGGCAGTGCAGCGAGTGCCGACATTGAGGCCGCTTCAGGTCCGTCACCTGCCATTCCCGAGCTGGATCCAGGAAGACTGGTGTGGGCGCTAAGCGGCGATAGGCGAGTGAGGGCTCGCGCTTGACGCCGTGACCTATGTTCGATCCAAGGGCGGTTTCACGGTGAGGTTCGGGCCGACGGCGCCCCGAACCACGGGGGCAAAGAATGCAGCGGCGGAGGCGGAGGTCCGCCAGATCGATGCCCCGAAAGTTGTCTACGAATATATTGTTCTGTCTACGAAATTAATGCCTTGTCTACGAATTTAATAGGTCAGAACAGATGTGTTCCTGGTTAATAAATTCGTAGACGCGGCCCAAGGCTCCATGCGGCCTGCCAGAGCCTTCCTCCCGCAGCCTGCCCTCCCAAATTCCTAGACAAGGGTGCCGCCGCGGCGTTCTGACGCTGGCTTCGCGCTATTAAATTCGTAGACAAGCTCTCTCTGGGCAAACGTTGGTCTGCCGCAAGCCCTCCTCCCGCCGCCCTCCCCCGACGTCCTCGGATGCCAATCGGAGCGCCCGCTGGGCAGAACCAGCCCGAAGCGCCGCCCAACCCCGCCAGAAGCGCTTCGAGATTCACCTTCGCCACCCATTACGTAAATAGTTCACAAACGTTTCACACTTGGAGACGTCCGAAGCACTGAAAATCGAGACGGAAGGGTTGGTCGAGGTGGCCGGCTCGATTCGAAGAGTGCGTGATGAACGAGGCCGAAAAGTTTGCTGTCGAGGCGCAGCTGCGGGAAACCAGCCGCAGGTTGAGCGAGGTTTCCGAGTTCTACGGTGCGCTGGAACTTGATGGCCAGGCGCGCGACGAGATGCGGGAAGCCATGCAGGGCTACAGCATTGCCACCAAGCGGATCATGGATCTCCTGGCCAATGCGATCACGGTCGGCCGCGAGCCGTCCGCCAGGGATGATGCCGAGATCCAGCGCAATCACCGCATGCGTCTGGGAGCAATGGCGAGGCTCATGGGCTTCGCCGCGCAGCCACCCGTCCATTGAGCCGGCGGCCGGGGTGCTGCTAGGACTGCCAGGTCACATTCGATTGACCAGAGGCGACCTAAGAGCCATTGCCGAATCGACCGCAATATCGTGCCCGTCCGCCCGTGCGAGCAATCTTGCAGTCGATTGAGCTGCAATCTTCAGTCGCTTCGCACCCTGCAGATCCAATGCTCGGCCAGGACTCCGACTGAATCCGTACAAGGTTCCGTAGTGAATCTCACCCTGGTACTGGACGGGCGCAGAAACGACTTGCTCACCGATCGGCTCGCCTAGCTCAATCCCAAAGCAAGCAGCCGCGGTCAAGGCACTGGGCATCGCGCGGGCCGCTGTAGGAACGGGGCCGAAACGCCTCTCTTCTCTGCAGTATGCGCCGACGAAGGCCACATCGAGATCCAACAGATCACGCACGACTCGAAGCAAGTCGGCAATCGACCGCTCGACGTCTGCAGACGCCTCACTCCCGGGGCCACCATCCGCAGTAATCGCCAGTAAATCCACTCGCTCCACTACAACACTCATTCTGGGCTGGACAACCCAAAGGCCTTCATGAGGTGAATCGTAGAACGGACTCGCACACGGTCCACGTGCACAGTTCCCCCAAAGTCACGGAATCCGAGACCGATTCCCAGTTGTCTCGCGAAAGGTACGATTGCTAGGCGGGCACGACCAGTGGCCGTCCGCCCCGGTGGCCATGTGAGCCCAGAGTAGGGGCTGCTGTCCGTTGGATAGCGGTCGATGCAGTTAGCTGTGTCAAGCGACATCGGCAACGAACCCCCCATGTTGCCTCACCGCACAATGTTACCGACGCATGAGCTGTTCGGATCGCTGCCTGGCGGTGGTCAACGCGAAGCGTTGTCCACGGCCCGTCCTATTTGAAGTTGTTTTATTGTTCTATCGCCAGGCGCGCAGCGCCTGGCCCCCTTACAGCGCTGCAAACTCAGTCGCCGTGGATCCGCGCGCATCTGTCTCGAGACGGCATTGATCAATCCACTGCCGGATTGCGTCGGCCCGCCATACTGCGAGAGCACGTTGGACTGTTCGCAGGTGCTTGTCGGTGAACGTTCCTGCTGGCGCAAGTTCTCGCAGCCGCTGGAGAATCTCCACAGCCGTCAGCCCCGGTTGTCGCTGCAGCCAACTGCGCGCTTGGTCTTCGTAGTTGTCGAGCATGCGCGCCTTCTTCGGTATCGGCTTGCGCCGTCTGTAGGGGCGTCGATGGATCACTCGCTGCTCGCCACTTCGGGCTGAGGGTGTCGCCGCGGCGAGGTCCTTGAAGACATCGACGGTGCTCGCATTCGATGCGTCCACGCCGCGTTGGTCGACACGACGCCCCAAGTCCTCTTGTGCGGCCCGAATCTCGTCCAGGAGCACGACAGGATCGACCGTCGCCAGTACGTGCGCCAGACTCGCCTTGACCTCGGAGCTGACCGCAGCATTCGCCAACACTCGGCTGGCCGGCGGAACGGGCGGGTGGTATCGCTTGACGACCTTGGCGCCGATGCGCGACTTGCTGCGCAGCTTGAACGACGGTTGCAAAACGTTCGTGTGGATGCGAGCCGCGGCGTACAGCCTGGTCAATGCGCGCACGGCCTCCAGCCCTTCGAAGCGGCCATAGCCGACCAGCCTACGCACGATGGCGCCATTCTTCTGCTCGACCCAGGCTTGATCGTTCTTCCGGTAGGCCCGCGCCCGAGTGACCTCGAGGCCTTGCGCAGTGCACCATCCCACGACACGATCGTTCATGAAGACGCTGTCGTTGTCGAAGTCGACGCCGCGCATGGGGAATGGAAACAGTGTGCGAGCCCTGTCGATGGCATCGATGACCAGCGTGCTGTCGCGCGTGAGCACCGGCACGCATTCTGTCCAGCCTGTGGCGACGTCGGTGAGAACCAGTGTTTGGATGAAGTTGCCCGCCAGCTGAGGCCCACAATGTGCGACGAAGTCGACTTCCAGGTAGCCAGGCGCGGGGTCGCCCCAGTCGCCGAAGGTACGGACCGGGACCGCACGGCGGACAGCCGAGCTCTGCCCGGCAGCACGACGTCGGCCCTTGCTCGCGGCGAGCCGCAGCGACGCAAGAAGCCGGTCGATGGTGGCCGCACTGACAGCGAGCAATTGCGCGTGCAAGTTCGCATCGTTGCTGATCCGGCCATGTCGAATCATGGCCGGCAGCAATGCCGGGATCATGACCTTCAGGCGTTTCGAGCAGACGCGGTCTGAGACCTCCCAGAGCGCTCCCAGAGCATCCCGCACGGCCGGTCCGTATCGAACGCTGGGATTGCGTTCCTTCGGCGACGCAGGCGGTTTGGACAACAAGCGGATGCAGTGCTTGCGGTGGTAGCCGGTGATCGCCTCGAACTCATCAAGGATCGTGCTCCGCTCGTCCTTAGAGCCCAACCGGTATCGAGCGCCTACTGCGTCGATCAATTCCTTGCGTGTTGCCATGCTCACTTGCCTCGTCACGTTCGGGTGCTCCGGCCGGCCAATCCAGCAGGTCGCACGTTACGTGAGGCTCATGGCGGGTCACCCGGTAGCACTTCGGGTGAGTCAATGCGGGGGGTTAGTTTGTCGTGTCGCCTGACAGCGCGAGGCGCAGCAGGACTTGGCGGATGTCCAAAGGTATGTCGATGCCGTTGTCAATTCGCCCAACGTACGCGTAGTCAAGGTGCCTCGGAGTGAGCAGCATTGACCTTCAAGAAGCCCCAGGGACTTGCTTTTGAACTCGCGGCGAACACGATGCGGGAAAAGCGAGAGTGGCTGAAAGCCACGCGGCAACCGCCGTGATGCAACGAACGTTTTTACTGCGAGAGCAAGCCGGCTACGTCCTCCCGCCTCCGAGAATGTCGACTAGACGCTAGCCCCCATTCGTGTGCCTGCATTGCAGGCTACCGTAGCTACAGCTGCTTCTGGCCGGGTCGAGACGCGGGGCTGCAGCGGAAGCGGAGCCTCTGAGAGGCCGACTGACGACCAGTC